>JAESFW010000322.1_pt1 | contig 35618 bp, 29 predicted proteins | sample 9269481 | NCBI WGS metagenome assembly JAESFW01 (sample SAMN14515350, study PRJNA621654) | algae metagenome | isolation source: Lyngbya sp. HA4199-MV5 and co-occurring heterotrophs from soil with... | place: USA: Ahupuaa O Kahana State Park, Hawaii | collected 2009-07-21 | reverse complement strand
ATTCGAACTCGGGCAGCGTGCCGGTCTCCAGCATCACGTCGATGAAGTCCTTGACCTTGGCGGGCTGATTGTCGAACAGCATGGGTGGCCAGGCCCAGGTGCCGTTGCTGCGCACCTTGAGGTAGTTGAGCGAGCCGGCATTGCAGGCCGCCATCTCGGGCCGGGTGGCGCGCAGGCAGTCGAGCGGCCCCTGGTAGTGCGGGCCCACCACGCCCGTGGTCTGGTTGATGACCAGGCCGGGGCATTCCTCGCGCATGGCCTGCACGCAGTCGCGCGCCACCTGCGGGTCCCACGAGGGCAGGTGGCCCTTGCCCGGCTCTTGCTGGCGAAAGTGCACATGCACCACGGCGGCGCCGGCATCCACCGCGCGGCGCGCTTCGCGCGCCAGTTGCTCGGGCGTCACGGGCACATGGTGCTGCGTGGGGTCGGTCAGCACGCCGGTGATGGCGCAGGTGATGATGGCTTTGTCGGAGTGGGGTGTCGTCGTCATGGCGTTGTGTCTTTCAGATGCCCAGTTGCCGAGCCGCCAGGTCCTTCATGATCTCTTCGGCGCCGCCGCCGATCATCATGACCTTGACCTCGCGGTAGATGCGCTCGCTCACGGTGCCGCGCATATAGCCCATGCCGCCCAGGATCTGCACGGCCTGGTCGGCGCAGAACTGCATGGTCTGGGTGGCGTGGTTCTTGAGCAGGCAGACCTGGGCCACCCACTCGGGGCTGGTGCCACCCGCATCGGCCTGCGCCGCCACCGATTCAAGCCAGGCGGCGGTGGAATGCATGCGCATCTGCATGTCCATGAGCTTGTGGCGTATGACCTGGTGGCCTACCAGCGGTGCGCCAAAGGTCTTGCGCTGGCGCGCCCAGGCCAGGGCCTCGTCGTAGCAGGCCTCGGCAAAACCCAGGGCCGATGCTGCCAGGCCAAAGCGCTCGGCGTTGAAGTTGCCCATGATGATGCGAAAGCCGTCGCCCTCGGCCCCCAGCAGGTAGCGCGCGGGCACGCGCACATTGTCAAAGCGCAGGTGCGCAGTGTCGGAACACAGCCAGCCCATCTTGGCGAGTTGGCTGCGCGACAGGCCGGCGCTGTGGCCGGGCACCAGCAGCATCGATATGCCGCCGCTGCCCCGGCTGCCGGGCTCGCCCGTGCGCACGGCCACGGTGATCCAGTCGGCGCGCATGCCCGAGGTGATGAACACCTTCTCGCCGTTGAGCACGTACTCGTCGCCCTCGCGCCGCGCGGTGGTGGCCAGCTGCGCCACGTCCGACCCCCCGCCGGGCTCGGTGATGGCCAGGGCCGCAATGCGCTCGCCCGCCAGCACCGGCGGAATCACTTCATTGCGCACCGCATCGCTGCCATGCGCCAGCACCGGCGGCAGGCCGATGTTGTGCGACAGCAGGCTGGCCAGCACGCCGCCGCTGGTGCCATGGCGGCACAGGGCCTGCCACAGCGGCAGGCGCAGCGCGTAGCTCGCAGGTGTGCCGCCGTACTGCTCGGGGTAACCCAGGCCCAGCAGGCCCAGCTCGCCGGCGCGGCGGTACAGCGCGCGCGGGAACTCGCCTGCAGCGTCCCAGGCATCCACATGCGGGGCGATCTCGTTGCGGGCGAAGCGCGTGACGGTATCGGTCAGCGCCGCTCGGTCGGCGCGCAGGTCATCATCCATGGGTGCGGGCATGGCCTCAGGCCTCCTGTGCAGTGAAGCGCGCCAGCACCTGGCCTGGGGACACCTGCTGGCCTGGCGCCACCAGCAGCTCGGTCACCGTTGCCGCACCTGGGCAGGCCAGGCTGTGTTCCAGCTTCATGGATTCGAGCACCACCACCGTGTCGCCGGCCTGCAGGGCCACGCCTGCCGTCACGGGCACCGCCACCACGCGGCCGTTGAAGGGGGCCCGCAGCTCATTGGTGTCACTGGCCGCGCCTGCGCGTGCAGCGGGTTCCCATGAGGCGTCTTCCACCCACCCATCCACACCGCCGGCCTGCCAGTGCCAGCGGTGCGGGGCCACGGTGGCAGTGCGCACCGTGTGCGCGACACCATCCACCGCGCATTGCACGCGGCCATCCGGCAGGAGGGTCAGCGCCATGGCCATGGTGGGTTGCGCTTCGGCCATGGGGTCCAGCTGCAGGCGCCCGGGGGCTGTTTCGTGCACGGCGATGGGCCGCACCTCTCCCTGGTGGCGCAGCCGCATGGGGCGCGCGAAGCGGCAGGGCAGGGTGGTGGCGCGGGGCGGGAACAGGGCCGCCATGGCACTGGGCAGCAGTGCCGCATCTTCGTGCGCGCGCAGCGTGGCGCGCAGGGCGTCGCCTTGGTGCGCGAGAAAGGGCACGCGCGCCTGCCCGGCGCGGAACTGCGGGTGGTCCAGGCAGGCCGCCAGCAAGGCGCGGTTGCTGGGCAGCCCGAGCAAGGTGGTGCCCTGCAGGGCGCGCACCAGCGCATCGATGGCCTCGCCGCGCGTGGCGGCATGCACGATGAGCTTGCCCAGCATGGCGTCGTAGTGGGGGGTGACCTCGGTGCCTGCTTCCAGCGTGTGGTCAAAGCGCAGGCCGCCCAGCGGCGCGGTCTCGAATGCGCTCGCCGGGGGCGCCTCGAAGTGCAGCACCCGTCCCGTGTGCGGCGTGAAGTGCGCGTCTTCCGCACACAGCCGCACCTCGATGGCGTGGCCGTCGAGGGCCACCTGCGCTTGCTTCAGGGGTAGGGGCTCGCCGCGCGCCACACGGATCTGCCACTCCACCAGGTCCAGGCCCGTGAGCGCTTCGGTCACGGGGTGCTCCACCTGCAGGCGGGTGTTCATCTCCATGAGGAAGAAGGCACCCGGCTGGTCGTCGTCGAGCAGAAACTCCACGGTGCCAGCACCCACATACCCTGCGGCCTGGGCCAGCGCGACGGCGCAGGCGCCCATGCGTGCGCGCAGTGCGGCGTCCACGGCGGGGCTGGGGGATTCCTCGATGAGCTTCTGGTGCCGTCGCTGCACCGAGCAGTCGCGTTCGCCCAGGTGGATGCAATGGCCGTGCGCATCGGCAAACACCTGCACCTCCACATGGCGCGGGGTCAGCAGTGCGCGCTCGACCAGCAGGTCGCCACAGCCAAAGCCTGCCAGCGCTTCGGATCGGGCGCTGGCCAGTGCCGCAGGCAATTGCGCCGGCTCCAGCACCAGACGCATGCCGCGCCCGCCGCCGCCCGCCACGGCCTTCACCATCAGCGGGTAGCCAATGTGCTGCGCCTCGGCGGCGAAGCGTTCATTGCTCTGGTCGCTGCCCGCATAGCCCGGCAGGCAGGGCACGCCTTGCGCCTGTGCCAGCGCCTTGGCGCCGGCCTTGCTGCCCAGCGCGCGGATGGCGGAGGGCGGTGGGCCGATCCAGGTGAAGCCGGCATCCACCACGGCCTGGGCAAAGTCAGCGTTCTCACTCAGGAAGCCATAGCCCGGGTGTACCGCATCGGCACCCGTGGCGCGCGCTGCAGCCAGCAGCTTGTCGATGCACAGGTAGCTGTCGGCGCTGCTGCTGCCGCCGAGGGCCGCAGCCTGCGTGGCCTCGCGCACGTGCAGGGCATGGGCATCGGGGTCGGAGTAGACCGCCACGGTGGCAATGCCCATGCGGAGCGCGGTGTGGGCGATCCGTCGTGCGACCTCGCCACGGTTGGCGATCAGGATTTTTTTCATGCCGCAACGCTCCACGGTGGTGGCTTGCGGGCCGTGAAGGCGGTCAGGCCCTGCGGCGCCTCTGGACCGCGCAGGGCGTGGGCGAACAGGTGGGCGGCATCGTCCAGCAGGGCGGGCAGCGGCAGGCTGCCTTGCACCTGTGCGAGCAGGTGCTTGGTGGCGGCGATGGCCTGGGGGGCCGTGCTGGCCAGGCGCTGCACGGCGGCTTGCACGGCCTCGTCCATCGCACCGCTGACCACCTCATCGACCAGCCCGGCCTGTTGCGCTGCGGCTGCCCCGCTGCGCGTGCCCGACAGCAGCCAGCGCCTTGCCGCTGCCGGCCCCAACCGGCGCACCACGAAGGGCGCAATCTGCGCGGGCACCAGACCCAGGGTGACCTCGGGCGCACCGAACTGGGCATTCGCATCCGCAAGCACCAGGTCGCCGCAGCAGGCCAGGCCCAGGCCGCCGCCCATGGCGGCGCCTTCCACCGCGATCACCAGCCATTGGGGCAGGCCGCACAGCGCCTGCAGCAGCGTGCCGAAGCGGCGGTTCAGCGGCACCAGCGGGTCGGGCATGCCCGCATCGAGCGGCTGGCCGATGGTCTTGGCAAAGCCGCCCAGGCTGCCGCCGGCGCAAAAGTGCCCGCCCGCGCCGCGCAGCACCACGCCGCGCAGTGCGCCATCGTTTCGGGCGCGGGTGCAGGCCGCCAGCAGGGCGTCCACCATGGCATCGGTCAGCGCGTTGCGGCTGGCCGGGTCGTTGAGGGTCCAGGTCTCGAAGGCAAGGCCGGCACCCAGCGGCGCACGGGTGATCAACAAGGTATCGGGCATGCGGGTTCCGGCTCAGTGGGCGGCAGGCCGCTTGGCAATGCCCATGGTCTTGGACAGGATGCCCAGCATCACTTCATCGGCCCCGCCGCCGATGGAAGCCAGGCGCCCGTCGCGGAACATGCGCGAGACCTTGTTCTCCAGCGTGAAGCCCATGCCGCCCCAGAACTGCAGGCAGGTGTCGGGCACTTCGCGGTTCAGGCGCCCGGCCTTGAGCTTGGCCATGGAGGCCAGCTCCAGTACATCCTGGCCGCGCACGTAGAGTTCGCAGGCGCGGTAGGTCAGGGCGCGCAGGGCCTCGACCTCGGTCTTGAGTTCGGCCAGCTTGAACTGCACCCACTGCTGATCGGCCAGCGCACCGCCAAAGAGCTTGCGCTCCTGCGCCCACTCGATGGTCCAGGCGATGCAGTTGCTGAGCGACTCCAGCGTGCTCGATGCGCACCACAGCCGCTCCTCCTGGAACTGCTGCATCTGGTAGATGAAGCCCTGGCCCTCGGCCCCAATGCGGTAGCGCTGCGGCACGCGCACTTCGTCGAAGTAGAGCAGGCCGGTGTCGCTGCTGTGCATGCCGATCTTGCGGATCTTCTGCGCCACCTCCACGCCCTTGGTGAGCTGGCCGCCGGGGCCGTCGCGCAGGGGCACCATCACCAGGCTCTTGTTGCGGTGCACGGGGCCCTCGCCGGTGTTGACCAGCATGCACATCCAGTCGGCCTGCAGGCTGTTGGTGATCCACATCTTCTGCCCGCTGATGACGTAGTCGTCGCCATCCTTGCGTGCCGTGGTCTTGATGCCCGAGACGTCGCTGCCTGCAGCGGGCTCGCTCACGCCGATGCAACCCACCGTGTCGCCCGCGATGGCCGGGGCCAGGAAGTCGCGCTTGAGCTCGTCGCTGCCATGGCGCGCCAGGGCCGGTGTGCACATGTCCGTCTGCACGCCGATGGCCATGGGCACGCCGCCGCAGTGCACGTGGCCCAGCGTCTCGGCCATGGCCACGGAGTAGGAGTAGTCCAGGCCCGAGCCGCCGTATTCCTCGGGCTTGCACAGGCCCAACAGGCCGAGCTTGCCCATCTTCTTGAAGACCTCGTGCGCCGGGAAGATCTCGGCTGCCTCCCATTCGTCCACATGGGGGTTGATCTCTTCGTCGATGAAGCGCTTGAGGGTCTTCTGGATCTCGCGGTGCTCGTGCGTGAAATGCATGGTGTGTCTCCGTTGATTTTTGTGTGGACCAGTGCAAGAGAAAACGAAGAGGGGGCCTACATGCGCGCCACCCCGAACTGCATGGGGTGCACCTGGCGTGCCGCGCCATCGGCACAGATGGCCAGGCACAGGGCCAGCACGGCACGCGTGTCGCGCGGGTCGATCACGCCATCGTCCAGCAGCAACCCGCTGGTGTAGAAGGCGTCGGCCTGGGCTTCGAACATGGCCACGATCTTGTCGAACTGGGCCTGCGACTCGGCCGGGTCGGGCGTGATGCCTTTGCGCGCCAGGGCGGCCTCGGTCACGATCTGCATGGTGCGCGCGGCCTGCTCGCTGCCCATCACGGCGGTCTTGGCGCCAGGCCAGCTGAACAGGAAGCGCGGCGCATAGCCGCGCCCGCACATGCCGTAGTTGCCTGCGCCGAAACTCGCGCCGCACTGGATGGTGATCTGCGGCACCGTGGCGTTGGCCACCGCCTGGATCATCTTGCTGCCGTGCTTGATCATGCCGCCCTGCTCGCTGTCCTTGCCCACCATGTAGCCCGTGGTGTTCTGCAGGTAGACGATGGGGTGGCCGAGCTGGCACATCCACTGGATGAAGTGCGCCGCCTTGTTGGCACCCGCTACATCAATGGGGCCGTTGTTGGTGATGAAACCCACGGGGCGGCCGTCGATGCGCGCCTGGGCGCACACGGTGGCCATGCCATAGCGGGCCTTGAACTCCAGCAGCTCGGAGCCATCGGCGATGCGCGCGATCACCTCGCGCATGTCCACGGGCTGGCGCAGGTCGTCGGGCATCAGCGCCAGCAGTTCGTCTGCGTCCAGGGTGGGCGTGGCGGCAGGGGGTGCCGAGGCTGGGTGGGCCCATCCTGAAGCCGCCACAATGGCGCGCGCCATGCCGATGGCCTCGCGGTCGTCCTGTGCCAGGTACTCTCCGAGGCCCGAGATGCTGGTGTGCATCTCGGCGCCGCCCAGTTCCTCTTCGGTCGCAATCTCGCCCGTGGCGGCCTTGAGCAGCGGTGGCCCGGCCAGGAAGGCGCGCGAGCGCCCCTGCACCATGACCACCACGTCCGACAGGCCGGGCATGTAGGCGCCACCCGCGGTGCCCGAGCCGTGCTGCACCGTGATCACCGGGATGCCGGCCGCCGACAGGCGCGCCAGGTTGCGGAACAGGCTGCCGCCGTGCACGAAGCCCTCCACCCGGTAGCGCATGAGGTTGGCGCCCGCGCTCTCCACCAGGTGCACAAAGGGCAGTCGGTTGTGCAGCGCGATCTCCTGCACGCGCAGGATCTTTTCCAGGCCCATGGGCTGGATGGCCCCGGCCTCGATGCCCGAGTCACTGGCCACCACCATGCAGCGCACGCCCGAGACCATGCCGATGCCGGCCACGATGCCGCCGCCGGGCACGGACTTCGCCGGGTCCTTGCTGTCCTGCAGGTAGCCCGCCAGCGTGGCCAGCGGCAGCCAGGGCGTGCCGGCATCGAGCAGTAGCGCCACACGCTGGCGCGGCAACAGCTGGCCGCGTTTGTCGAACTGTGGCTGGGAGCGGGCCGAGGCCTGTGCTGCGCGGTCCTCCAGGGCACGCAGGGCCTCCAGGCGCGCCAACTGCGCGCTTCGGCGGCGCAAGGCATCCGGTGATCCACCGTGGAAGCGGGAGGGGAATGCCGTCATTCGCCCTCCCTCCGTTGCTGGGGTTGATCGGCAAACACGCGTGGCACCTGGGCGCGGTGAAAGCCCCCGAACGGCCGCACGGCAGGCCGCTGCTGCGTTGCGGCGTCGGGCAGCTGCATGGGCCAGCCCAGGCGGGCCTGGGGGCGGGCGCCGTCCACGCGCACGGTGGTTCCGTTGATGAAGCTGGCGGCTGGGCTGAGCAAGAAGACGATGGCGGCCGAGACCTCGGCCTCGGTGCCGAAGCGGCCCTGCGGCACGGTGTGGCGCATGGCGCGCAGCATGTCGGCCGCGGCGGGTGGGTAGTTGTCCATGCCGCTCGATGCGATGTAGCCGGGTGCCACGGCGTTCACGCGCACGCCGCTGCCGGCCCATTCAAGCGCTGCGGTCTCGGTGAAGCTGACCATGCCGGCGCGCGCCGCTCCGCTGTGGCCCATGCCCGGCATGGAGCCCCACATGTCGGCCACGATGTTGACGATGCTGCCGCCCTGGGCCTGCATCCACTGCCGATGGCACTCACGCGCCATCAGGAAGCCACCGGTCAGGTTGGTGTTGAGCACCGCCTCCCAGCCCTTGGCGGAGATGGTTGCCAGCGGCGCCATGAACTGGCCGCCCGCGTTGTTCACCAAGGCGTCGATGCGGCCGTGCTCGGCCAGCGCCTGCTGCACGACGATGGCCACGGCCTCCTCGGAGCGGATGTCGCAGGCATGCCAGGAGGCTCGCCCGCCGTCAGCGCTGATTTCGGCCTGCACGGCCTGCAGCTTGTCGGCCTTGCGCCCGACCAGCACCACCTGTGCGCCCAGCCGGGCCATTTCGTGCGCAGTGCAGCGGCCGATGCCCGAGCCGCCGCCGGTGACGATCACCACCTGCCCCGCGAACAGGCCTGGTGCAAACACGCTCTGGTACATGGATCATGCCTCCCGAATGAACAGTGCCAGTGCCTCGCCGGTCAGCTCGTCCAGCGACTTGCCTCCTTTGGGGGCAAACCACTGCACGGCCCAGTTGAGGGCGCCGAAGAGGAACAGGCGCGCCACGCTGGGGGCGGCCTGCAGTGCGCCCTGCCGTGACAGGGCCTCCAGGGTGGGCATCCAGGCGGCCTCGTAGGCATCCTTGACGCGGCCGATGCCTTTGCGCTGTGCAGGCGTCAGTGAACGCCATTCGTAGAGCATCACCGGGATGAAGCCGCTGCGCGGGCCCAGCAGGATCTCGAAATGGTGGCGGATCAGCACCCGCAGCTGTTCGCGGGGCGTGGCCGTGGGGGGCAGGGCGGCCAGCGCCTGCTGCTGGCTTTGCAGGGCCATGACCATGCCTTCGTTCATCACGGCATGGAGCAGGGCCCCTTTGCTTTCGAAATGGTAGAAGGGCGAGCCGCTGTGCATGCCTGCCGCCGCAGCAATGTCGCGCGTGGTGGTGGCCGCGAAGCCTTTGGTCAGAAACAGCTTGGCCGCCCCATCCATGAGCTTGCGGCGGCGGTTGCCGTCATCGACTTCTTCGGCGGTCTTGCGCGGGCGGCCGCGTGGGCGCCGGGGTTCTTCGGCGGCAGCGGCCGGGGCTTTGCGGAGACGGGCCGCGGGCGCGGCTGGGGCTTCGGAGGACGTGGGCGTGGCGAGACGTTTGCGCCGGGTTGCGGGGGATTCCATGGGGTGCACGATAGCAAAGGGTTTTATTTTTAGCAAGCGGATGCTTTGTGAAAATAGTGCTCCCGGGTGAATGGGCCAGACCCGGCCCGCACGGGTCGATTCGACCCAGGCGGGCCGGGAAAATTGTTCCCAATCGTTGATTCGTCCATCAAGTTGAAACAGGCGGGAAGGGGGAATGGGCAGTTTCCCGGCTTACTCGCTGCTTTGGCCGCCAACTGTTTTCAAATACATTCTTTGCGGGGGGAAATGGGGTTGGGGCCGGTGGCGCACATGCCCTACGCTTCGTGTTCTATTCAACGAGAGGCAGGTTTCATGAACACATTCGGTATCGCCCGCTGGGCGCGTGGCGCCATCGTCGCCGCATCCGCCACCCTGGTGCTGGGGGCGCAGGCACAGATCATCGACTTTTCCGGCACCCGCGGCGCGGGCGTCAACCAGACCGACGTGCTGCTGGAAAACCTGCGCCTGCTGGTGCCTGTGGCCAATCCGCAGCAGCCTGGCACCACGACCACGGTGGAGTCCAACTACAACATCCTGTTCCGCTTCGATCCGGCCACCTTGCACCTGGTGCCTGTGGGTCTGCAGCAGACCGGTGGGTCGGGTGCGGTGCAGTGCGCCACGGCCCAGGTGACGGTGTTCGATGCGCTGCGGGGCGCGAACCTGCCCCTGGCCAATGCGTCGGTCACGCTGGGCACGCGCTCGGCCACCACGAATGCGCAGGGCGTGGCCTCGTTCACGGGGCTGGCGCAAGGGTTCTTCACGGTGACCACGACGGCCCCCAATTACTCGCCCGCCAACCAGACCGTACTGCTCAACTGTGCTGCGCCCAACCAGGTGGCGGTGGCCCTGTCGCCGGCCAGCGGCAGCGCGGGCGGTCTGGCTGCCGGCCAGTTCCGCACCATCCTGACCTGGGGGGAGAATCCGCGCGACCTGGATTCGCACCTGACAGGACCTGCGGCCAGCGGCAATGCGCGCTGGCATGTGTACTTCGCCTCCAAGAATGCGGGCGACATGTGTGCGCTGGATGTGGATGACATCTCCTCCTATGGCCCGGAGACGGTGACCTGCCCGCCCACGGCCAGCACGGCCAATGCGGGGGCTGGCACGCTGCGCCCGGGTGTCTACCGCTATTCGGTGCACCACTACGCGGGTTCCGGCACCCTGGGAACCTCGAATGCCAACGTGCGGCTGGAGCTTTCCAACGGCCAGGCCTACACGTTCACGCCGCCGGCCGCGCCCTACACCGGCGCCAACAACGTCTGGACGGTGTATGAGCTGACGGTGCTGGCCGATGGTGCTGTGAGCGTGGCGCCCGTCAATTCGGTGATGGCGAATGTTTCTTCGGGCAGCGTGGCCCGTGAACTGCCGATCGCCGAAGGCACAGGCCTGGGCCAGGCGGAAAGCCCTTCGACGTTCCGGAACCTGGCCAAGTAAGCCGGCAAAGCGGCTGCCGCGCGCAGGCGACATGGCGCACGGCATTGCGTCGTCGAGGTATGGGGAGTGACTGTCTGTAAGCCACCCCTCCTCAGCGCAGGTTCGGGGCATGTGTTTTTTGATAGCGCCAAAGTGCCGCAGTGTGCGCTTTCTGGCGATTTCAGGGGATTGCGCACGCAGCAAATGGGCCGCTTGCTGGCGCCCTCTTGCTTAACAGAGACATTTGCAGGGTTAATGGCAGTGGGCTGGAGCGCCGGTGATAAGGTAAAGGCATGAACACACCGAACCCAACCCCCACGCCCTCGCCCTCCGATCTTGACCCGGAAAAGATGCGCAGCGACCTGGCAAACCTGTTCCGCAAGGCCGCGCCGCCGCAGGACAAGTCCGCTGCTGACAAGCCTGCAGGCAAGTAAGGAAGCACCATCCGCGCGACGCCGCCGGCCCGCTTTGCGGGTGGGCGGCGTTTTTCTTGGCGGCCTGCCATGCGGGGCTGGCGATAACGGCAACCCCACTGCAAAGCGGTGACCATTGGTTTTCCATATCGGTGATGAACGGGCACCGGTGATACAGTGGTGTGGCACCTGTCTGACCTGCGGCCAGATCCTGTTTGCGACCCCGATTCGCTGCCTGCCCGCATGGGGTGGATGGATGGGGTTCTGGCGGATGCGGCTGCCTGCAAGAAAGCCCGACCATGGCCACCGTTTCCGATCTCCAGCGCATCGTGTATTCCGGCAACCCGCAGGCCGACGCCCTGCTGGACAATCCCTCGCCCTGGAATTTCTTTCCCGATGGCCGCAAGGTGCTGTACTACACCTTCGATGCCAGCCCCGGCAGCGTGGCAGCCACCGATGCGGGGCGCGCGATCACCGCATTCAATGCGGCGCAGCAGCAGGCCACGCGGCAGATACTGCAGCATGCGGCGGCGGTCACGGGCATCACCTTCACCGAGGTGGGCAGCTCCGCCCAGGCGGACCTGCATTTCGTCGCCACGAATATTCCGGGGGCGTCGACGGCCGGGCTGGCCTCCACCTTCTACAACTACAGCTACAACGGCAGCCAGACACTGACCCAGCTCAATGCGGAGTCGGTGGTCTACCTGGACAACGTGGAGCATGCCGGCATCAACAACCAGCCGACGGCAGGCGGTGCCGGGTACGAGGTGCTGCTGCACGAGGTGGGCCATGCCCTGGGGCTGGCGCATCCGTTTGATTCTTCGCGGCCGCTGCCTGCGGCGCAGGACAACACCAACAACACGGTGATGTCGTACACCCGTGCCGGTCCGTACAAGACCACCTTCCAGGCCTACGACCTTCTGGCCCTGGACTGGATCTATGGGCGGGACGGTCTGGGCGGTACCTGGGGCATGAACTCCACCAACGGCCCGACGCTGAATTTCTCCAGCCAACCCAGTGGCACCGCGGGCCCCGATGTATTCACCAGCACGCAGGCCAACGAGACCTTCAATGGCGCCGGAGGGGTGGACACCCTGGTGGCACAGGGAGCACGGGGCGGCTACTCGCTGACGCGCAAGGACGGGGGCTGGCAACTGGCCGATGGGACGGCGGGGCGGGATGGTACCGACACCTTGCTGCAGATCGAGCGCGTGCGCTTTTCCGATCGCTCCGTGGCGTTGGACCTCGATGGCGCGGCGGGAACGACGGCACGCCTCCTGGGGGCGCTGGTAGGCCCGGCGGGACTGGCCAGCCGAGAACTCGTGGGGGTGGTGCTGGGCGTGGTGGATTCGGGGGTGTCGCAAGTGCAACTGGCGCAGCTGGGCTTGAACGCGGTGCTGGGCGCTTCGGCAACGCCGGAGCAGGTGGTGGCGTTGTTGTTCGGCAATGTGGTGGGGGCTTCCGCGGACGCTGCCACCGTGCAATCGCTGGCCGGCCTGATCCGGTCGGGCGCCTACACCAATGCGTCCTTCACGGTGGCTGTGGCCAACCTGGACATCAATGCCTCCCACATCGATCTGGTGGGGCTGAGCGCGCGGGGCCTTGACTACGTCTGACCCGGCTGGGCCCCGGGCGCCCTGAGGCCGGCTTTCTCCACCTGTGCCGGCCCCAAGCTGGGTCGCATCTTCTGCTGCCTGTGACTCGGATCACTCCGGCAATACGGGCGGCTGGGTTGTAGGTGAAAAAATTCATATAGGAACTGGTAGACTCCGCTTCCTATATGAATTCTCTATTGCGCATTCCGCTCAACGCCACACCCGAGCAGGTGGAGCGGCTGCGTGCATTGCAGGTGGGGTTTGCCAAGGTGTGCAATGCCATTGCGCCCGTGGTGCAACAGACCAGGACATGGAATCGCGTGGCGCTGCACCACCTGACCTACCGTCCGCTGCGCGAGCAGTTCCCGGAAATGGGTTCGCAGATGGTGTGCAACGCCATCTATTCGGTATCGCGCACGGGGCGCCTGATCTTTCAGCACCCAGGCAGTCCCTTCCACCTTTCGCGGCTGGGCGACAAGCCGCTGCCCTTGCTGCAGTTCGCCGACAGCTGCCCGGTGTACTTTGACCGCCACACCCTGAGCGTCAAGGGTGGTCAGCTGTCCATGTTCACGCTGGACGGGCGCATGCGCTTCGAATTGGCACTGCGCCCGGAAGACGAAGCGAGCTTTCACGAAAAGAAGCTGCGCGAGATCGTGCTGTCGCGCCAACCCGGTGGCGGGTATGCGCTGTCCTTCCTGTTGGACGGTGGGCTGGAGGGCGAGAAAGGCCAGCCGGACATGTCCCTGCCTAACGGCGAAATTCCCGAATACATCATGGTTCACGAGACAGTATGAAACCGAACGTTCCTCCCTCTGAATTGCGCGACGCGATTGCCTCCCTGCGTCCCTACTTCGTGCGCGCTGGCTGGTTCAGCGTGTTCTCCAGCCTCCTGATCCTGGCGCCTTCGGGCTACATGCTGGAGGTGTACGACCGGGTGGTGAACACACGCAACCACACCACGCTGGTGATGCTGACCCTGCTCATCCTGGGGGCATATGTGGTGATGGAGGTGCTGGAATGGGCGCGCAGCGAGGTCATGCGATCCGCCAGCGTGGAGCTGGACCGGCGCCTGAGCGGCCGTATCTTCGGTGCCATCTTCGACGCCAACCTCAAGCGCATTCCGGGCGGGTCGCAGCAGCCGCTCAACGACTTCCGCACCGTGCGGGATTTCCTGTATTCGCCGGCGCTGCTGGCCGCCATGGAGACCCCTATCGCCTTGGTGATGATGGTGTTGCTGTTCATGATCAGCCCCTGGCTGGGTTGGGCCGCACTGGTGTTCGGCGTGATCCAGGTGGCGGTGGCCTGGTTCAACGAGCGGGCCACCAAGCCCTTGCTGATGAAGGCCAATGGCAGTGCCATTGCCGCCCAGCAGTATGCCGACGGGGCCCTGCGCAATGCCGAGGTGATCGAGTCCATGGGCATGCTGCGCGACACCCACCGGCTGTGGCAGCGCAAGCAGCGGGATTTTCTGCGGTTCCAGGCGCTCGCGTCCGAACGTGCCGGAGGGTTCCAGGCACTCGCAAAGCTGGTGCAGAACATCCTGGGCTCCCTGCTGCTCGGGCTGGCCTGCTGGCTGCTGCTGCGCAACCAGCTCAACGGCGGCGGCGGCATGATGATCGTGGCGTCCATTCTGGGCGGGCGGATGCTGGCTCCACTGGTGCAGGTGGTGACGCAATGGCAATCCGTGGTCAATGTGCGGGATGCGTGGATGCGGCTGGACCAGCTGTTGATGTCCTTGCCGGCCCAGGCGCCTGGCATGGCCTTGCCCGAGCCGCGCGGGGCCTTGCTGGTGGAGCAGCTCTTCGCCTCGGCCCCGGGCAACCCGAACCAGATCCTGCGCGGCGTGGCCTTTGCGCTCGCGCCTGGCGAGGCGCTGGCGGTGGTGGGACCTTCCGCTTCCGGCAAGACCACGCTGGCCCGCATGCTGGTGGGGCTGTGGCCTGCCGCGGGCGGCAAGGTGCGGCTCGATGGTGCCGATGTGCACACATGGAGCAAGTCCGAGCTGGGCCCGTACGTAGGCTACCTGCCCCAGGGGGTGGAACTGTTCGAGGGCACGCTGGCCGAGAACATTGCCCGCTTCGGCGAGGTGGACATGGCCAAGGTGGAAGCCGCGGCACGCATGGTGGGCCTGCACGATTTCATCCTCTCGCTGCCCCACGGCTACGACAACCCGGTAGGGGCCGATGGAGCGCGCCTGTCTGGCGGCCAGCGCCAGCGGGTGGGTCTGGCGCGTGCGCTGTATGGCAACCCGGTGTTCGTGGTGCTCGATGAGCCCAACTCCAGCCTCGATGAACAGGGCGATGCGGCCCTGGCCCAGGCCATCCTGGCGGCCAAGGCGCGCGGGACGACCTTCGTGATCATGACGCACCGCACCAGCGTGCTGGCGGTGGTCGACAAGTTGCTGGTGCTGCGCGATGGGCTGCAACAGATTTTCGGGCCCCGCGACGAGGTGATTGCCGCGTTGAACAAGGCCAACCAGCAGGCCCAGCAGGCTGCGTCGGGCCAGGTCGTCCCTGCTGCCACCGCCGTTGCCGCCTCCTGATACCGATACGGATTCAATTTTCATGAAGAAAACTGGCTTTTTCCACCGCAGCGAGCTCACCGAGGCCCTGTGGGCCTTCCGCCGGGAGTTCATCGTGGTCGGCATTTTCAGCATGGTGGCCAACGTGCTCATGCTGGCACCGACCATGTACATGCTGCAGATCTTCGACCGCGTGATGATGAGCCGCAGCGACCTGACGCTGATCGCCATGTCGCTGATCACCCTGTTCTTTTTCGTGGTGATGGCGTTCTCCGAATGGATGCGCTCCCGCGTGCTGGTGCAGGCAGGCCTGCGCCTGGACGGGGTGCTCGGTGCCCGGGTCTTCAATGCGAGCTTCGAAGCCCGGTTGACACAGTCGGGCGCTTCGGTGGCGCGGGCATTCGGCGACCTGATCCAGATCCGCCAGTTCGTCACGGGCAATGGAACCTTGGCATTTTTCGACCTGCCCTGGGCGCCCATCTACCTGGCCGTGCTGTTCTTCCTGCACCCTGTGCTGGGCTACGCCGCCCTGGTGTTTGCGGTGCTTCAAGGTGCGCTGGCATGGTTTGGCCACCGCCACACGGTCGCTCCGGCGGAGGAAGCGTCCAAGGCCGCCTCGGAATCCGGCGCCTACCTGCAAAGCAAGTTGCGCAATGCCGAGGTGCTGGAATCCATGGGCATGGTGCACAACCTGCGCCCCCATTGGCAGGCCCGCCATGACAAGGCGTTGGAAATGAATGGCCGGGCGCAGGCGCTCATCCACAGGATCACCGCCTGGAGCAAGTTCATCCGCTACAGCCAGCAGTCGCTGGCCCTCGGCCTGGGGGCGCTGCTCGTGATCGACGGCCAGCTGTCGCCGGGGGGCATGATCGCGGCCAACGTGCTGATGGGCAAGGCGCTGGCGCCCATCGACACCCTGGTGGGCACGTGGCGCAGCTTCATCGGTGCCCGCTCCGCCTTCGAGCGGCTGGAGACCCTGCTGCAACTGCATCCGGAGCGCGATCCCTCCCTGTCCCGTGTGGCACCCCAGGGGGCGGTGACGGTCCGTGACCTGGTGGCCTCGGCCCCAGGCCGCGCACAGCCCATTCTCAAGGGGGTGAGCACGGCCGTACCGGCCGGCACGGTGACGGTCGTTCTGGGCCCCTCGGGTTCGGGCAAGTCCACCTTGGCGCGCTGCCTGATGGGCATCTGGCCTGGTGTGTCGGGCGAGGTGCTGCTCGATGGCCTGCCGATCGATGGCTGGGACCGCATGGAGCTGGGCCCCCATCTGGGCTACCTGCCGCAGGACATCGAGCTGTTCGAGGGCTCGATCGCCGAGAACATCGCCCGGTTCGGCGAGGTGGACGCTGAAAAGGTCATCGCTGCTGCGCGCAGCGCCGGCCTGCACGAGATGATCCTGCGCTTTCCCAAGGGCTACGACACGCCCATCGGCGAGGCAGGCAACCTGCTCTCGGGTGGCCAGCGCCAGCGCGTGGGTCTGGCCCGCGCCGTGTATGGCGACCCTGTGCTGGTGGTGCTGGACGAGCCCAACGCCAACCTGGACGACGTGGGCGAAGCGGCCTTGGTGAGCACGGTGCAGCAACTCAAGGCCCGCGGCTGCACGGTGTTTCTGATCACGCACCGCCCCGGCATCCTGGGCGTGGCGGACCGGCTCCTGATCCTGCAGGACGGCATGGTGCAGGCCGATGGCCCGCGCGATGCCGTGCTGAACGCGCTGCGTGCAGCGCAGAGCGCTGCGCAATCGCCGCCATCTCCCCCTCCTGCTGCGGCAGGCGGGCTGCAGCCCATCCCCGCTTGAGCGCGATTTCTTCTGGCGCTCGCTGTTTCATCGAACCCTCTCTCTGTCGGGTACTGACATGGTCAAATCATTGTTTCCTCTGAACCAAAAGCCGGATGCTCCCTTGGAAGTCCGCGATACGGGCGATGGCGCCGCGCGTCCTGGCCGCCTGGGCCTGTGGGCACTTGCCATCGGCTTCGGCGGCTTCCTGCTCTGGGCGTCCCTGGCGCCGCTGGACGAAGGCGTGCCAGCTGGTGGCGTCGTGGCGATCGATACCAAGCGCAAGGCGGTGCAGCACCTGAGCGGAGGCATCGTCAAAGAGGTGCTGGTGCGCGAAGGCGATGCCGTGCAGGAGGGCCAGTCCCTGATCCGCCTGGACTCGGCCGTGGCCAAGGCCAACTACGAATCGGTACGCCAGCGCTACCTGGGGTTGCGGGCCGTGCAGGGCCGCCTGTTGGCGGAGCAGGGCAACCTCGCCAGCATCAGCTTTCACCCTGATCTGCAGGCTGCCGCATCGGACCCGCTGATCCGCCAGCAGATGGTGAACCAGGAGCAGCTGTTCATGACACGGCGCAGCCTGCTGCGCTCCGACCTGCAATCGATCGAGGAAAGCATCCAGGGCCAGGAAGGCCTGTTGCAGGCGTACGACGGCATGCTCGCCAGCCGCAAGAGCCAGCTGTCCCTGATCAATGAAGAGCTTGGCAACCTGCGTGGGCTGGTCAAGGAGGGCTACGCACCGCGCAATCGCCAGCTGGAGATGGAGCGCATGGCCGCTGACTCCAACACGGCGATTGCCGACCTGCAGGGCAACACCATCCGCGCACGCCGCGCCATTGGCGAACTGCGCCAGCGGATCATGTCGCGCCAGCAGGAATACCGCAAGGAAGTGGAAAGCAACCTGGCCGACGTCAGCCGCGAAGTGCTGTCGGACAACGAGAAACTGCATTCGGTCACCGATGACCTCGCGCGCACGGAAATCAAGGCGCCTGCGGCAGGCCAGGTGGTGGGGCTCGCCGTTCAGACCGTGGGCGGCGTGATCTCCCCGGGCCAGAAGCTCATGGACATCGTGCCCAAGGACGCTGCGCTGCTGCTGGAGGCCCATGTGGCGCCGCACCTGATCGACCGCGTGCATTCCGACCTGCCGGTGGATGTCCGGTTCTCATCCTTTGCCCACTCGCCCCAACTGGTGGTGGATGGCAAGGTCGTCTCCATCTCCGGAGACCTGCTTTCCGACCCCCAGACCAACGCCAGCTACTACCTGGCCCGCGTCCAGGTGACAGCCGATGGCCTGAAGAAGCTGGGCTCGCGCCAACTGCAGCCCGGCATGCCCGTGGAAGTGATCTTCAAGACGGGCGAGCGCTCCATGCTGACCTACCTGCTGCATCCGCTGACCAAGCGGCTGGCCGCATCCATGACCGAGGAGTAAAGCCATGACCTCCCAACGACATGCATCCCTGCCTGCAGGCAGTTCGCGGCGAGGACCCGCGACCCGCCTGGGCTGTCTGGCCGCCGCGGTGGCCGGGCTGCTGGTAGCCGCGCCTGCGTGGTCCGTCGACCTGCGCCAGGCCTATGAGGCCGCCCTGGTCAACGACGCGACCATCCGCTCTTCGCGGGCCGCGGCCGATGCCAGCCGCGAGCAACTGCCGCAGGCCAAGGCACAGCGGCTGCCCAACGTTTCTTTCTCCGCGGGCCGCAACAAGAACGACCTCAACAGCGAAACCCAGAATATTTTGGGCCAGCCGGTTAGCACCGAGAACAAGTACTACAGCGGCAACCAGGCGCTTACCATTCGCCAGCCCTTGTACCGGCCCTTCATTGGCGCGCTGGTCAAGCAGGCCGAAGCGGTGGTGCAGGATGCGGATGCCACGCTGGAGAGCGCAGAACAGAGCCTGGTGGTGCGCGTGGGCGAAGCCTATTTCGAAGCGTTGCTGGCCGAAGAACAGCTGGCCCTCATCGGTGCGCAGAAAAGCACCTACACCACCCAGCTCGATGCAGCCAAGAAGGGCTTCGCGGCTGGCAGCGGCACCCGCACCGACATCGACGAAGCCCAGGCGCGGCTCGATATGACCTATGCGCAGGAGCTGGAGGTCCAGCAGAATGTGGAGTTCACCCGCCGCAAGCTGGAAACCATCACCGGCAAGCCGGTGGGCACCCTGGCGCGGCTGGACCTGGCCCGCTTCAAGCCGGGGGCACCTGCGCCGAGCCTGGTGGAAGACTGGATTGCCCGGGCGGAGCAGGCAAGCCCTGACGTCAAGGCCCTGCGGGCCCGGCTCGAGGCGGCCAACTTCGAGATCGACAAGGCCAAGGCGGGGCACAAGCCCACGCTCGATGCCGTGGCCCAGTGGTCGCGCACCAGCAGCGACAGCGTGACCAGCGTCAATTCGCGCTATGACAACAAGACCATTGGCCTGCAACTGACGGTGCCGCTCTACCAGGGCGGTTACGTCAACTCCACCGTGCGCCAGGCTGTCGCCAGTGCCGAGCGGGCGCGGGAGCTGCTGGAGGCAACGCGCCTGGACCTCAGTGTGCGGGTGCACCGCGAGTTCCGTGGCATGACCGAGGGCGTGTTGCGCATCAGCGCCCTGGAGCAGGCGGTGCGGTCGGCCGAGCAGGCCGTGCTGTCCAACCAGATGTCGTTCAAGGCCGGCGCGCGCACCACGCTGGACGTGCTGAACGCCGAGCAGCAAAAGACCACGGCGCTGCGCGATCTGGCCCAGGCCCGCTACCTGTACGTGGCGTCGCGCCTGCGCCTGCAATCCCTGGCCGGGGATGAGCGCGCCGCCAGCGTGTCCGAGATCAACGCCTGGCTGGCCCTTTGAGCCGGAAGCCCGCCACGGCCGTGCCCAGCTCCTGCGGATCTCTCGGGAGCCGGGGCGGCGCAAGCGGCAACTCCCATGAATGCAAGCGAGATGCATTCGTGTTGTTGTCCATTGGCGCCATTTGTGTGACCAGCCGCACGCAGGGGTACATGAGGTTACTTGCCGATACATGCCCTGCAGTTACGATTGGCGCCTCATGATTTGGTTGTCCGTGGTGGGTTTTCTGGTGGCGGCGATGGCTGCGGGGTTCGTCGTACGCTGGGTGCGGGGACACGCGTCCGCCTACGGAAACGGCATGCCGCAGCGCTTCCATATGGGCGATGTGCCCCGCCTCGGAGGCGCCGCCCTGCTGCTGGGCCTGGCCTGTGCCTGGGGCCTGGGCATCCTGCAGTCCTTTCTGGGCGACCCCGGGTCCCTGCGGCTGGGCTGGTGGGTCGGCAGCTGGTTGCTGGTGCTGCTGCCTGCGGTGCTGGGCGGCATCGCCGAGGACATGACCCAGCGGCTGGCCGTGCGCTACCGCCTGGCGCTGACCGGCGCCTCGGGGCTTCTGGCCATTTTTCTTCTGGATCTTTCGGTTCCCCGGCTCGGCCTGCCCTGGTTCGACATGCTGCTGTCGGTCTGCCCCTGGCTGGGGCTGGCCATCGTGGTGCTGGCCGTGGCGGGCTTGCCCCACGCCTTCAACATCATCGATGGCTACAACGGCCTGGCCGGCATGGTCGCCATCATCGTCTGCCTCGCACTGGCGCACGTGGCATTGCAGGTGGGTGACCGCTCACTCGCGGCCTTGCTGGTCACCACGGCGGCGGCCACGGGCGGGTTTCTGGTCTGGAACTACCCGCGGGGCATGCTCTTTGCGGGGGATGGCGGGGCCTATGTGTGGGGCGTCGTCATTGCCCTGGCCAGCATCTCCCTGGTACAGCGCAATGCCGATGTCTCTCCCTGGTTTCCCATGCTGCTCCTGATCTACCCGGTCTGGGAGACCGTGTTCTCGATCTACCGCAAGGCCGTGCGCGGCGTCTCGCCCGGCGTGGCCGATGCCCTGCATTTCCACCAACTGATCTACCGGCGCATCGTGCGCGGCGTGTTCCACGACGACGAGTCGCGCCGCGTACTCATGCGCAACAACCGCACCTCGCCCTACCTCTGGGGCTTCACCCTGCTCACCGTGGTGCCGGCCATCCTGTTCTGGAACAACACCCTGGTGCTGATGGGTTTTTGCTGGCTGTTTGTCATCAGCTACGTGGTGGCCTACCTGGCCATTGTGCGGTTCAAGGTGCCTGACTGGCTGAGGCGGTGAATCCCCCCTGAGTCGCCTGCGGCGCCATCCCCCCAGGGGGACGCTCCCAGCGCGGCGGGGCGGCCCTTGCGCGGGAGCACTGGTATGCGGCGCGCCAGTTTTTGCGGGCGTGAGTCGTGGGCCGCGCAATAGAAATCGGAATGTGCGGGCACTGCCTGCAAGACCGGCCCGCGAATGCGGCACAATTTGCGCATCATCGTTTTCTCTTGACGGCACGCCCCCATGACCGATCTTCTCTCGATTGCGCCCCGCGACAAGGCTGAAATCCTGGCCCAGGCGCTGCCTTACATCCGCAAGTTCCATGGCAAGACCATGGTCATCAAGTACGGCGGCAACGCCATGACCGACCCGGCACTGCAGGCCGACTTTGCCGAAGACGTGGTGCTGCTCAAGCTCGTGGGCATGAATCCCGTGGTGGTGCACGGCGGTGGCCCGCAGATCGAGACCGCGCTGAACCGCCTGGGCAAGAAGGGCGAGTTCGTGCAGGGCATGCGTGTGACCGATGCCGAAACCATGGAGGTGGTGGAGTGGGTGCTCGCCGGCGAGGTGCAGCAGGACATCGTGGGCCTGATCAACCAGGCCGGCGGCAAGGCCGTGGGCCTTACGGGGCGCGACGGCGGCATGATCCGCGCGCAAAAGCTCAAGCTGGTGGATTCCAAGGACCCGAGCATCGAGCACGATGTCGGCCAAGTGGGCGACATCCTGTCCATCGACCCGAGCGTGGTCAAGGCGCTGCAGGACGATGCCTTCATCCCTGTGATCAGCCCCATCGGCTTTGGCGAGAACAACGAAAGCTACAACATCAACGCCGACGTGGTGGCCAGCAAGCTGGCCACGGTGCTGCAGGCCGAAAAGCTCATGCTGCTGACCAACACGCCCGGCGTACTGGACAAGCAGGGCCAGCTGCTTACCGACCTCACGGCGCGCGAAATCGACGCCCTGTTTGCCGACGGCACCATCTCCGGCGGCATGCTGCCCAAGATTTCGGGTGCGCTGGACGCTGCCAAGGCCGGCGTGCATGCCGTGCACATCATCGACGGCCGCGTGCCGCATGCCATGCTGCTGGAAATCCTGACCGATCAGGCCTACGGCACCATGATCCGCAGCCATTGAACGTTCGGAGCGCCGCATGAGACTGCTGCTCGTCGAGGACGATGTCATGGTCGCCAGCGGCATCAAGCTCGGCCTGTCCGACGCGGGCTACGCGGTGGACTGGGTCGGCAGCGGCGAGCGCGCCGAAGAGGTGCTGCGCGTGGAATCTTTCGACGCCGCCATCATCGACATCGGCCTGCCGGCCATGGACGGCCTGGAGCTCACGCGCCGGCTGCGCCGCCCCGACATGGCCAGCCCCTCTATGCCGGTGCTGATCCTGACCGCGCGCGATGCCTTGCATGACCGGGTGCAGGGCCTGGACCTGGGGGCCGACGATTACATGGTCAAGCCCTTCGAGCTGCCCGAGCTGCTGGCCCGCCTGCGCGCGCTGTTGCGCCGCTCGCAGGCCGCCACCACGGCGGTGCTCAGCTTCGGCCCGCTGGAGCTGGATACCGCTGGCCGGCGCGCCAGCGTGCGTGCCGATGGCAGCGAGCAGGTGATCGAGCTCGGCCCGCGCGAGTGGACGGTGCTCGAATACCTGCTCATCAACGCGCCCAAGCCCGCCAGCAAGGACAAGCTGCTGCAGGCGCTCACCGGCTGGGACAAGGAAATCACCCCCAATGCGGTCGAGGTGTATGTCTCGCGGCTGCGCGGCAAGCTCGAGCCGCACGGCGTGGCCCTGCGCTCGATCCGCGGGTTTGGCTACCGGCTGGAACTCCAGGCCGGTTGACGCGCCAAGCCTCTTTCTCTTGCGGCCCTGACCATGGAACCCCGGAACCCTCCTGCGCGACGGCCCGGACTGCGGGCCATGACCTCCGACCTGCGCAACCGCCTGCTGCTGCTGCTGCTGGTGCTGCCGCTGTGCGTGCTGGCCACCATCGGGGTCTGGCTGGACTACCGCTCGGCCGATGAGGCGGCAGGCCAGCACGACCAGCGCCTGCTGCGCCTGCTGCCAGCCCTGTCCGATTCGGTGCTGGCGCCGGCCATCCGCGACAACGACCCGCCCCTGCTGCTGCTGGCTCCGCCGCTGGAGGACTTTCTGCGCCAGAACGCCGGTTTTTCGGGCTACAGCGTGCGCGATCCCTCGGGCAAGCTGCTGCTGGGCGACGACTGGGTGCACAGCGCCGTGCCCACCACCCAGGCGCCTGAATTCCACAGCATGGAATACGGCGGCGTGACCTACCGCGTGGCCGTGCAGCGCGGCCGTACCGGTGCGGGCGAGATGGTCGTGGCCCTGGCCGATGGCTCCGATCCGCGCCAGCAGTGGGCCCAGCAACTGCTGCTGCGCGTGCTGCTGCCCAACCTGGTGCTGGTGGCGGCGGCTGCGTTGGCCATCCACTGGGCGGTGCGCCAGGCCTTCAAGCCGCTGGTGGACCTGGCTGAAGCTGTGGAGCACCGCTCGCCGCGTGATCTGAGCCCGATCGACGAAGCCGCCTCGCCGTCCGAGGTGCGGCCGCTCGTGCACTCGCTCAACCGCCTGTTCGCGCTGGTCAATGCCCAGGCCGAGGGCCAGCGCCGCTTCGTGGCCGATGCGGCGCACCAACTGCGTACCCCGCTGGCCGGCTTGCAGGCCCAGGTCGAGGCCTGGGCCATGATGGCCAAGGCTGCGGCCCCCCAGCGGCAAGGGCCATCCGGGCAGGACAAGAAGGGCCCCGTGTCCACCGACGGGCGCACGCAGGGTGCCATCGTGCTGGGCGTGGACCAGATCGAGAAGCTGCGCAATGCCACGCGCCGCACTTCGCAGTTGGCGCACCAGCTGCTGGCCCTGTCGCGCGCCGACGCGCGCAGCCTTGACGCCCAGCAACCCCAGCGCGTGGACCTCAAGGACCTGTGCGAGACCCTGCTCGAGACCTTTCTCGACCCTGCCACCGGCAAGGGCCTGGACCTGGGGATCGAGGTGCAGCCCGTGCACGTCACGGGCCACGGCTGGCTGCTGCGTGAATTGCTGTCCAACCTGGTGGACAACGCCATCAAGTACACCCCGGCCTCCGGCATCGTCACCATCCGCTGCGGCATGCGCCAGGGCAAGAGCGGGCCACCGCGCGTCTTCCTGCAGGTGGAAGACGATGGTCCTGGCGTGCCCGATGCCGAGCGCACCCGGGTGATGCAGCGCTTTTACCGGGTGCCGGGCACGGTGGGCGAGGGCACGGGCCTGGGTCTGGCGATCGCCGACGAGATTGCACGCGTGCACCGGGCCTCGCTGACCCTGGGCAGCGGGGCGCAGGGCCGGGGCCTGATGGTGACTGTGGTGTTTCCGCTGTAGCAGCGTGCGCTTGCCTGGCCACCCCCGGGGGCTGTGCGAGAATCATTTCCACACATGATTTACGCCCTGCCGCTGGACGGCGGCCTGCCGTTTGCGGCACGCCGGCCATTGGGGCAGGAACCACGGGCCTCCGGGCGCCGAGGCCCCTGCGGGGCCTGCGTGCCTTCACACCATCTTTGCGCATGTCCGATCTTTCACAGCCCACCGAGCCCGCCAGCACTGCCGATGCCGAGGAATCTTCCACAGCACGCAAGCGGCCCAAGCCCGGCGAGCGCCGGGTGCAGATCCTGCAGATGCTGGCCACCATGCTGGAGCAGCCGGGGGCGGAGCGCATCACCACCGCGGCACTGGCGTCCCGCCTGTCGGTCAGCGAGGCGGCGCTTTACCGCCACTTTGCCAGCAAGGCGCAGATGTTCGAAGGCCTGATCGACTTCATCGAGCAGTCGGTCTTTGCGCTGGTGCAGCAGATCACCGGGCGCGAGGTGCCCGACCCGGCCCAGCCTGCTGAAGTGGGCCGGCGCCAGGCGGCACGCATCGTCGCCGTGCTGCTGCAGTTCGGCGAGCGCAACCCCGGCATGGTGCGCGTCATGGTGGGCGATGCCCTGGTGTTCGAGCACGAGCGCCTGCAGCAGCGCATGAACCAGTTCTTCGACCGCATCGAGTCCACGCTGCGCCAGTGCCTGCGGCCTGCCAACCCGGATTCGGCCACGCCCACGGTCGATGCCCAGGTCGCCGCCAGCGTGCTGACGGCCTTCGCCCTGGGCCGGCTGCAGCGCTATGCGCGCTCGGGCTTTCGCCGCATGCCCTCCGAGCACCTGGACGCCAGCCTGGCCTTGATGATCTAAGAACCTGCCGTTCGCGATCCCCTGTGGGGTCGCAAACAGGCTCGAAGCCGCTCTCGCACTGCGGGCCGCACCGGTCCGCCAGCCCTTCGCACGCCTGCGCGCCGCGCCGCAGGTCGCTGCCGTGCAACAAAGTTTTGGTACGGTCTCCCTATTTTTGGAGAGGCTTTTGGTGCCGGGGCAAATTTGCTGCAGAATAGTACGAACGTTCGTTTTTATTTGCACGCATGCCTGCCACCTCCGACTCTACCCCGGTCACCCGCATTCCGCGGGCGCGCAGCGGCACGGGCCGCGCCCTGCAAAAAGGCCAGCAGACCAAGGCGGTCATCGTCGAGGCAGCGCTCGGCCTGGCCACGCACATCGGGCTCGAAGGCCTGTCCATCGGTGCCTTGGCCGACGTCACGGGCATGAGCAAGTCGGGCGTGTTCGCCCACTTCGGTTCGCGCGAGGAACTGCAGATCTCCGTGATCCGTGAATACCACACCCGCTTCGAGCAGGAGGTGTTCTATCCCGCCATGGCCGCCCCGCGCGGCGTGGCGCGTCTGAGCGCGCTGTTCGACAACTGGATGAAGCGCACCTCGATCGAGATCGACTCGGGCTGCATCTACATCAGCGGTGCCGTCGAGTTCGACGACCGCAACGGCCCGGTGCGCGATGCGCTGGCCAGCTCGGTGCTCACCTGGCTGGCCGCCATGCGCCGCGCCATCGAGCAGTGCGTGGAGTGCGGTGAGCTGCGCGCCGACACCAATGCCGACCAGATGCTCTTCGAGATCCACGGCCTGATCCTGGCGCTGCACTACGAGGCGCGTTTCCTGCGCACACCCGGTTCCATGGCGCGTTCCGTCACGGGCTTCCAGAACATCCTGGCGCGCTACAGCGCACCAGCCACCCCGGTGGCAACAGCTGCACCCGCTGCTGCACGCCGCAAAATTTCCAACCAAACCACCATCCCCAAGGAGTAACCCCATGCCCAGCTATACGCCGCCCCTGCGCGACATGCAATTCGTCATGCACGAAGTGCTCAAGGTCAGCGACGAATTCAAGGCCCTGCCGGCGCATGCCGAAGTGGATGTGGACACCATCAACGCCGTGATCGAAGAGGCCGGCAAGTTCGCGGCCGAAGTCACCTTCCCGCTGAACATCAGCGGCGACACCGAAGGCTGCGTGCTGGACAAGGCGACCCACGAAGTGAAGCCCCCCAAGGGCTTCAAGGAAGCCTACGCCAAGTACGTCGAAGGCGGCTGGGCAGCGCTCTCCTGCGATCCCGCCTATGGCGGCCAGGGCCTGCCGTTCGTGCTCAACCAGTGCTTGTACGAGATGATGAACTCGGCCAACCAGGCCTGGACCATGTACCCCGGCCTGTCGCACGGCGCCTACGAAGCCCTGCACGCGCATGGCACCGAAGAGCAGAAGTCCCTGTACCTGCCCAAGCTGACCAGCGGCGAGTGGACCGGCACCATGTGCCTGACCGAACCCCATTGCGGCACCGACCTGGGCCTGCTGCGCACCAAGGCCGAGCCCCAGGGCGACGGCACCTACAAGATCACCGGCAACAAGATCTTCATCTCGGCCGGCGAGCACGACATGGCCGCCAACATCGTCCACCTGGTGCTGGCCCGCCTGCCCGATGCGCCCAAGGGCAGCAAGGGCATCAGCCTGTTCGTCGTGCCCAAGTTCAACATCAAGGCCGACGGCTCCCTGGGCGAGCGCAACCCGATCTACTGCACGGGCCTGGAGCACAAGATGGGCATCCACGGCAACGCCACCGCGCAGATCGCCATCGACGGCGCCGTCGGCACCCTGGTGGGCCAGCCGCACAAGGGCCTGGCCGCCATGTTCGTGATGATGAACGCCGCCCGCCTGGGCGTGGGCAACCAGTCGCTGGGCCTGACCGAAGTGGCCTACCAGAACGCCCTGGCCTATGCCAAGGACCGCATCCAGATGCGCAGCCTGTCGGGCACCAAGGCCAAGGACAAGGAAGCCGACCCCATCATCGTGCACCCCGACGTGCGCAAAATGCTGCTCACGGCCAAGGCCTATGCCGAAGGTGGCCGCGCGCTGCAGATCTTCTGCACGCTGCTGCTGGACAAGGCCCATGGCCACGCCGATGAAAAGGTGCGCAAGGATTCCGAGGAACTCGTCGCCCTGCTGACGCCCATCGTCAAGGCCTTCATCACCGACAACGGCCACATCGCCACCAACGCGTGCATGCAGGTCTTCGGCGGCCACGGCTTCATCAAGGAATGGGGCATGGAGCAGTACGTGCGCGACAACCGCATCAACATGATCTACGAAGGCACGAACACCGTGCAGTCGCTGGACCTGCTGGGCCGCAAGATCCTGGGCAACAACGGCGCCACGCTCAAGAAGTTCGGCAAGCTGGTGGCCAAGCTGATCGAGGAAGAAGGCGTGAACGAGAAGATGGCCGAGTTCATCAACCCGGTCGCCTACCTGGCCGACCAGATGACCAAGTTCACCACCGAGATCGGCTTCAAGGGCCTGCAGAACCCCGACGAAGTGGGCGCCGCTGCCGTGGACTACCTGCGCGTGGCCGGCCACCTGGTGTTCGGCTACCTGTTCGCCCGCATGGCCCAGGTGGCCCTGCGCGAAATCGCGGCCGGCAACACCGACCCGTTCTACCAGGCCAAGCTGCAGACGGCGCGCTTTTACTTCGCCAAGCTCTTCCCCGAGACCGCGACGCTGATGCGCACGGCCCGTGCCGGCAGCAAGGTGCTGATGGACACCGACCTGGCCCTGGCCTGATCGGCGCCCCGCCAGCGGATCCCGTCCTCTCAGTCACGGAGCAACACCACCATGGTCAAAGCAGCAAGCACCGCAGCCGTTCTCCTGTTCGCCGCCGCCGCGGCGCCGGCCTGGGCGCAGATGACGCCCGAGGGCCTGTGGCGCAACATCGACGACAAGACCGGCGAGGCCAAGGCCGAGATCCGCATCCGCGACGCCGGCGGTGGTGTCCTGACCGGCGTGCTCGAAAAGCGCCTGTCCAAGGATGCCAAGCCCGACGAGGTCTGTGACGAGTGCAGCGATGACCGCAAGGGCAAGCCGCTGGTGGGCCTGGAGCTGATCCGCGGTGCCAAGAAGGCCGAAGGCAAGGACGTGTGGGAGGGCGGCAAGATCCTCGATCCCGAGAACGGCCGCAACTACACCCTGCGCATGACGCCCATCGAGGGCGGCAAGAAGCTCGAGGTGCGCGGCTCCATCGGCCCCTTCGGCCGCACGCAGACCTGGGTGCGGGTGCAGTAAGAGACCAAGACAACCGCATGCACCACGGGCACGCCGGGTGCAGGCAACAACGAGGGCAGGGCGCCGCCGTCGCCCTCATGGAGAAAACACCGATGTCAAGATTCCAAGTGAAGAAAGTCGCCGTGCTCGGCGCGGGCGTGATGGGCGCGCAGATCGCTGCGCACCTGGTCAACGTCAAGGTGCCCGTGGTGCTGTTCGACCTGCCGGCCAAGGAAGGCCCGAAGAACGGCATCGTCACCAAGGCCGTCGAAGGCCTCAAAAAGCTCAAGCCCTCGCCGCTGGGCGTGGCGGACGACGCCGCCCTGATCGGCCAGGCCAACTACGAAGAGCACCTGGAACAGCTGCGCGACTGCGACCTCATCATCGAGGCCATCGCCGAGCGCATGGACTGGAAGCTCGACCTGTACAAGAAGATCGCGCCCTTCGTCGCACCGCATGCCATCGTGGCATCGAACACCTCGGGCCTGTCGATCACCAAGCTGTCCGAGGCGCTGCCCGAGAGCATCAAGCCGCGCTTCTGCGGCATCCACTTCTTCAACCCGCCGCGCTACATGGTGCTGGTGGAGCTGATCAACACGCCCACCACCTCGCCCGAGGTGCTCGACCAGCTCGAAGCCTTTGTCACCAGCGGCCTGGGCAAGGGCGTGGTGCGCGCGCACGACACGCCCAACTTCGTCGCCAACCGCGTGGGCATCGCCGGCATGCTGGCGACCATGAAGGAAGTCGAGAACTTCGGCCTCTCCTTCGACGTGGTGGACGACCTCACGGGCAAGAAACTCGGCCGCGCATCGAGCGGCACCTTCCGCACCGCCGACGTGGTGGGCCTCGATACCATGGCCCACGTCATCAAGACGCTGCAGGACAACCTCGACGAGAACAGCGACCCGTTCTACGCCAGCTTCGGTACGCCCGCCGTGCTCAAGAAGCTGCTGGAGCTGGGTAACCTGGGCCAGAAGGCCAAGGCCGGCTTCTACAAGAAGGTCGGCCGCGACGTGCTGCGCTTCGATCTGGAAAGCGAAGAGTACGTGCCCGGTGGCCAGAAGGCCGACGAGGTGTACGGCCGCATGCTCAAGAAGCCCGCTGCCGAGCGCCTGCGCCTGCTGCGCAACTCCGAAGGCGCGCAAGGCCGCTTCCTCTGGGCCATCCTGCGCAACAGCTTCCACTACGCCGCCGTGCACCTGGCCACCATTGCCGACAACGCGCGCGACGTGGACCAGGCCATGCGCTGGGGCTTCGGCATGAAGCAAGGCCCCTTCGAGCTGTGGCAGGAAGCCGGCTGGCTCGACGTGGCGAAGATGATCCAGGAAGACATCGACGCCGGCAAGGCGCTCTCCAAGGCGCCGCTGCCCGAATGGGTGTTCAAGGGCCCCGTGGCCGAGGCCGGTGGCGTGCACACCGCGCAGGGATCGTGGAGCGCATCGGCACAGAAATTCATCGCCCGCCGTGCACTGCCCGTGTACGAGCGCCAGCACTTCCCCGAGAAGCTGCTGGGCGAGACCTCGCTGCCCGAATTCACCAGCGCCGGCACCACGCTGCACGAGGATGACTCCATCCGCGTGTGGACGCTGGAGGGCGCGGACCGCGCGCCCGGCACGGGCGTCGTGATCGCCAGCATCAAGACCAAGATGCACGCCATCAGCCCCGATGTGGCCGAAGGCCTCACCTTGGCCGTGGACCTGGCCGAGAAGGACTACGAAGGCATGGTGATCTGGTCGGGCGACGAACCTTTCAGCGCCGGTGCCGACCTGCAGGCCATGCTGCCCGCCTTCATGGTGGCCGGCGTGAGCGCCATCGAAGGGGCTGAAGCCGAACTGCAGAACACCATGCTGCGCATCCGCTATGCCAACGTGCCCGTGGTCGCTGCCGTGCGCGGCCTGGCCCTGGGTGGCGGCTGCGAGCTGGCCGTGCATTCGGCGCGCCGCGTGGTGCACATGGAAAGCTACATCGGCCTGGTGGAAGTCGGCGTGGGCCTGGTGCCCGGCGCTGGTGGCCTGACCTATATTGCCCGCCGCGCGGCCGAGAACGCCGCCACTTCCACGGGCAAGGACATCCTGCCCTTCCTGACCGAAGGCTTCACCGCAGCCGCGATGGCCAAGGTGGGTACCAGCGCCATCGAATCGCGCAAGCTCGGCTATGTGCTGGAGAGCGACGTCATCGTGCCGCACAAGGACGAGCTGCTCTACGTGGCCATCAACGAAGCCAAGTCCCTGGCCAAGGGTGGCTGGCGCGCTCCTGCCAAGCGTTTGTTCCCGGTGGCAGGCCGCAGTGGCATTGCCACCATCAAGGGCTCGCTGGTCAACATGCGCGACGGCGGCTTCATCAGCCAGCACGACTTCCACATCGCCGGCCTGATCGCCGAAGTGGTCTGCGGCGGCGACGTGGATGCCGGCACCCTGGTGAGCGAGGAGTACCTGATGACGCTGGAGCGCAAGGCGTTCTGTGCCCTCATCGAGCACCCCAAGACGCAGGAGCGCATCCTGGGCATGCTGTCCACCGGCAAACCGGTGCGCAACTGATTCGCCGTCGCCGGACTGCCTGCCATGAGCGAAACCACCCGCCCGCCGAACAAGCTGCAGCGCTCGTTGATGCGGCTGGACGAAGCGCCAGCCTTTATGCGCGGCTTGGTGCAGAACATTGTCCTGCGCCGCGCCGTGCCCTTCACGGGCACCGCCAGGGTGCGGTTCGTGTCGCTCACGCCCGGCCGCGTGGAAGTGCATCTGGCCAACGAGCGCCGCGTGCAGAACCACATCGGCGGCGTGCACGCCTCGGCCATGAACCTGCTGGCCGAGACGGCCACCGGCATGGTCGTGGGCATGAACGTGCGCGACGACTGCCTGCCGTTGGCCAAGGAGTTCAGCATGGCCTTTCGCAAGCGCGCCACGGGCGGCCTCAAGGCCGTGGCCGTGCTCAGCGCCGAGCAGCAGGCCGCCATGCAGGCCAGCGACAAGGGCGAGGTCCAGGTCACGGTGACCGTGACCGATGAGGCCGGCGCCGAGCCGGTCGAATGTGCATTTACGTGGGCCTGGGTTCCCTCCAGCCGCCCCGCCAAGAATTGAAGGAGTTCACCACCATGGCCAAACAAGTCCAGGAAGCCTACATCGTTGCCGCCACACGCACGCCCATCGGGCGCTCGCACCGCGGCTACTTCCGCAACACCCGGCCCGACGACCTGCTGGCGACCACGCTCAAGGCCGCGCTGGCCGCAGCGCCCGGCCTCGATCCCAAGGCCATCGAGGACATCATCTGCGGCTGCGCCATCCCCGAAGCCCAGCAGGGCCTGAACGTGGCACGCATCGGCGCCGTGCTGGCCGGCCTGCCCACCAGCGTGGGCGGCATCACCGTCAACCGCTTCTGTGCTTCGGGCCTGTCGGCCGTGCAGATGGCGGCCGACCGCATCCGCGTCGGTGAAGCCGACGTGATGATCGCCGCCGGCGTGGAAAGCATGAGCATGGTGCCCATGATGGGCAACTCGCCCTCGCTGTCGCCCTCGATCTTCGAGCGCGAAGGCGACGTGGGCATCGCCTACGGCATGGGCCTCACGGCCGAGAAGGTGGCCCAGCAGTGGAAGGTCAGCCGCGAGGCGCAGGACCAGTTCGCGCTGCAGTCGCACCAGAAGGCCCTGGCCGCCCAGCAGGCCGGCTACTTTGCCGACGAGATCACGCCCATCGAAGTGACCGACCGCACGGCCGACCTGGAAACCGGCGAGTCGATTGCCAAGAGCCGCACCGTGAACCTGGACGAGGGCGCGCGCCCCGATACCTCGCTCGAAGGCCTGGCCAAGCTGAAAACGGTGTTCGCCGCGCGCGGCTCCGTCACGGCCGGCAACAGCTCGCAGACCAGCGACGGCGCAGGCGCGCTGATCCTGGCCAGCGAGTCTGCCGTCAAGCGCTTCGGCCTGACGCCGCTGGCGCGCTTCGTGAGCTATGCCTCCAAGGGCGTGCCGCCGCACATCATGGGCATCGGCCCCATCGAAGCCATTCCTGCGGCCCTGCGCTATGCAGGCCTGAACCAGCAGGACATCGACTGGTTCGAGCTGAACGAGGCCTTTGCCGCGCAGTCGCTGGCCGTGATGAACACGCTGGGCATGGACCCTGCCAAGGTCAACCCGATGGGCGGTGCGATTGCGCTGGGGCACCCGCTGGGGGCCACGGGTGCGATCCGCTCGGCCACGGTGGTGCATGCGCTCAAGCGCAACAAGCTCAAGTACGGCATGGTCACCATGTGCGTAGGCATGGGCCAGGGAGCCGCCGGCATCTTCGAATCGGTTTGATGTGGGTTGGCTACCGAGCGGCCTTCATGCGTCGTTGGGCGGTACTCGCAATCCTCACGTACCGCAAGTACGTTCCGGTTGCTGCGCTCCGTCCGCCTAGCCTGAAGACCGCTCGCTACGCCCTTGAGGGCGGAGTGTGAAGGCAGGATTGTTTGAAGTGTTTTCCATCAAGCCGGCGGAGATCGGCTTTTACAGGAGACGAACATGGATAGGCAGACTTTGCAGGTAGATGGCGTTCAACTGGCGCTGCGCGTGTACGAATCCGAAGGTGCCCCTCGCGCCAGCGTCGTCATCGGCGGGGCCATGGGGGTGCGACAGGCGTTCTATGAGCCTTTCGCGCGCTGGCTGGCGCAGCAGGGGTTTCGGGTCACGACGTTTGACTACCGCGGCCATGGGGATTCGCTGCAGGGGCCCATGCGGGCCGTGAAGGCGGATCTGTTCGACTGGGCGCAGGACTATGAGGCTGTGATCACCGGCGCCAAGGCCGCACTGCCGGCGCAGCCGCTGTACCTGCTGGGGCACAGCCTGGGGGCTCAACTGCCAGGGCTGCTGCGCAATCCGGCGCAGGTCGACGGGCTGCTCAGCGTGGCGGCGGGCAGCGGCTACTGGCGTGACAACGCGCCCAAGCTCAAGCGCATGGTGCCGTATTTCTGGTGGGTGCTGGTGCCGCTGGCCACGCGGCTGTGCGGGTACTTTCCGGGGCGTGCACTCAAGAAGGTGGGCGACCTGCCGGCAGGCGTGATCCTGCAGTGGCGCCGCTGGTGCCTCTCGCCCACCTACAGCGTGGGTGCCGAGGGCGCGGCGGCTGCACAAAGCTATGGCGCGGTGCGCTTTCCGGTGCTGGCGCTGTCGATGAGCGACGACGAGCTCATGACCCTGCGCGGCACGCACAACCTGGTCAACCTGTACACCAACACCGAACGCCGGGTGGAGCGCATCACGCCGGCCGATGTGCAGGCCCGCCGCATCGGGCACTTCGGCTTTTTCCGCGACCAGTTCCAGCAGAGCCTGTGGCCGCGTGCGGTGGAGGCATTGGCCGGGCTGGGCCGTGGACCAGGTGCAGCGACAGTCACCGGCACGACGGCCTGAGCGCGCGTTTCGCGGCACACTCTGAGCCCTATGACCACGCCCCGTTCCCCTTCTTCCGCCCATCCTCTGGACGAGGCCTTGCAGCTGACCGCCGTGGCCGGTGCGCCGGGCCAGTACCAGGGGCAGACCCATCCCGGTTACTGGAACATGGTGGGCCCGTTTGGCGGTGTCACGGCAGCCACCTTGCTGCAGGCCATCCTGCAGCACCCGGACCGGCTGGGGGACCCCCTGTCGCTCACGGTCAACTATGCGGGCGCGCTGGTGGAGGGGGCCTTCACCATCCAGGCCGTGCCCGTGCGCACCAACCGCTCCACACAGCACTGGACGCTGTCCATCCTGCAGGCCGATGCCGAAGGCGCGCCCGTGGTCACCACCACCGGCACCGCGGTGACCGCCGTGCGCCGCGAGACCTGGAGCGTGGGCGACATGCCCATGCCCGAAGTCACGCCGGCTGCCGCGCTGGAGCCGATTGCGCGGCAGGGCGTGGAGTGGATCAACCGCTATGAGATGCGCCCGTTGAAGGGCCCCATCCCCAACACCTGGGATGGCACGGGCGACCACAGCACCACGCAGCTGTGGATGCGCGACGCGCCGCCCCGGCCACTGGATTTTCTGGCGCTTACCGCGCTGGCCGATGTGTTCTACCCCCGGGTCTGGCTGCGCCGTGCGCGCCGCGTGCCGGCCGGCACGGTGTCCATCACCGTGTACTTCCATGCCAGTGCCGAGCAACTTGCGGCCACCGGCACTGGCCACCTGCTGGGCCAGGCGCGCGGCCAGGAGTTCCGCAACGGCTTCTTTGACCAGACCGCCCAGCTGTGGAACGAGGCCGGCGCCATGCTGGCCACCAGCCACCAGATCGTCTATTACAAGGAATGACGGACTGACTGCATGCAGCCGTTGGTTGGGTATCCTCCAACGCCTTGCTGTTCGACGTTGACCGTCCATCGTCGCCATCACCGAACCTGAGATCTTGAACAAGCCATGACCGAAGCCACTACCACCACCCAAGACATCCTGGTCCACACCGAAGCCGGTGTCACCACCATCACCTTCAACCGGGTGGACAAGAAGAACTCCATCACGACCACCATGTACGCGGCCATGGCCGATGCGCTGGCCGCCGCCGCAGCGGACACTGCCGTGCGTGTGGTGGTGTTCCAGGGCGACGTGGCGATCTTCAGCGCCGGCAATGACATCGGCGACTTTTTGCAGCAACCGCCCGCCACGCAGGATTCACCCGTGTTCCGTTTCCTGCACGGCATTGCGGCCTTCCCCAAACCCATCATCGCGTCGGTCTGCGGCCCGGCCGTGGGCATCGGCACCACCCTGCTGTTCCACTGCGATCTGGTCTATGCGGGCGACAACGCTGCCTTCTCCATGCCCTTCGTGAACCTGGGCCTGTGCCCCGAAGCGGCGTCGAGCCTGCTGGTGCCCCAGATGATGGGCTACCACCGCGCGGCCGAAGCCCTGCTGCTGGGTGAGCCCTTCATGGCCGAAGCGGCGCTGGAAGTGGGCCTGGTGAACCGCGTGGTGCCACCGACCGAGTGCAATGGCGTGGCGCAGGCGCAGGCCAAGAAGCTGGCGGCCAAGCCCTTGTCGGCCCTGATCGAGACCAAGCGGTTGATGAAGAAGGGGCAGACGCAGCCGGTGCTGGAGCGCATGGGTGAGGAGGGCGCGAGCTTTGGGCGCATGCTGCGCGAGCCGGCTGCGCGCGAGGCGTTCTCGGCGTTCATGGAGAAGCGCAAGCCGGATTTCAGCAAGGTTTGATTTCTTGGGCCTGCTGTGCGGTCGCCGGTGTGATGGTGACCGTATGCCTTGATTGAGGGCGGGAGCCGGGATGTGCGCCCGGCGGCGCAGTAACTTTCTCTTGGGCCGTGTACAGACTGGGGACATAGTGAACACCTGTGCGGGGACATGGTGAACACTTTTCATTAGACGGCGTTCGTGCTGGCCAGGTCAATCACCAGGCAGCGATGGTGGGCAAAGAACACCTCATAGCAAC
>JAESFW010000321.1_pt1 | contig 35786 bp, 23 predicted proteins | sample 9269481 | NCBI WGS metagenome assembly JAESFW01 (sample SAMN14515350, study PRJNA621654) | algae metagenome | isolation source: Lyngbya sp. HA4199-MV5 and co-occurring heterotrophs from soil with... | place: USA: Ahupuaa O Kahana State Park, Hawaii | collected 2009-07-21 | reverse complement strand
GGAGAACCGGGATTAAAAACCCTTTGGCGAGGGTTAGGCGTACTGCACCACTTGCTCCAAGGAGCGCAACTTGCGCCCAAACCTTAATCCCTAAAGCAGTTCTAGCGACTTCTGCGTAATGGATAGAATTCAAATCCGGGCTCATGGTGCGAAACCCGTTGTAGGCTTTGCCTTCCCGAAGGGTAACGGGTTGAAAGCCCCTTGTAGTCCTCTTTAGAGGACTTACCACTGTTAGCCCGCACTTTCAGTGCAGGGCGGGGCAAGTGATTCTTAAAAGATTTATCAGTCAACCAAGGTTCAACACAGTAGGTGTTAGCAACGGATTGAGTAGCAGATGAAGCAGATTCGTTTCTTTTATGGACGTTCCTGACTCCTGTTTACTAGAGCCAGTACCATCCATCTTCTGCCCTCTGCCCTTTGCCCTCTGCCCTCTGCCTTCCTCTTCTAACTTGATGCAGCCGTTTCAAGCTCAAGCGGCAAGACAACTGTAAACGTAGACCCAACGCCTACTTCCGACGTGAGGCTAAGTTCACCTTGCAAAAGTTTGACGATGCGAGCCACGATTGCCAACCCCAGCCCCGTGCTGTTTGGCAGGCGCTCAAAATCTGGGGGTAGCACTTGAAAGAATGGTTCAAAAATGCGGGCTTGATCATCAGCCGCAATGCCAATGCCTGTATCGCTCACCGCGATCGACCACCAACGGTCAGATAGCAAGCGGCTTTGAATGGTGATGCTGCCTGCTTCGGTATAGCGCACGGCATTGCTGGCAAGATTCACCAAAATTTGCTGTAGACGGAGTGGATCGGTGATGACGCGATCGGGAGCCTGCTGATCATCCAGAATCACCTGTAAGCTATTCGAGACTGCTAAGGGCTGAATCACCTCAACTACAGTGTGGATGATGCTTCGGATATCCGTTGGCTCTAACCGCAGCGTCATTTGACCCGCTTCGTAGCGTGAAAGCTCTAGCGTGTCGTTAATGAGGTGCAACAACTGACGGCTGTTGCGGACAACGCGCTCAATGTGCTCCAGGCTATCGAGATTATCGCGAACGGCGGGTTGACGCTGCTGACGTAGAAACAGTTCAGAATAGCCAATGATCGAAGTGAGCGGCGTTTTTAGCTCGTGCGCCAAAACGGACAAATTTTCCTGGCTAGAATGCACCAGCCGATCGAGTTCCTGATTCGTCAAAATTAGTTGCCCACGCAGCTTATCCAGCTCTTGCAGGCGTTCACCCACGTAGCTTTTGAAGCACTGAGCGATCGCGCCATCCACCACAGCATCAATGAGCATGACAGCTCTCAAGACCTCTTCTGCCGTATGTTTGAGCAACTCAGCTTGCAAGACGTGGATAATTTTTGTCCGCAGCAGATGATATTCCCGCGCAATTTCTGTCGGGTCAAACCCTTGACCAGCACGTAGCGCACCATGCTCCAGGCTGGCTTTAACAACCGTGTTAATGTCACTCTCTTGCGTCTTTGCCAGTACGGTTGCAAGGGCAGCGAGAATGTGCGGAATATGATCGCGGATCGCCGTTGGTGAAAGCGGATCGGCGCTTTTAATTTGTTGATCCTGAAAGACCGCTTCCACCCATTCCTCGGTAATGATGTGCGATCGCTCCGTGAGCAGTTGGCCAAGATCAGGGATGGGCGATAACTGAGAAAGCGTCATATAGGCTCCCCACTAAACGCGAGTTTTGTTTCCGGGGACATCGTTCGCGCAGCGATAAACAACTCCTCGTTCTCAAGGTAGACATCTATTCTACCTTAGGGCTGATCTTTCAAGGGCGCGCCTCTGGAAACCCCTTACCTCCATGCTTACTGCGCGCTATCGATCGCCTGACCACAATTGCGTTGAACGGTCAGATTGCAGGCACATGAACTTAGAATAAGGATTCCAGAGCAAGCGGCTTTACCGTAATGACTGAGTGCAGCAACCTCGATCGGCACTCGCTCCTCCTGGCAACAAACGCGTTTGGTTGCTATTTGAAGTGCTGCAACACCAGTGGTTGACTGGAGTGAGGAGGCTAGAGCAGACATTTTGTTAGAACCTGTAAAGCCTTACTGGTAAGCGCTTTTTTCGATTATTCTCAATCATGCATATGCTAAACCGTTTGAAGATTGGTACCAAAATTGGAGCGAGCTTTGCACTTGGGTTGCTCTTCTTTGCAGTGCTGTCGGCAGTAGCCTATCGCAGTATCAACCAATTGGTTGAAACGTCTGAGCGTGAAGCGCATACCTACAAGGTTATTGGACAAGTAGAAGAACTCATGTCTCGCCTGAAGGATGCAGAAACCGGGCAGCGTGGCTATCTTCTCACGGGCAACAAAAAATATCTGGAGCCTTACAACGCGGCTCTCAGCGTACTGGATGGCAGAACCAGAGGGCGGTTACGCGAGCTAATTAGCGACAATCCTGCTCAATTGCGTCGCCTGGATCAGGTCGATCCCCTCATCACGGCTAGACTTGCTGAGCTAACCCAGACCGTTGAGCTACGGCAACGACAGGGCTTTGAGGCAGCCCAGAAAATTGTGCTGACTGACCGTGGCGACAGACTGATGAACGACATCCGACAAATTCTGGCAGAAATGACCACTGAAGAACGATCGCTCCTAGAGCAGCGATCGCAAGCGGCTACGACAGCCGCCAGACAAACAACCGACAGTATCATCTACGGCATTCCAGCGTATTCAGTGCTGCTGATTTTGATTGGGCTGACCTTAGCGCGCCACATTTCACGACCACTACGGCAAGTCTCAGAAGTAGCCGATCGCATTGGGGAAGGTGATTTAGAGGTGAGCGTGCCGAGGAGCGATCGACAGGACGAAATTGGCACCCTGACGCGCACTTTCAGCCAGATGATTGTCAATCTGCGAGATATCAGGCAGCGGAACGATGAGCAAACCTGGCTCAAAGCGAACCTGGCAGAAATTGGTCGGCTGCTCCAGGGACAGCGTGATCAAGGAACCGTCGCACGTCAGTTGCTCTCCAAGCTAGCGCCTCTTGTTGGGGCACAGCAGGCAGTCTTCTACCTCCTTGATGTGGCTGCAAACCCGCCGCTACTCAAACTGCTGGATAGCTACGCCTACCGCGAACGCAAGCATCTAGCCAATCAGTTTCATCTGGGTGAAGGGCTGGTGGGACAATGTGCCCTCGAAAAACAGCGCATTCTGCTGACGGATGTTCCTGGCGACTATAGCCGTATTCGATCGGGGTTGGGCGAAGCACTACCGCTCAACATTGTGGTGTTGCCCATTCTGTTTGAGCAGCAGGTGATTGCAGTCATGGAGCTAGCCTCACTCCAGCGCTTCACAACCAGTCAGTTAACCTTGCTTGAGGAAGTCAGCGAGGGCATTGGGGTGGTGCTGAACACGATCGCCGCCGACCTCCGTACCAATGAACTGCTGCAAGAATCGCAAACCCTGACAGAAGAATTGCAGCAACAGCAAGACGAAATTCAGGAAAGCAACCGCCTGCTAGAAGAGCAAACCGAAACGCTACGGCTATCGGAAGCGCAGCTTAAAGAGCAACAAGAGGAAATGCAGCAAACGAATGAAGAACTGCAACAACTCAACGAGGAACTGGAAGAAAAAGCCCAACTGTTAGCCGAACAAAAGCAAGAAGGCGATCGCAAAAATCAGGCGATCGAGCAAGCAAGGCAGGCGATCGAAGAAAAAGCGACCCAACTGGCTCAGAGTTCGCGCTATAAGTCTGAGTTTCTTGCCAATATGTCTCACGAACTGCGTACCCCACTCAACAGTTTGCTCATTTTGGCGCAACTGCTCAGCGACAACAGCGATGGCAATTTAACCGACAAACAGGTTGAGTATAGCCGCACCATTCACGCCGCAGGCAGCGACTTACTAGCGTTAATCAGCGAGATTCTAGATTTAGCCAAAATTGAATCGGGCACCATCACCATAGACCTTGAAACCCTACGCTTCACAGATTTGCAGCAATTTCTAGAGCGCACGTTTGAGCAAGTTGCCCAGAGTGCTGCGTTAACCTTTCGCGTTGAGCTTGACCCAGCCTTACCACCGTCCATGCTGACAGACCCCAAACGTCTTCAGCAAATTCTGAAAAACCTGCTGGCAAACGCGTTTAAGTTTACGGAACAGGGCAGTGTGACAGTACGCATTGCCCCGATCGCCGACGATCGTCCCCAGTTAGCGCTCGATCGGGCATTGAACGATCGACCAACACCCATGCTTGCCTTTGCCGTCACTGATACAGGCATCGGCATTGCCCCCGAAAAACAGGCTGTCGTTTTTGAAGCCTTTAAGCAGGCAGATGGCACCACGAGTCGCAGATATGGCGGTACAGGACTGGGCTTATCGATCAGCCGCGAACTGGCTCAACTGCTGGGCGGCTGGATTGAACTCTCCAGCGATCCAGGGCGGGGAAGTACGTTTACGCTGGTGTTGCCGATGGAGGAGAGAGGAGAGGGGAGAGGGGAGAGGGGAGAGGAGGCAGAAGCCGGAGGGCAGAGGGCAGAGGGCAGAAGGCAGAAGGCAGGAGGCGAAACGCAACGCTCCCCTTACCCTTTACCGTTCACCCCCTACCCCCTACCCCACACCCCACACCCCACACCCCTCAACGAAGTTGACGACGATCGCGCCCTCATCCAACCGGGCGATCGCGTGCTGCTGATTATTGAAGACGATCAGCACTTTAGCCGCATTTTGATGGAGATGGCGCGAGAGCAGGGCTTCAAGGTGTTAGCGTCTTTACGCAGCCAACCGGGATTGGTACTGGCGCAGACGTATAAACCCGATGCTATCATGCTGGATCTGCGGCTACCCGATATGGATGGCTGGACGGTGCTCGATCGACTGAAGCGCGATCCAGACACGCGGCACATTCCCGTCCATATTGTCTCGGCGGATGATGAACAGCAGCGCAGTTTGCAACTTGGGGCGATCGCTTACCTGCAAAAGCCCATTTCACCAGAGGCGTTGACGCAGGCATTGGTAGACATCAAGGGGTTTGTGGAGCGTCAGGTCAAAAACCTGCTGGTGGTGGAAGACGATCCAGTCCAGGCGCAAAGCATCCGCGAACTGATTGGTGAAGGGGATGTGTCTACCAGCATTGTAGGGACGGGGGCTGAAGCGTTGGCTGCCCTGCGATCGCAGCTTTTTGACTGCGTGGTGCTGGATTTGGGCTTGCCCGATATGACGGGGTTTGACTTGATTGAGCAGATCAAACAGCAGCCAGAGTTTACCCGTTTGCCCATCATTGTTTACACCGGCAGAGAGCTTACCCCCTCGCAAGAAACGCAGCTTCGACGACTGGCAGAAACCATCATTGTGAAGGATGTGCGATCGCCCGAGCGCCTGCTTGACGAAACCGCACTCTTTTTGCACCGCGTACAGGCAAACTTGCCCGAAGGCAAACGGCAAATGCTGGAGCAACTGCACCAGAGCGATCCTGTTTTGGCTCACAAAAAAGTGCTGATTGTGGATGACGATGTTCGCAATATTTTTGCCCTCACGAGCCTTCTAGAGCGCTACCAGATGCAAGTGTCCTACGCGGAGAATGGGGTGGATGGTATTGCCGCCCTTCAACGTCAGCCCGATATCGATGTGGTGTTGATGGATGTCATGATGCCAGAATTGGATGGCTACGAAACCACCCAGGCGATTCGTCAAATGGAAGCTTTTCGATCGCTGCCCATTATCGCGCTCACAGCAAAGGCAATGCAGGGCGATCGAGAAAAATGTCTGGAAGCAGGGGCATCTGACTACATCACGAAGCCTGTTGATGCCGAACAGTTGCTGTCGCTACTGCGGGTCTGGCTGTATCGCTGAGGGGTGAGGGGGGAAGGGTAAAGGGTAAAGGCGTTGTGCCTTCTGCCTCCTGCCTCCTCCTCTCTCCTACTGAATCATTAAGCACTTCTATCTTTAGATAGTGCTGAAAGAACAACGAAACCTGCTAAGTTCGACGGGTTATGCTCTCTCTCAAGCCGTATATCACAAGTGACAGATCATCAGTGATCGATCGCCAGTGACCGATCGCTGGCAGCAGCTTTGGGGTCATTTTTAGTATCAGCTCATGACTCCGAACAATCCTGACACAACCAATGCCAACTTAGAGGAAATTGAGGTTCAGTTGCTTTTAGAGGGCGTATACCGTTACTACGGCTTCGACTTCCGAGACTATGCACCGTCGTCGTTGAGGCGGCGTATTCGCAAAATTTTGGCGGCAGAAGCGCTACCCACCATCTCGGCACTGCAAGATCGCCTGCTGCACGATTCGGCTTGCTTAGAGCGGTTTCTCCTGGGGCTAACGGTTAACGTCACGTCGATGTTTCGTGATCCTAGTTTTTTTGTGTCATTTCGCAAAAAAATTGTTCCCCTCCTGCGTACCTACCCGTTTATTCGCATTTGGCACGCGGGTTGCTCGACCGGGCAAGAGGTTTATTCGATGGCGATCTTACTGCAAGAAGAAGGGTTGTATCACCGCTGTCGCCTCTACGCTACCGATACGAATGAACTGGTGTTACAAAAGGCAAAGCAAGGCATTTACCCGATCGAACTCATGCAGGAGTACACTCAGCTTTATTTAAAGGCGGGTGGGCAGCGATCGTTTTCCGAATACTACACCGCTGGCTATGGCAACGCGATTTTTCGCTCGTCTCTCAAAGAAAACGTGGTCTTCTCACAGCACAATCTTGCAACAGACAGCTCCTTCAATGAGTTCAATGTCATCCTGTGTCGTAATGTGCTGATTTATTTCAACCGCACGCTGCAACAACGGGTGCATCAACTGTTTTACGATAGCCTCTGCTCGTTTGGCATTTTGGGACTGGGGCGGCGAGAATCGCTCAAGCTTTCACCCTACGAGCCGCACTACGAAGAAATTGCGAAGGGTGAGCGGCTCTACCGGAGGCTGAACTGATGCCGTTTGAACTGGTGGTCATTGGCACGTCGTTGGGGGGCTTTTCGGCGCTCAAAGCGCTACTGGGTGCGTTGCAACCGCCTTTTCCATCAGCGATCGCCATTGTGCAACACCGCCATAAAGAGTCTGGTGCGCTGATGGGTGGGTACATGCAGCAGTACACAACGCTACCCGTGCATGAAGCGGAAGACAAAGACGAACTGCTGCCAGGGCATGTCTATCTGGCTCCAGCAGACTACCACTTGCTCGTAGAACATGGCTACGTCACGCTTTCGGTCGATGAACCTGTTTGTTTTGCACGCCCGTCGATCGATGTGCTGTTTGAATCTGCTGCCGATGCTTATGGCAAGCGGGTGATCGGTATCATCTTAACGGGGGCAAACCGGGACGGTACAAACGGTTTAGCACGCATCAAAGCAAAGGGTGGCGTGGCGATCGTGCAAGATCCGGCAACGGCTGAAATTGGGATGATGCCTCAGCTTGCGATCGCTAAAACAGCGGTCGATGCGATTCTACCACTGCCAGAGATTGCGCCTTACCTTGTTAAATTGTTATCCCGTGTCCGGAGTTAATGCTATGACGCTGCCGTCTAAAGTCAACATCCTGCTGGTTGATGACCACCCCGAAAACCTGCTGGCGCTGGAAGCCATTTTGGGCAACCTGGGTGAAAATCTGGTGCGGGCTAACTCTGGTCAAGAAGCGCTGCGGTGCCTGTTAAATCAAGACTTTGCCGTCATTTTGCTGGATGTGCAGATGCCAGACATGGATGGCTTTGAAACGGCAACGCTCATCCGCAACCGGGAGCGATCGCGCCAGACTCCAATCATTTTTTTGACGGCGTTTAGTGCCAGCGAACAGTTAATGTTCAAAGGCTATTCGCTGGGTGCGGTGGATTATTTGCTGAAGCCGATCGACACCAGCATTCTGACCTCTAAAGTAGCGGTCTTTGTGGATTTATTTAAAAAGACCGAAGCCGTGAAGGCACAGGCTGCCCAACTCGCCGCCATCAATGCGGAACTCAGCGACAGTGAGGAACGGTTTCGTTCGCTCAGCGCCTATGCGCCTGTGGGCATTTTTATGAACGATACGACGGGTGCCTGCACGTACACGAACCCCTGTTTTCAAGCGATCGGTGACTTTAGCCTGTCAGAAGGTCTAGGGAGCGGGTGGATTCAGCACATTCACCCAGACGATCGCGATCGTGTCCTGCATGAGTGGCAGGCGTATACCAGCGGGCAAGCGCCTACCTTTGCCACCGAATATCGCTTTCAACATCGGGATGGCACCGTTCGCTGGGTCTATGCCCGTTCCTCGCCCTTATTTTCGGACTTGTGCGAATTGACGGGCTACGTGGGTACGGTGGAAGATCTCACAGAACGCAGGCAAGCTGAAGAAGCCCGTGCTCAGGTGTTTCGAGAGCAGGCGGCACGACGAGAAGCCGAAGCCGCGAATCGGATGAAGGACGAGTTTCTGGCAGTGCTGTCTCACGAGTTGCGTACCCCGCTGAACTCGATGCTGGGCTGGTCACGGCTGCTACGCACGCGCCAACTTGACGAAGAGACGATCGCTCGTGCGCTTGAAACCATTGAGCGCAATGCCCTGGCGCAGGCCCAACTCATTGACGACATTTTGGATGTCTCTCAGATCGTGCGCGGTAAGCTGCGGCTGAAATGCTTTGCGCTGAATCTGGTCTCGGTGGTGGAAGCGGCGATCGAGGCAGTGCGCCCCATGCTGGAGGTCAAAGCCATTCAGCTTGAGGCAGTGCTTGAGCCAGCGATCGGAAAAGTGTGGGGTGATTCCGTCCGCTTACAGCAAGTAGTGTGGAACCTCCTCTCAAACGCCATCAAATTTACGCCTGCAAACGGCACAGTCACGGTGCGGCTGTCGGTCGTGCAGCCGGAAGCACTGGCAACCGCAAACGGGCACTCACCCGACGATCGCTATGCTCAAATTCAGATTAGCGATACAGGCAGTGGCATCAGTCCAGAGTTTTTGCCCTACGTCTTCGATCGCTTTCGGCAGGCAGACAGCACCACCAGCCGCCCTCAGAATGGGTTGGGATTGGGGCTGGCGATCGTGCGTCATTTGGTCGAGCAGCACAAAGGTAGCGTGCAGGCAGAAAGTTTGGGAGTGGATCAAGGATCCACTTTTACCGTGCTTCTGCCGCTGCTAGATCCAAAGACTGAGCTAATCGATGGCACCACGCATTACATGCAGACAAATGAGGCTAACCATCTCCCCACAGCGGATGATCTGGAAGCACACACAGAGCCTTACAGCAATTCAACACAGTCTGCTGCCATCAAACCAACTCACATCCTTTTTTAAGCCGCGAGTTGTCCCTGGTTCAGATGCACCCGTTTCAAAGACGATCGCTGACTCAATGAAGAGCCGCTGATACTCTCAGGCATTAAACCCATACACGCGATAGCCACTATCGGCAAGCATGGCATAGTCCACAGTTGTCGGGGCATACACGCGGTATAACCAGCCGTAAGACATAATCGACTGCACGCTGTCGGCAGGATGCGAGTAGTCATAGGTACCCGTAACAGGGTTGGCTCCATCCTGGGATTGCAGCGGGACATAGTTGCCGCCATTAGCAGCTTTAGCATACTCGCCTTTGAATACCGCTGTTTGAGGGGTGGCGCGATCGACCAGGTTATAGCCCACCCAGTTCAGCCCCACCAAACCGAGGACATGCCCAATTTCATGGGTTACAACTTGATACAGTAGCCAGCCAGTGGGGTCATTAGTGGCTGAAAAGCTGTCGGCATTCAGCGCCACTTGCCCTACCCGTGGTCTTAGTTCTGGAGACGAAATCCACCCCCCAAACTGATAGTCAGGTCCACCATTGCCTGCTTCCAAGCCAGCGGTACCTTGATACGGGTTGAGAAAAATGAGGAGGTCGTCTACGGAGCGTTTGGTTGTGAAGCTGTAGGGACGTGTGGAGTTCGCGTCTAATTTGCCGAGCGTGCTGTCGAGTTGAAAATCCGTCCACTCGTTAGCAATCTTTGTTGCCCAGTCATCGGCGGCTTTCTGCGCGATCGCTCGGTGTTGAGGTGTCCAAAAGCCAGACGGATCATTGCGGAAATCGAGATCAATATTGAAACGGGTCGGGTCGGGTGCATAGGTATTCGTCACTTTCCCCAGCTCGTAGACACCGCTACCCGTCAAGCCACCGCTCAAGGTGTAGCGAACGGTGTTACCCAGCAAGCGATCGGCACTCGTATTATCCTTCTCAGCAATAAATGATACAGTACGCGCCGTTTGCCAGTTTTGAGGCGTGAACGTGAGCGTATTTTGCGTGCCGTTGGCAACAGTGCTATCGGCATCCACGACTGTAAAATTGCCGGTCGAGAACGTGAGAGTTACGTTGGCTGTAGGCGCTTGCGTGAGTCGCACAGTCAGTGTTCCAGTGTCGCCTTCCAGTTTGCTGAACGAAAAATCACTGAGCTTAATCGCACTCGATGGTGTGTAGGTGTCCTGTAGCGCAACGCGCCAATTCGTGTCGCCTACACTCAGCAAATCCGACCGTTTCCCCGTGTCTTTCAACCCATCCAGCAGCCAGACTCTATTTTGCCCGGTGGACAAGTTGCGCCAAAGCAGGTCGGGGTTGCCATCCTGGTTACTGTCTACTGCGCCCTGGATTTGCCAGTTTGCATCACTGGCAGCGGGGAGGAAGGTGGTACTGGCGATCGTCGTGCCGTTGAGTGACCAGATGAACGTTTCGCCCGAAAGGTCGTTTTGCCATAGAATTTCTGGTTTGCCATCCTGGGTTAAGTCTGTTGCCGCCCGGATTCTCAGGTTGGTGCCTGCGACCGTGGGTAGGGAGAGAGTACTTCTGAGGGTCGTGCCGTTCAACGCCCAGATCACATTCTCCCCGGTGGCATAGTTGCGCCAGAGAAGGTCAGGGTTATCGTCGCCTGTAAAGTCTACGGTGCCTTGAATCTGCCAGTTGAAGTCGCCAACGGGCTGAAAATAGAGGCTCGATCGAAGCGTCGTGCCATCCATCACCCAAAGCGCATTCTGCCCGGTCACATAGTTGCGCCACACGATATCTGTCTTGCCATCGCCCGTAAAGTCATTGAGACCTTCGATCCGCCAGTTGAGGTCAGCAACAGACATCAAGGTCGTGCTAGAAAGGCGAGTTGCCCCATCCATCAACCAGACGGTGTTTTGCCCAGTAGCGTAGTTGCGCCAAATTAAATCTGCCCGACCATCAGTGTTAAAGTCTGCGTTGGTTTTTAGAAGGCTAGCAGGTGACGTTGACGGTATGGATGGCGTTACACCTGCTGCCAATGGCAACGGTTCAGGTGTTGTCACCACACTTACACTCGCTGGACTAGGACGACTAGCACTTGAGCTTGCCGATGAGCTTAGCAACGCGTTCGCCGTCGTCAGGGGCAACGGGTCACTCTTGCCTAGACGATCGAGGGCTTGTTGGGCGAGGGCTAAGGTCTGCCCATCACAGGACTGCCCACTAGAGGTCTGCCCACGATAAGAAGCAATGTCAGAAGCGCGCCAGTCGCGATCGGTGAACATTGGATGGCCTGGAAAACTTATTGTCTTAGTTTATACCGTTTTTATTCGCTAGCTGGCAAGAACCCTGAAGTTACGTAGTCATTTCCTGTTTCAGTTAAAGGTTTGGTAAAGACGACGAATCTTATGAAAAAGACTGCTATGTCTAACGATGGGGAACACCCGGATCGCTTACAACGAGCAAACCATTAGTACGGCTTTAGCGAAGCCTCTCTTTAACGAGTGTATTGATTAAGTCAGTGCGATCGAGCGAGTGAGAATGCTCATTACTTCACCGGGGGACGGACCGGGTAAGAGAGGACTCCACTCCCCAACTTCGGCAAACCGCAAGCGATGTAAGGCTTGAATCGTACCAACAACGCCGTGACGTGAGCCAATAAGCAGCAAACGCAACGCCTCACGATCGGGCATTCGTTCATTGAGCGTTGCGCCTATTGCACCATCAGACTCGCTAGCAGAAAGCAGGAAATTCTCAGGCATAGAGACCTCCAAGAGTGATGTAAAAAATTGAGTTGGTGGCAAGCGCACGATTGCTGGATGGACGCGAACGCCACATTCGATCGACGATCGCAACCAAACCCGTGTCCACATTTGAACAATTTACACGGCAACAAGTAAAAAGTCAATCCTGAGCGGACGATCGATTTCCTACGCTTTCTTACCAAAAAGAGACTGCACAAAGGGTGGCATACAGTGCCTCATTCAGCCTCTTGGTCGTCTCTATTTTTTCTACACGCTCTTTGCCCAAAACAGCCGCTTTAAGCCGTGGAGAGTGGATGAGTGGCTGTGTCAGCGAGTCATCCAGCTTGCGGCTCATGCACTTATCGACCCTATGCCCCAACGTTGACCATCGACTAAACCCAACTGACGTTACGCAGCCATTTCCAAATGCCTGTACTGCGTCTGACGATCACGCCCTGGCTTTGTTCTTTGACAATTGCCATCAGTTCGTCCGTTGTAAAGCTATAGCCCAGTTGCTCTGTGATTTTCAAGAAGTCATCTGGATTTGTTACCCCTTCAAAGCGATCGCGCAATGTCTCATCATAAGCAACCGCTTCCAGAAACCGATTTGCACTTTCTATAGACATCCCTGAGCCTCCTGCTATGGCATTTCTATCCAGGTTCGAGCGTATCCTTATCGTTATATTGCCCTAAACGCTGCTCTTACTAGCGAACGTAAGGGGATTGAGCCTGTCCTTTGTGCAGACACACTGGCTCCACCAATCAGGCGCGATCGTCCTCGATCGTGGCGGTTTCGGGGCTGGAGAGCAGCATGAGAATTTGGTCAAACTGAAAGCCTTCAGCCAGTACGCTAATGGCTTCTTTTAAGGAGGACTGTTCTGATGGCATGTGTTCGAGCAGCTCAAAAACGCGGGTGTCGCTACCTTCTAGCGCGGCACGATAGAGTTGTGCCCTCCAGGCTTCGGGCTGTTTGGCTAACCTGCCTTTCAGGTCACGCTCAGTCAAGGGCGGCGGCGATTGATTGTGGGAGCCAGACCGCATGGTTTGAGCAGAGTCAGCCGTTTCGTAGAGATAGCGCACGTTCAAATGCTGGCTGATTTTGGTAAATAAAGACAGTCGTTGAAAGGGTTTGCTGAGAAAATCGTCACACCCAACATTGAGAAAGGCTTGCCGCTGTTCTTCAAAGGCGCTTGCAGTGAGCGCAATGACGATCGTGGTTTGCGTCTCAGGGTTCGCTTTAATTTGTCGAGTGGCTTCAACGCCGTTCATGACGGGCATGCGCATATCCATCAAAACCAGGTGCGGCTGCCACTGCTGGCACAGGTTGACGGCATCCAGTCCATTGTCCACTTCTTTCAAAGCAAAGCCTGGAATCCGCAGCATTTGTGAAAGCAAGTAGCGGTTGGTGGCATTGTCTTCGGCGATCAACAGTCGATAGGTGGGTTGGTCGGGTGCTAAGCCAATCACGGATTGAGTAATAGAGCTTGGAGTAGGAGCGTTGAGCGGAGTGGTATAACGCACGGGAATTGCAAAGGAAAAGATGCTGCCTCGATCGCACTCGCTCGTCACGGTGATATGACCATCCATGAGATGCACAAATTTTTGGCTGATGGCAAGCCCTAGCCCGGTTCCTTCTGACGTTGCTAAGCCGCTTCGGGTTTGTTCAAACGGTTTGAAGAGGTTTTGTCGCTCTTCTAACGACATGCCCACGCCCGTATCTTCTACGGCAAAGTGGAGCTTAATGGGCAGCGCTGGTTGTGGTTCGTTCAGGCGTAGCGGGTTGTCTGTGACCGACACCGCACTCTGAGAGACCCTTAGCATGACCCCACCTCGTTGCGTAAATTTGATGGCGTTGCCCAGGAGATTAATCAAAATCTGTTGCAGCTTGCTTTCGTCGGCAATGACAAACTGCGGTACGTCCTCTGCACACACAATGGAGAACTGCAAGCTTTTGGCGTTGGCTCGCAGGTGCAGCATTTCTTCGAGCTTTTGCAGCAGATTGTAGAGATCAAAGCGATCGAGGTCTAACGTAATTTGTCCAGCCTCAATTTTGGACATCTCTAAGACATCGTTAATGAGCTTGAGGAGATGTTCGCCGCTGCGGTTGATGATATCGAGATATTCGTGGTGGGTCTGCGTTAACGATCCATCGCAGGACATCAGTTGCGTAAAGCCCAGCACGGCATTTAAAGGTGTGCGTAACTCATGGCTCATGTTAGCCAGAAACTCACTTTTGGCGTGGTTGGCAGCATCGGCGAGTTCTTTTGCTGCTTGCAGGGCGGCAGCCTGTTGCTGGGTTTGGGCGAATAATTCGGCTTGCTGTACGGCGACTCCTAGCTGTCCACTAATTTGAGAGACGATCCGGATTTCTGCCTCCTGCCATTGGCGAGGTCTATCGTTCTGGTAGGCGGCTAGCAAGCCCCACAGTTGATTGCCGCAAAAAATCGGTACCGTAACGTAGGCGCGTGCTTCCAGTGCTTCGAGCAGGTCAAGGTAGCAGGCATCAAAGTCTGCGGCATAGATGTCAGGCACACAGCAGTGGTTGTTTTGTGCATGGTAGAGTCCGCCTTCCGTTGCTTGCAGGTAGGTGTCTTGAATGACGATTTCGGTGCCATCGAGCCGCTTGATGATGCAGTCTGGTCGATCGACGGTAGCCTGGGTGAGCGCTGGTTCTTCTTGACGAAGCGGCACGATCGCTCTCCAGGTTGGCGAAACTGACTCAGCGACTACGTTGCCGCTCCAATCTGGGTTGAAGCGGTAGATGAGGGCGCGATCGCACCGGATCGCCTGTCGCAATTCCACTGTGGTTGTGTTGAAGATGTCATCCAGATCTAAACTCTGCCGCAGCCGCAAAATGATCCGTGTGGTTGCCCGTTGTCGTTCTGCCATGCGTTGCAATTCGATCTCGGCTGCAAGGCGCTCTTGAATTTCGATTTCAAGTGTGGTGTTGATGTCAAGCAATTCAGCCGTGCGCTCATCTACCCGAAACTCCAGGGCTTCATAAGCACGCTTACGGGCTTGCTCAGCCCACTGGCGCTCCAGTTCAGCCGCTGCTCGTGCTGCAAACACGCGGACGATCGCACGTTGGTTTTCATCGACCACGAGTGGCTGCGTGTCTAACAGACACAGATGTCCAATCACAAGCCCTGCTGCACTGACCAGAGGCACACCCAGATAGCTTTCTGCTTGCAGGTCTTGTGCAATGATGGAGTTTGGAAAGCGCGCTTGCAGAGTGTCTGAATAATGATAGAGCTGACTTTCTTGTATCACCGCTTCGCAAGGGTTGTCCGCCAGCGCGATCGTCATGTTTTCAGCCAGAGAACCGTTTGCCCAGCGCGCCAGCGTTGTGATTCCGCCAGGATTGTCTACCAGGATTTCTGACACGATCACGTAGGATACATTCAGGGCGATCGCCAACTGCTGCACCAATGCCGGAAAAAAATCGCTGCCTGTCACTGAAGCTGTGCCTGCCACAATATTTTGCAATGCGTCTTCTGCCCGTCGCCGCTCGCCAATTTCTTGCTGCAACTGCTGATTGATGATTTCAAGCGCTTCGGGCGTTTTGAGTGCGAGAAACTGAGGTAACAAACTAACTAGCTGTAGGGCGGTGTAGCAAGAAACCAGGGCCGTTAACGCACGCACTCCACCCGATAGCCAGTAGGCTGGATACCACAATGTCCAGATATCTAACAAATGCCCGGTGCCGCACAGCACAATGAACGCCCCAAACATGGCAAAGATCTGAGAGAAGGGTATATCTTTGCGCTTGCGAATGAAGTAGATGAGCATGGTTGGGATCGAGAAGTAGGCGATCGCAATCAGCGCATCGCTCACAACATGTAGCCCAATCAACGGCGTTTGCCAGAGATAGCATTGCCCATGCGGCATGTAACGATCGGGCGCAAGTAGGTTTTGGAGCAGTTCCAGCATCATTGCAGTATGTTTTAAGTAGTCAGCCCTAAGCGCTCATCAAGGTTGCTTCAAGCCTGCATGAGCATCGTAGTAGTGGTTAGCAGCCGCCAATGAAGCAAGGCTTTTAAGAGAGGGCTTTTGAAATGAAGCAAAGCTCTTAAAATAAGGCATTTGAGCCGTCCAGTACACTCAGCACACCGCTGTCGATCGCTGACGTGATCTAGGCACTATTGGCAGACAGATGCTTGACCCTTGCCGACAAAAAATCTGGCTGTGTCGTGTTGCACTTTTGTTACGGCGCAATGCTCAACACAAAGTGGCTTTACACTACCCAAGCACCCTTAATTGACCATCAGGACAAACGCACCCACCCCAGACTAACGAGCTACGTCTTAGAATACCCAACTTCATTCCGACTTCATTCCAGCATCGTTGCAAACGATCGATGCCGTACACGCGTACTCTATTCTTAGCTCTAAACTGCTCTTGAGGCTGTTTGAGATACAGGGCTATTTTCATTCTGCCGCTAGACGCTGGCAACAGATGGCAAATGGATGAAACAGATGACCTCATGCGCTATGCACCGATCATTTATCCGCTTCATCCGCTACAAAGCCGTTGCCAACCACACTCGCTCACTAGAATGAAACAGCCCCGGTTTGAGACATGGTTAAAATCATCTGGGGCTATCTCTAATCTACCTATCTACCAGCAATCGGTGGGGCAGCACAAAAGTTTATTCGGTTTCAACCGTCTTGGGTCAAACAGTGAACCAGTGACCAGTGAACCAGTGAATCAGTGATCAGTGATCAGTGGCTATGTAGAATGCCATCTTTGAGTTTAGGGGGAGATGGATAAAGACGACACCTTTCCACGACTAGCCCCTGAGTTCAACTTAACAGCGCACTAGGGCGCGTCATCAATTAGCTCTAAAAGCTTGCGGTATCAGCATCATCGCGCCCGTCCAAACACACCAGGCTAGGGGCGGGAACCCCTGCTGTTAGTGATGTGTAGTCGTAATTGATGACAGCCCCTAGCTCTTACAGCCATTAGTGCATCACGATCCCTCACTGATGACTGGCAACTGATGACTGATCACTGCTTGCGCTCACTTGGATCAACAAAAAAAGTTACTTTCCAACGAGTCATGAAAATGCGGTAGCTGGGGTGGAATACCGTAGGCAGTTTGAATATTTTGCTGAGTCATGACTTCTTTGGGGGCACCGTGAGCGATCAGTCGCTGGTTGAGCAACAGTAACTGATCGTAGTGGTCTAGAATGCCGCCCCATTCGTGGCAACTGATCAAGAGGGTTTTGCCCTGGGCTTTTAGTTCATCGTAGATCTGAAAAATGAGGGCTTCGGTTTTTTTGTCTACGGCAGCAAGAGGTTCATCCAGCAGGAGCAGATCGGCTTGTTGGGCGATCGCTCTCGCCAGAAATACCCGCTGTTGCTGTCCGCCTGAAAGTGCCCCAATGGGACGATCGCGCAAAGGCAGTAACTCCACCCGTTCCAGCGCCTCTTTGACGATTGCCTGGGACTGGCGACTGTACGATCGTAGCCAACCTGCATGAGTGGTTCGCGCCATCATGACAACGCCCCAAACCGTGATGGGGTAATCCCAGTCGATTTGCGATCGTTGGGGGACGTAAGCAACCCGCTGTCGCTGCCGTTTTAGCAGTTCACCTTGATACAGCACCCGCCCCTGAGTGACTGGGAGCAGCCCTAAGAGCGCCTTGATCAGCGTACTTTTGCCTGCACCATTGGGACCAATTAACCCCACCAGTGCACCATCCGGTAGGTCGAAACCAACGTCCTTCAGTGCTTGCAAATGCCGATAATTGACACTAAGGTGCTGAACCTGTAGCATGACGACTTGATTGGAATGAGAATCATTTTCATAACCATACAGGAAGCTTTAGGCTGTGTAAACCAATACGGCTCCTCAATCTCCCTCCGCTGCGATATCGATGATCCCATCGCAGTTGGGCACACTAGCCAGTGAAGTAGGCTGGGCTGACGCTTGGCTGCTTACTCAATTCAGCCTTGGGATGCGCCATAGCTATGCCTGTGCAAAAAATTCAGCTTGAAGTCCTACAGAAAATTCGACAACATATGCAGCACGGCTTTGCGCTGCCTGAGTCTGAAAACCATCCACGATCGTGGGCTTCGTTTGCAAATGAAGCAGAGATCCCAGAACCCGATTCGCTAAGTGATTTGGGCGATCTCTTTAATTTTGGCGGTGCGATTGAAGAGGCAACCCATGCGCCCAATACACGGGGAGAATGGTTTATCAGCGCGGCGAATCCGGGGGCTGTGTTGATGAAGCTTCCCGGACTGAACCTCAAGCCCGATATGCGGCTAGTGAGCTATTTGCACCGACAACCAGAGGAAGGGGTTGGTGTCATTTGGGCTGTACCAGAGGCGCTTAGCACGACAGCTCAACTGGAGAAAGCGCTGACTGCCAGTGGCGATCGTACCCATCCACCTCATCCAGAGGGGGCATTGCCCAGTGTGATGGAGGCGATTGAGGGCGATCGCTCGCCTGCTTCGTTTATGATTGCGTCTCTGTTGCGACGAGAGCTAGGGGAATTTGGACGACTCGGCAAAGCCTGCCATTGGTCACACCATCGGCTGGTTGGGGCAATACCTGCTCAGGTGCAATGGCAGTGGAAGGTGGAAACGCCCAAGGATCTGTCTCCCAAAGTGCTCTTGTTTCCTGATGGCAGAGCCGCGATCGAGTTCTTTAGCTGCCGCATTGTGCCACCTGTCGCGCTTTTTCAGCACATTGACCAGTATTCTGACCAGCAATACAAGGCAACGGTTGTAGACCGGAACATTGCGATCGCGCAACGAGCCTAGTACTTTGTTAACACTCAGATTTCGGCTAAAAATCGAGCTTTTAGACCTCCGAGGTTTTCAAAACCTCGGAGGTCTTGGAGAACGCTGCACTAGCCGCAATTTGACACTTCCCTTACATGGCTGTGGTTCAACCACATTTCGGCGCGGAGCGAAGGCACGAGGGTTAGAACCTGATGAGTGCTATTGCGTTGGTACAAAGCATTCTTGCAAGCGATTCGTCACTGCGGTTGAGTTACCAGCGGTGTTGGATCGGTGCAGCGAATGGCAATTTCAGTGGTTCGGGGTTGTGCGCTGAGCAACGAGAAAAAGGTGCTGTTGCTGAAACTGCGGGGGTCGATGCGCGATCGGGAGCGATCGACGGCTTTATGCGTCGTGATCCGCTCATCAGCAACGCCTGTTTTTGCCACCAACCAGGCGAGGGATTTGTACTGAGCCTGCGTGTAACCGCTGTGGCTATAGCCGTTATGGTTGCCGTCATAGGGCGTTTCTAGCGAAATGTGATAGGCAAAATTATTGACCGAGCCTGGAAAGGACGGGTGTGTTTTCACCGCTTCAGCGCCATTGGCACCCACGAAAACAGAATTGCCTGCCCCAAACGCTCGTTTATCTGGCGGCACTAAGTAGACAAGCGTGCCATCTCGCTTTACCAGCGTGTGATAGCTCACCTGGTCATCATCGTTGCGATGAAAGGCTTGAAACATGTTAAGGGCACTGCTGGCAGACCCAACGGTTTCGTGTAGCACGATGATGGGTTCCAGGTTGGCAGGGTTGCCGTTAATGTCGTTGAGAAAGCGATCGCCGTAGTTGGTTGGATCGACAAACGCGATTTGCTCTCTTGGTACAGAGCCAGCATCCGGTTGTGCGGTTGCTAACGTTGCCTTGTCGCCTACTTGTGACGCTACTTTAGACGCTTGCCGAAACCGCGAAAGGTCAAAAGTCCCGCTGGCAAGCAACTGGGTACGTCGCTTTAACATTGCCTGGGTGCGCGCCTGGACACTACCTCGATCGGGCTGTAGGGCACAAGCAGTCGAGGCAGGATCGAGCTTCGGTGCAGCAGGGTTTACCAAAAGAGTGTTTGGCAGTTGCGCAGTATCGGCACTTTGAGCAAGGGTCAGTTGGCTACGGCTGGTGTTGATGACGAGCACAAACGTCACAAGGCACAAGATAACCGCAATGACAGTGGAAAGAAGTTTTCGGTTCATATGCATCAGTACTCGGCATGGGTGCAACAATGCTCGGATTCATCCTACATGATTAAGCAGGTGAGGCTGATGGGGCTGGTGGTAAGGGGTGGTCAGTAAGGTGTTCGATCGCACCCAGTAACTTCAGGGTGTTTTTTTGAGCGGTGGTGAGTCCAGTCACGCCTGTAATCGTTGCACCTTCGTAGGGGCGCTGCACCCTTAACGTTTCGAGGCAAACCCCGGTCTGATCCCACAGCTTGATGGTGCCATCTTGACTACAGCTTGCCAGCAATGTGCCATCGGAACTGTAGTCTAGAAAGCGAACCCAATTTTGATGACCGTGCAGGGTTTGGATTAACGGGAGTGGGGAGTGGGGAGTGGGGAGTGGGAAGTCAGGGGAAGAGTCTGGATCGGAGGGGTGAGCCTGGAGCGGCGCTGATGGCTGACCGCTGACCGCTGACCGCTGACCGTTGATACCTGAAAGATCCCACAGTTTGATGATGCCATCGCCGCCGCTGCTAGCGAGAATATTCCCGTTAGGGCTATAGGTGACGGTTAGCACCAGGCTGGAGTGCGCTTGAAATGTGTGCAGCCGATCGCCCGTTTTGACTTCCCACACAATAATGATGCCATCGGAACCGCCGCTTGCCAGTAGCGTGCCATCGGGGCTAAAGGCGATACAACGAATCCAACTGTTGTGACCATGCAGCGTGTTTATGGGTTGCGCGGTCACGGGTCTCGGACGATTGGAGTCATGGATCTGTGCAGTTTCAGGAGCGATCGACCACAGCCGAATCGTTTGATCTTGACTGCCGCTGGCAAGGAGGTGCTGCCCTGATGCGGACGATCGGGGTGCAAAAGCGACCGCACAAACGCCGCTTTCATGACCATACAGGCAGTGCTGCTCATCGCCCGATCGATCCCACAGGCGAATGGTACCATCCAGGCTGCCACTGGCGAGCAGTTGACCATCGGGGCTAAAGGCAACTGACCAGACGGCGTGGGTGTGTCCGGTGAGGGGATGGGGTGTGGGGTGTGGGGTATGGGGTGTGGGGTGTGGGGTGTGGGGTGTGGGATGAGGGGCGAGGGATGTGGGATGAGAGTTTTGAATGTGATCAGAATTCTCCGTGTCCCCGTGTTCCCGTGTCCCCGTGTCCTCTTCTGCCTCCTGCCTCCTGCCTCCTGCCTCCTGCCTCCTGCCTTCTACTTCCTGCCCTTCAACCTCAGGCAGATTCCATAGGCGCACGGTGCTGTCTTCGCTGCCACTGGCGATCGTGTACCCATCGGGGCTGAAGGCAACTGACCAGACCCAGCTTGTGTGCCCAGGAAGGGAGTAGGGAATGGGGAGTAGGGAATGGGGGGGGAGGGATTTGCCTTGGCTTTCTTCTCTGTATGCTTCTGCCTTCTGACGTTTGCATTGCGATAGATTCCAAACTCGAACGACCCGATCCTGCCCACCGCTGACCAGGGTGCGACCATTGGGGTTGAAGGCGATCGACCAGACACCGCTGTTGTAGCCTTGCAGTAACCGTAAGCATTGGTTGGTGCGAGCATCCCACAAGCGTACAGACTGATCTTCACTGCCGCTGGCGAGTAAGTTTCCGTCAGGGCTAAAGGCAACGGCAGAAATCCAACTGGTGTGACCTTGTAGCACCCGCAGGCAGTCGCCATTGTCGTTCCACAACCGCACTGTATGGTCGTCACTGCCACTGACTAAGCAAGCTCCGTGCAAGCCATTCGTTGGAGTAACAGCAAAGGCAATCGATCGCACCGCCTCCGCATGACCCGCTAACGTCTTGTAGCACTGTTGGGTTTGCATGTCCCACAGCTTGATGGTGCGATCACTACTGCTGCTGGCTAACGTGCTGCCATCGGGGCTGAAGGCGATCGACCAGACCCAATCAGCGTGTCCGGTGAGGGTGAGGAGTGAGGAGTGAGGAGTGAGGAGTGAGGAGTGAGGAGTGAGGAGTGAGGAGTGAGGAGTAGCACTAGCTCTTTGAGAGCTACTTCGTAAGTGCGCCGCTATGCTAGAGAGTCTTGGATTTTGAGTTGCTGCCCCTGCCCCCTCTGCCTTCTGCCTTCTGCCTTCTGCCCCCTCCAACCCTGACATGTCCCATAATTTAATGGTGCGATCGTAACTTCCACTTGCCAGTAGTCGACCATCGGGACTAAACGCGACGGAATGGACTTCATCGGTATGACCCGTCAACACAGCGGTGAGCGCGCCTGTGGCAACGTGCCAGATTCTCACCTGGGGGTCTTCGTTGCCGCTGGCGAGGTAGGTACCTGTGGGGTCAAACGCCAGCGAGAAGACGCGGCTGGTATAGCCTTTGAGTGTTTTTACACAGTCGCCTGTGCGGATATCCCAGAGGTGAATGGTGCCATTGGCACTACTGGCAAGCAGGCGTTTATCAGGACTGAACGCAACCGACCATGCCCAGCCATCTTTGGCTTTACAGGTCAGTAGTTTTTTGCCATCAGACACCTGCCAGATATGTACTTCGTAGCTGATATCGCTTGCTGCCAGCAATTTACCATCCGAGCTAAAGGCAACCGCCAGAATTTGGCTAAACGTTTCGGTAAAGACCGCTTTGCTGAGATCAGAGTGAGAAAAGTCGGTTCCGTGGAGGTGTACTTTTTGAAAGTAGGCTTGCCAGAAGGTGAGGTGAGAAAAGTCACGATCGTGCAACGTACCCATAGTTCGACTACTCAACCCTGAAGCGTACATCCTGCGATCGCCCCCTTCCAGCCCTTCATCGGCTTGATTCGCCTGAAGCTGACAGAGCAAATTGATCACATTCCCGCCTATATACCCGATCATGTGGGGTGCTTGCCCGCGCAGTGCGTTGAGAAGCTGCATCAGGACGCGATCAAGATCAGCCCGACTACCCGTGTGCAACAGCCGCTCAACGATCGGCAGCAACAGTAAGCGAATTTGCGCCTCCCGCACATAGTCCTTTGCCTGCGCTTTGATGAGTGCGTGCGATCGAAGGAGAGGAGTGGGAAAGAGTTTTGAGTTTTGAGTTCTGAGTTTTGAGTTTTGAGTTCTGCCTCCTACCTCCTGCCTCCTACCTCCTACCTCCTGCCTCCTGCTTCCTGCTTCCCTTGCCTCCCCTGCTTCCCCTGCTTCCCCCACTCCTGCCTCCTGCCTCCTGCCTCCTGCCTCCTGCCTCCCCACTCCCTCAATCTCCCCACAAACCCCCTCAATCAACCGCTCGGTCATATACTCCATCACTACGGGTTGCAGGGTGAAAAGGTTGCCGTTCTTTTCGATGAGGGAACGGCGTTCCAGAGCAGTAAGGGTTTCGAGCAGTTGGGCAGGGGTGGCGGGTGGTAAGCAGTCGGCTTGCAGTTCGGGAAAGCGAAGGGGTTCACGGTTGATCGCCAGCCAAAACATGACCTGTTGTTCAAGGTCGGACAGGCGACCGATTTGACGTGCCAGCAAGTCCCGAATGTCTCCAAAGACCGAGCTACCTTGCTGTGAGAAGTCCAAAAACTGCGTCAGGCTGCCGTCAAAGAAATCAGCGATCGCCGTCGCAACAATCTTCAGGGCAAGAGGATTGCCTGCGTAGTGATCAACAAGCCGTTGCCATTCTGCTGCCGAACCGGAGAAGGTGCCTTTGATGCTGAAAATTTCTCGCCCGATCGCAGGCGTTAACCCCGTCAACTGGAGCGATCGCACGGGCAAGCCATCGCCTTCTTTGGGAGCCAGCCCTTTGGGTTTTTCACGGCTGGTAATGAGTAAACAGCTCTGGTGTGGGGTTTCGCCGATGCATCGCAAAAGCTGACCATAGCCCTCATAGCCTGGTAGATAGCCACCATCCCGATCGCCGGGTTGCATGATTGTTTCAGCATTATCCAAAATCAGCAGACAGCGGTGAGACCTTAGATAGTGCAGCAGCAGCAAGATTTGCTTGTCCAGTGTGTCTCTATCTGATAGGAGGGTTTGCGTCTGCTGATCGGCAACAAAGTGAATCACGTCATGCAGCAGCGTGTGAATCGGCGGGGCATTGCGGAGCGATCGCCAGATGACCGATTGAAACTGGTCTTGAATCTGCCTTGCCAACCGGGCAGAAAGCGCCGTTTTGCCAATACCACCCATGCCGAAGAGTCCGATCAGTCGGCAGCGATCGTCCAGCACCCATTGCTCAAGAGTGGTGAGTTCAGCCGATCGACCGTAGAAGACTGACACATCACTGGCTTCGCCCCAGTCTTGGTGGGGAGTGGGGAGTGGGGAGTGGGGAGTGGGGTAAGGGATTCCTTCTGGCTTTTGACTGCTGGCTTTTGCTTCGAGTGTGGAGCCAACAACGTTACCTTCTGCCTCCTGCCTTCTGCCCTCTGCCTCCCGACTCCCGACTCCCGACTCCCGACTCCCTATCCTCTCCCGACTGGCATACCGCTTCAACACAACGTGCAGATTGTTCTTTGTGACGCGCTCTCCTAGCGTTTCTGAGAGGATCTGCCAGAGTTGCGAACCTGTCTGCTTGATGTAACCAACTTCGTAGCCTGACTGTTTGGCAATCTCTTGATACGACCAGTCATCCCACGCGAGCCGAAGGACGATCGCCTGCAATCGCCCCAAACGCCTATCGTTCAACGCTGTTTCAATAAGTTTGAGTGCTGCATCAGCATCCATACGTCAAAGGTAAGCAAATGCTACAAAAATCAACGATTTATCACGGTCTTTTGTGAAAGCCTCAGCGAAGACTAAAGTGCGTAGTTGGTGTGTAAGAAGCCACTATCATACGTTAGGGATGCCTCTGAAACCGTTTAAGATGCATTACCTTTAGACGTAAATTTGGCTGCTAAAGTACGGATACAAGATGCTGAAACCCTATCTAGAAGTGAGATTTAGCGTTGCTTAGCCGTCTATCTTATGAGCTCTGTTTGAGAGGCTGTGTCACGCTCATGACATTCTTCTCACTTTATACGCACCTCTGGCGCACCGCGTTGAAACAACTAAATGTCACATCTGGCACATTTTGAGTTTTTTTTTTCTCATAGGCTGACAGACATCTTGCTACCACTGGCGATCGCTGATCCCTCAGTGATGTTGCACTCCCCAATCGCCCACCCCAATTGCCTGATTGCGCTTCACATCGCCCCCTACCGATCTCTGTTGATCCCCTTCATATAGTTTCTCAGGAGAATTAAAACGTGAGTACGAGAAGACCGCTCTATATTCCCCGTCGCCAGATCATTCGAGGGTTGATGGCAACCGCTGCGTTTGGGGCAACCTCTAAGCTGTGGACGGGTTGTTCTTCTCCGCCTCCTGAAACCCAGGCAAGTAGTGGTGGTGCCAGCCCTGTTTCAGATAAGCCGATCGTGATCGGGTTTATCTATAACGCACCCAAGGATGACTATGGCTGGAACCAGGCACAGGCAAAAGGAGCAGCAGCGATCGCCTCTATCCCTGGCATCAAAATCGTCGAGCAAGAAAGCGTGCCTGAAACCAAAGAAGTTCAGGAAGTCATGCGTAATATGATTGACCAGAACGGCGCGACGGTCATCGTTCCCACGTCCTTTGGCTATTTCGACCCACACGTACTGGCAGTCGCCAAGGACTATCCAGATGTCCAGTTCTTCCACTCTGGTACGCTGTGGAAAGAAGGCTTACCCAACAATGTGGGTAGCTATTTCGCTCTCATTGACGAAGGGCAATACCTGGCTGGGCGCATCGCCGCTGCAACGAGCAAAACTGGAAAGCTCGGCTTTGTAGGAGCAAAACCCATTAATCCGGTGCTGCGGAATATCAACAGCTTTATGCTGGGGGCGCGTAGCGTGAAGCCCGACATGAAGATGCAGGTGATTTTTACGGGTGATTGGTCGCTGCCCGTGAAAGAGGCAGAAGCCACAAACTCGCTGGCAGACCAGGGGATTGATGTGGTTGGTGTGCATGTAGACAGCCCCAAAGTGGTCATTGAAACGGCTGAAAAACGCGGCATCTTTTCAAGCGGCTTCCACTCTGACCAGTCTGCCCTAGCTCCCAAAGGCTATCTAACCGGCACGGTCTACAACTGGGGCACGATCCAAAAGAAATATGTTGAGTGGCTCAAAGCGGGCAAGACCTTGATGAATGGGGGCATTCCTCACCAGGTCATTGGTGGTCTCAAGGAAGATTACATCAGTCTGGCAACGTTTGGTCCCGCTGTCTCTGATGCTGCCAAGAAGGATGAAGAAGCGACCAAGGCGAAGATTGTTGACGGGTCGGTAACGGTTTATAAAGGTGTGATCAAAGACAATGCGGGTGCAGTCAAGATTCCCGCTGGCACGACGTACAAAGTGACAGACTCGGCACCGACTCAAATTAACTGGCTGGCTGAAGGCGTTATTGGGAAGGCAAGCTAACTATGGCACTCAGTCGTTCTAATTGGCGATCGACCGCTGAATCGATTTGTATCCCGTTCGGGGCATTACTTGTCGCACTGATCGTCTTTGGCATTTTCTGCGCCATCTGTGGCAAAAATCCCTTTGACATCTATGGAGCCATTTACAAGTCGGCGTTTGGCAATTGGCGATCGTTCCAGGGCACGCTGTTACGTGCGGCACCGCTAATGCTCACAGCTCTTTGCACAGCACTGCCCGCCCGTTTGGGGCTGATGATTATTGGCAATGAAGGCGCATTGGTGATGGGTGGCATTGGCGCAGCGATCTTTGGGCTGTTGCTGTCTTACGGCAGCTTGCTCCCGTCGCCGGATCAGGTGCAAAATCTTCTGGGCTTGCCACCGTTGGCGGTGCAGCTTGGGATGGCGCTGGGTGGCATTATATTTGGCGGCGTGTGGATTGCGATCGTCGGCGCATTGCGGCACTACCGAGCCGTGAATGAAACCATTAGCAGCTTGCTGATGAACTACATTGCGATCGCCCTTCTGAACCATCTGGTGGAGGGTCCGATGAAAGACCCCGCCTCGCTCAACAAGCCTTCTAGCTTCCCGATTCCAGACATCTACAAGATTGGGAATATTTTCTCAACGCGAATTCACTACGGGTTGATTTATGGCATCATTGCCTGCGTGATTGCCTACTTCTTGATTCAGCACACCACGTTTGGGTTTGCAGCGCGTACTGCCGGGGGCAATATCAAAGCCGCGCGGATTGCGGGGCTACCTGTGGGCAAACTGACGATTATCATCTGCTTCCTGGCGGGTTCTTGCGCTGGTTTAGCCGGAATGGTTGAGGTTGCAGCCGTGCAAGGGCAGGCAAACGCCTCGATCGTGGCAGGCTACGGCTATGCTGGCATTTTGGTTGCCTTTGTTGCCCGTTACAATCCCCTGGCAGCAGCGCTTGTGGCGGTACTCCTGGGTGGCATTATTGCGAGTGGCGGAGCGCTCCAGCGATCGTTCAACATGCCGGATGCCACCGTGCTGGTTTTTCAGGGCATAGTCTTCATTGTCGTTCTCTACAGCGAGTCGCTTTACGGACGCTTGAAGATCTTTAAGGAGCCGGAGTTGAAAGGTACGCCACCCGCGTCGATCACAGCAACGGCAACAGTCTAGAGGGAAAGTATGAAGGCTAAAGTATGAAGGCTAAAATTTTTACCCTTTATCCCTTAGCCTTTACCCTTCATTTCTCATTTCACTAACCTTGTTTGGAGAACCGTGATGGCAACAGAGGCATTAGGCGCGTGGGGGGTTGTACTCGGCATTTTTGCAGGGACGCTGCGGGGGAGTGCGCCCTTTCTCTTCGTTAGTCTGGGTGAATGTTTGACCGAAAAGAGCGGCAAAATCAACCTGGGTCTGGAAGGTACGTTGCTGACGGGAGCAATGAGCGCCTATGCCGTGTCGTATCTGCTGCAAGACAAGGTTGGCGCAGCCATCTCTCCCTGGATTGGGGTGTTAGTGGCAGGTGTTGCGGGCATGGGGTTGGGCTTCATCCACGCGTGGCTTTCACAACAGCCGAAGGTCAATGACATTGCGGTGGGTATCGCCATGATCATTTTTGGGAGTGGCATTGCGTTCTTTTTGGGCAAACCCTTCATTCAACCCAAGGCTCCCCCGCTGCCCACGATCGACCTTGGCAACTGGAGTTCCATCCCCGCTGTCCAGTCGGCACTGAAGATTAGTCCCTTATTTATTTTGGGTGTGGCGATCGCGCCACTCATGTTCTGGTTCTTCAAATCAACGCGGTGGGGCTTATTTATCCGCGCTGTTGGCGATAGTCCCGATGCCGCTCTCGCAATGGGCGTTTCCATTTCTAAGGTAAGAATGCTTTGCATCATTGCGGGAAGCTTTCTGGCAGGCATTGGTGGCGCTTGTTTGTCCCTTTACTATCCCGGTCTGTGGTCTGAGAGCATTTCCAGCGGTCAGGGCTTGATGGCGGTCGCACTGGTGATTTTTGCCCGGTGGAATCCCATTCAGTGCTTATGGGCTTCGCTCTTCTTTGGGGGCGCACAGGCAGTTGGTCCGGCGCTGCAATCGGTTGGCATTGAGCAAGGACGCTATCTGTTTAATGCGGCTCCCTACGTGTTGACGCTACTCATCATGATCATCACCTGTTCGCCGAAGAAGACGCTCTCTGGTGCGCCGGGTGCATTAGGAACGATCAGTGGTTGATGAAAGCTTGGCGACTGGTGATTGGGACTGCCTAGATGGGATTGCTAGATCACGATCGCGTCAGTCAATCAAGCCTAGGCTTATCAAGCAGAAAATTCTCACGGAGGTCGCGCTACCTTCTCTCACCCGCTCTGAAGCCTGAGCCTCCAGCAATCCTCTACCGCATCTAGCCCAACCTTCACGATTCTGAACCCATCGCTCTACGCATCCATTTAAATGTCCCCTCAGGAGGCAGCATGACAGAAGTTGCAAATCCACTCACCCACACCACCAATAATGCTCATGCGCTGGCGGGACCACCAGAACTGGAAGTGGTTAACATGACCAAGCGGTTTGGCTCCTTCACGGCGCTGGAAAATGTATCCATGAAGCTCAAACCGGGCACCTTTCATGCCCTACTGGGGGAAAACGGCGCGGGTAAAAGCACTCTGGTGAAGTGCATTATGGGCTTTTATACGCCGACATCAGGAGAGGTGCTGATTGACGGACAGGTGAGGGCGATCGCCAGCCCGCGTGATGCTCACACCTACGGCATTGGCATGGTCTACCAACATTTCACCTCTGTGCCCGCCATGACGGTTGCCGAAAATCTGGTGCTGTCTCGCTTTGATAACACCAACCTCATCAACTGGAAGAAGGAATTTGAGGCACTTTCCGCCTTTATGGAGACCGCACCCTTCAAAGTGCCCCTTGATCTGCTGGTTGGGCAACTAGCGGCTGGACAAAAGCAAAAGCTCGAAATCCTCAAGCAGCTTTACCTGCAAAGCAAAATTTTGATTCTGGATGAACCCACCTCTGTGCTCACGCCTGCGGAAGCCGATGAGGTGCTGGGCTTGATTCGAGAGCAGGTCACGGATGGTAAGCTGAGCGTCTTGATGATCAGCCACAAGTTTCGTGAGATCACGGCGTTTACCGACGAAATTACTGTGCTTCGTAAAGGTCAGTTTGCGGGCAGCGGCACGGTTAAAGACATGACCGTTTCTGCGATGGCAGAAATGATGATGGGTGAAAAACGGGAGCCGCAGAAGGTCGAGAAAAGCATTCATGGCGAACCTAAGCCCATCCTGCAAATCAAAGGCATTTACGCCAATAAAGACAATGGGCTAGAAGCGGTTGGTGGTGTGGATCTGACGGTTCACAGTGGCGAAGTCGTCGGCATCGCAGGCATCTCTGGCAACGGTCAGCGTGAACTGGTGGAAGTGCTGGCAGGTCAGCGTCCAGCAACGGCAGGTGAGGTACTGGTGGACGGTCAACCCTACAAGATGACTCGCGCCGAAATGTTTAAGAATCGCGTGTTTGTCTTACCCGAAGAACCCCTACGGAATGCCTGCGTCGCCCACATGAGCGTGGCTGAGAACCTGGCACTGCGGACGTTCGATCGCCCACCCCAGGCAAAAGGCATCCTGCTCATCTTCAAAGCCATCCGCGAAATGGCAGTCGGCTTGATTAGCTCCTTCAAAATCAAAACCCCCTCGCCTGATACACCCGTGGGCAACCTCTCTGGTGGGAACGTCCAGCGCACCGTCCTTGCACGGGAACTGTCCGAAGACCACATCAAGCTACTGATTGCTGCCAACCCCTGCTTTGGTCTGGACTTTGCAATGGTGGACTACATTCACGGACAAATTCTCGAAGCGCGCAATCGTGGTGTTGCCGTGTTGCTAGTGAGCGAAGATCTAGACGAGCTACTCAAACTCTCCGATCGCATCTTCGTCATCAGCGGTGGCACCTTCGCCTACGAAAGCACGATCGAGGATGCAGACTTTGCGGCGATCGGTCAGAGTATGGCGGGGCATTAGAGGCACTCAGCCCACAGCAATTAGCTGGGGAAAAGTTGTTGGTTGTTAGTTTTTAGTTGTTAGAAAGACTAAGAACTTTAAACCAATAGATGTCGATCTCAGTTTATTGTCCAACAACTAAAAACTAACAACTATGATCACAATTTCTGCTCAGCCTTACGATTATGAACTTCCTAGCTCTAGCAATGTTGCATTGATTGTGATTGATATGCAGCGAGACTTTATGGAGTTGGGTGGCTTTGGCGATATTTTAGGAAATGATGTAGGTTTGTTGCGGGCGATCGTGCCCACTTTGAAACAACTAATTGACGGTTTTCGTGCCTTGGAATTGCCGATTTTTCATACGATCGAGTGTCATCAACCAGACCTTTCTGATTGCCCTCCTTCCAAGATTAAGCGAGGCAAAGGTGAGTTGACGATCGGCAGCGAAGGACCAATGGGACGCATTCTTATCAAAGGTGAACCGGGCAATGGCATCATTCCCGAATTGGCTCCTTTACCCAATGAAACGGTCATTTACAAGCCTGGAAAAGGGGCTTTTTATGCAACCGAATTGGAATCGCTGCTGAAGGCAAAAAACATTACGCACCTGTTTATTACAGGCGTGACGACTGAAGTGTGTGTGCAAACCACCATGCGCGAGGCGAACGATCGTGGCTACGAGTGCGTCATGGTCGAAGACTGCACCGAAAGCTACTTCCCAGAATTTAAACAATCGACCCTAGAAATGGTACGTGCCCAGGGTGGCATCGTCGGCTGGACAGCAACCGCTACGGATGTTCTGAAAGGACTGGAAGCCTGGAAGCCTGCGAAGGCATTGGTTTAGGGATAAAAGGCAGAGGGCAGAAGGAGGCTAAAGAGGTTTTTAAGAAAGATATGCCCCCTGTACGGGCTTAGCATTCGGCAGATGATCCTTAACCTACTGCAAAAATCTTTGCCCGAATGCTAAGCCCCTACGATTGACCGCTGATAGCTACTTAACTCAAAACTCTTTCCCTTATGATGGGCTAGGTCTGCTTAGCGTTTGTCGCCCACGTCGAAATGCCCAAATGGATGCTAAAGGATCGGAGCCTGTTGCTACAGCGGCTTACACCTTACCTTTTTTTGCTGCCTGCTCTGCTTGTCCTCAGCCTGACGGTGTTCTACCCGGCATTGCAGGCGTTCTACCTGAGCTTTACGCGCTACGACTTTGATTTGACGCAGCCGCCTGTGTGGATTGGGCTGAAGAACTTTCGGCGACTGTGGGGCGATCGCGTCTTTTGGGAGACCTTTCGCAATACGGTTCTGTACCTCGTCGGCGTTGTGCCCATTCTAGTGGCGCTGCCATTGGGCATGGCGATTCTGGTTAACCAAAAGCTGCGCGGCATTCGGTGGTTTCGCGTAGCGTACTATACCCCGGTCGTGATTTCGATGGTGGTTGCAGGCATTGCCTGGAAGTGGCTCTATGCGGATAATGGCTTGCTCAACCAGCTTCTAAAACTCGTTGGCATCTCAGGCGGCATTCCCTGGCTCACCAGCCCCAATTTGGCGATTTTTAGCGTCATGGTGGTTACGGTTTGGAAAGGACTGGGTTACTACATGGTGATTTACCTCGCAGGCTTGCAGGCGATTCCCGAAGATTTGTACGAAGCAGCGGCGATCGATGGTTCCGACGGCATCAAAAAGCATTGGGATATTACGGTTCCCTTGATGCAGCCTTACATCTTGCTGGTCGCCGTGATTTCTGCCATCTCAGCGACCAAGGTGTTTGAAGAAGTCTACATCATGACCCAGGGTGGTCCGCGTAATAGCTCGAAGACGATCGTCTATTACGTCTACGAACAAGCGTTTCAAGACCTGGAAATGAGCTACGCCTGCACGATCGGGCTAGTCATGTTCCTGATTATTCTAGGATTATCAGTACTGCGGCTCAGCGTCGAACGACTCACCGTGAAAGAGAATTGAGTGCAGCCAACGAAATTATTTGCACAGACAGGTTTAACATTTCCGCTCAGCAGGCGCAAAGAACCTTTGTAACTCAATCGGCTAGCTTGTGGTGTTTCAGTACAGCGACTGGTTATATCTCTAGCTGCTCAAATGGCAACTGTGACTGAATAAAGCTGTGTCCACGATCAAATCGTGGAATCATTCTACAGTTAAGTGGTCTAAGTTCATCAATGATATCAGGACTATCAAAGTCTTTGGAGTTTCGGTTTAAGAAGCAAGCCTGTTCCGGTAAGTCCTGTCGTAAATGAGTCATAACTGATGCATAGACAAGGGCATCTTGTGGTGTTAAGTCGTAAGTAGTTTCATAGGAAGCTGCCTCACTCAATATACTGGCATTGAGCGCAACAATTTCTCCAACTTCAAGGAGTCGATCGCGACATTGAACAAAACGATGCCTTTCTTCTTCATTACTCTGAATCATCAAGCTAGCAATATTTTGGATGCTCTTGATACGACTTGCATAAGGGGCTGTACGTAAAAGCTGCCGCAATTCAGTCTCTAACGACTGCTGCAATTCTCGACGGCTTCGTGCTTGGCGGCTCAGTTTTTCATGCGGTTCAGCAAGGCTATAAGCTGGAACGATGAGCTTTACTTTTCCTGCTTCACAAAGTTGCAAAATCTGTTCACAACTTGAACACTGCTCTTGCTCAAAGGTTAGTTCTAGAACAAAGTTTGTCTCAACATAAACATTCACGCAGCCGCCTCATGCTCAAGTTTTCCTCCAATCAAGGCAGCATAAAGTCCTGACTCAATTAACCATTGTTGAGAAGTATCAATGTTTTCAGGCAATTGATCTGAATGAATAATCTCTCCAAGCCAAGATGTAACAATGAGTTCTAGACTAGCTCCACTGATTTGGTTAGCACCTACTCCTGCCCTCTCAAAGTAAGGTTGAAGAATTGGAGATGCATCAATCGTGTAAGTAGGTTCGCTCTGATCCTGGTAAGCTTCACCATCAGACCATAGGTAAAATTTATCTGGAAAAACCATCAAAAAATACGGAGCTTTCGGAAAAGTTCCGTGTGCATAGATATTTCGACGTAGCCTTGCTGCCCACCCCGGCGATACATTGGTTTTGCGCTTGATTTCAACAACAAGAGCTAATTGACCGTTACGATTGTCAATTGACAAGTCCCAACTAGAATCAAGACTCATCGCCATAATTAGCTCTCCTGCAAAGCCACTACCCACCATAACAACCCATACTAGCCTGATGCTAATTTCTAGCCAACGGGCTTTTGAGATGTCTTCACCAAGATATAAGAGGCACAACTGTATTTCCAGCCGCTAAGTTAGCTTAAATCGACCTACCTTCGGACTCACGGAGGCTAGGTCGATCGCCACCGGGATAACAATGAACACAACCAGCCTCTATTCCACTTCACACGGCGCGGGCTTATTCAGCCGTTGGCTCATCGTCCAGATGTTCGTCCACATGGCTCTCTTGCTTTTGGAAGAACCAGCGCTTGGCAGGCTTGGGAATCGACAGACCGTGCGTTTTGTGAAAGTCTTCCAGCACTTTGCGGGTGAGACGGTTCGATACCTGGCGCACAATTTGGCGGAGGAGACGATCGCCCGTACTCTGCACCAGATTTTTGGGCAGTGCGTGAATAAACCGGGGAAACTGAATCGATACAGTGAGGTCTAGCTGCCACTCTACGCGAGTCATTTTGGTAGAGGCGTGGTTGCGATTGCTCAAGCCAATCGGCGCTTCAGCACCCATTTCGACTAGCTCCATCGCCGCTCGAAAATCGACATCGTAACCAGGAGTCACATAGCCGGGGATGGAAATAGTTTCGATGCGGTACACGCCATGATCTTGAGGCAGCAGGTGTAAGCCAATCTTCGGCTCGATCTGATAGCCATGCGAACCAAAGCGACCGATCACCAGCGCATAGCCGTTATCCCCTAGCGGCTCGACCACCATTGGCTGGGCACAGCTCTTAAACCAAACAGAGTGAGCATCCAGATACTCCGCTACGGTGTGCATATCTGAAGCCATTTCCATGCAGTCTACAAAATGGCTGTGAAACTGGGTCGGCTCGATCAGGTTTTGGCTATCGTCTGTCATCAAGTAGTTCATATCTGGAATGACCGATGCGGTGTGCAGCAAACCTTCAGGACGCTCAACAGGATTGGACTCAGTGGAATTGGACTGCATAAAGCGGCTCAAGGTTCATGGCTGGTTGCTTGGATCTATAGTGCCTCTTTAGCTCTTCACGACCTCACCGGGGTTTCACGGATTTTTGAGCAAATCGCTGCGTCTGCTTCGTGACTGGAAAGCCGTAAATCACTGACTGAGAGCAACAGAGCCACACCCCAAAGGCGTTAAGACTATTGCTTAGATGTGTCCGTACCGTTCGTTCTAGCCTTAACGTTCATTAACATATCACTACTCTATGGCTGAGCGGCAACCTGGTTTAACGATCGAGAGCTATCCATACGATAGGTTTGTTCGCTTAAAGAATTCGGTAAAGTCTAGGTGAAGACGACGGATATGGGCGATCAAGGAGCATCATTTCCCTTCTTCCGTTGTCCACTCGCTTACTGTAAGGAAAAACGTTATGAAAGCATTTGTAGCTGGAGCCACGGGGCAAACAGGTCAACGGATTGTGAAGGAACTGGTTGCAAGGAGCATTCCTGTCCGGGCGCTGGTGCGCGATCGCGAAAAGGCGCAATCAATCCTACCGCCCGAAGCAGAACTGGTGGTTGGCGATGTGCTCGATCCAGCTAGCCTGTCAGCCGCGTTAGAAGACAGTACGGTCATTCTGTGTGCGACGGGTGCAAAACCGGGCTTTGACCCCACAGCGCCCTACAAGGTTGATTATGAAGGCACCAAAAATCTGGTTGATGCGGCAAAAACAAAGGGCATTGAGCAGTTTGTGTTTGTCTCGTCGCTTGGCACCTCGCGATTGTTTCATCTCTTAAATCTATTCTTTCTGATTTTGGTGTGGAAAAAGCAGGCGGAAGAGTATATCCAAAAAAGTGAGCTGACCTATACGATCGTCCGTCCCGGTGGTCTCAAAAACGAAGACAATACTGACGCTGTGGTGATGTCGTCTGCCGACACCCTCTTTAAGGGCAGCATTCCCCGCACGAAAGTTGCGCAGGTCAGTGTTGAGGCACTGTTCTCACCGTCGGCACGCAACAAGATTGTCGAAATTGTAGCGAAGCCAGACGCGCCTGCTAAAAGTTTTGATGATCTCTTTGTTGGGGTTGCTTGAGGATAAAGCAGCTAGAGGCTGTCATCAATTACGACTACATATTGCTTGGAGCAAGGGTTCCAGCCCCTAGCTTCGTGTGTTGGGGTGGACACGATCATGCTGATACCGCAGGTTTTGGAGCTGAATTGATGACGCGCCCTAGGACTTACACATTTCGACCAAAACCTCGGAGGCTTAAGAGGCTGTTTGACTGACAAAAGTATTGAAAGGCTGGTCGCTTCGTTGCTTACCCGCCCGTGATTAAAATCTATCCATTACGCAGAAGTCGCTAGAACTGCTTTAGGGATTAAGGTTTGGGCGCAAGTTGCGCTCCTTGGAGCAAGTGGTGCAGTACGCCTAACCCTCGCCAAAGGGTTTTTAATCCCGGTTCTCC
>JAESFW010000320.1_pt1 | contig 35850 bp, 32 predicted proteins | sample 9269481 | NCBI WGS metagenome assembly JAESFW01 (sample SAMN14515350, study PRJNA621654) | algae metagenome | isolation source: Lyngbya sp. HA4199-MV5 and co-occurring heterotrophs from soil with... | place: USA: Ahupuaa O Kahana State Park, Hawaii | collected 2009-07-21 | reverse complement strand
AGCGGCGCGGGCCACGGCCATGGAGACGGCCAGCATGGCGTTGGCGCCCAGGCGGCTCTTGTTGTCGGTGCCATCGAGGTCGATCAGCGTCTTGTCCAGGAAGGCCTGCTCGGAGGCATCCAGGCCCAGCACGGCTTCGGAGATCTCGGTGTTGATGTGCTCCACCGCCTTGAGCACGCCCTTGCCCAGGTAGCGGCTCTTGTCGCCGTCGCGCAGCTCGATGGCTTCGCGGCTGCCGGTGGACGCGCCCGAGGGCACGGCCGCACGGCCCATCACGCCCGATTCCAGCAGCACGTCGCATTCGACGGTGGGGTTGCCGCGGCTGTCCAGCACTTCGCGGCCTACGATGTCAACAATGGCACTCATGATCTTCCTTGAGGGTTTTTGAAATTCAGCAGGACGGGCAGGGTGCGGGTGGCGGGATGCCAGGGCCGCCGCTGCCGCGGCTCGGTCGCGATTCTATGCTACCGATTTGATAGTAATCGAGGGGCCAGGTACGAACCGGGTACGGACTCAGACGCCTTCCACGCAGACCATGCGCATGATGGCGGCGCCTTCGCGCGCGGCCTTGGCCTTCTGGTATTCGGGCGTGTCGTAGAAGGCGCGGGCCGCCTCGAAGCTCGGAAACTTGAGGATCACGGTGCGGCCGGGGTTCCAGTCGCCTTCCAGCACCTCGACCTTGCCGCCGCGCACGCACACTTCGGCGCCGTGCGCCTGCATGGCGATGGTGCTCCACTTGCGGTACTCCTCGTACTGCGTGGGGTTGGTGACGGTGACGGATGCGATGACGTAACCACTGCTCATGATGTCTCAGGCTCCAAAGTTGTTTTCGAGGAATCCGTTCTTCTTGGTGATGCCGTCCAGGGCCACCAGGGTTTCCAGCAGCGCCTTCATGTGCTTGAGCGGCACGGCGTTGGGGCCGTCGGACAGGGCCTTGGCCGGGTCCGGGTGGGTTTCCATGAACAGGCCGGCCACGCCCACGGCCACGGCCGCGCGCGCCAGCACCGGCACCATCTCGCGCTGGCCGCCGCTGCTGGTGCCGTTGCCGCCGGGCAGTTGCACCGAGTGCGTGGCGTCGAACACCACGGGCGCACCCGTCTCGCGCATGATGGCCAGGCCGCGCATGTCCGACACCAGGTTGTTGTAGCCGAAGCTCGCGCCGCGCTCGCAGGCCATGAAGCTGTCCTCGGGCAGGCCGGCTTCCTTCGCGGCAGCGCGGGCCTTGTCGATCACGTTCTTCATGTCGTGGGGCGCGAGGAACTGGCCCTTCTTGATGTTCACCGGCTTGCCCGACTGCGCCACGGCGCGGATGAAGTCGGTCTGGCGGCACAGGAAGGCGGGCGTCTGCAGCACGTCGACCACCTTGGCGGCCTCGGTGATGTCGTCCTCGGTGTGCACGTCGGTGAGCACCGGTACACCCAGGTCCTTGCGGATCTTGGCCAGGATTTCCAGGCCCTTCTCACGCCCCGGGCCGCGAAAGCTCGTGCCCGAGGAGCGGTTGGCCTTGTCGAAGCTGCTCTTGAAGATGAACGGAATGCCCAGGCTGCCCGTGATCTCCTTGAGCTGCCCGGCCACGTCCATCTGCAGTTGCTCGGACTCGATCACGCAGGGGCCTGCGATGAGGAAGAAGCGCTGGTCAAGGCCAACGTCGAAGCCGCAGAGTTTCATGGCAGGGTCTCTTCTTTTCGTGGTGTGTGTGCCGTCAGGCCGCCTTGGCAGGCTGCTGCAGGCTTTTCTGGTGCTCCACCGCCGCCTTGATGAAGGCGTTGAACAGCGGGTGGCCGTTCCAGGGGGTGGACTTGAACTCGGGGTGGAACTGCACGCCGATGAACCAGGGGTGCACGCTCTTGGGCAGCTCGACGATCTCGGTGAGCTGCTCGCGCTGCGTCAGTGCCGAGATCACCAGGCCTGCCTTGCGCAGCTGGTCCAGGTAGTTCACGTTGGCTTCGTAGCGGTGGCGGTGGCGCTCGGTCACGATGTTGCCGTAGATCTCGTGTGCCAGCGTGCCGGCCGAGACGTCCGAGCTCTGCGCGCCCAGGCGCATGGTGCCGCCCAGGTCGGAGTTCTCGTCGCGCTGCTTGATGGTGCCGTCGGCGTCCTTCCACTCGGTGATCAGGGCGATCACGGGGTGGGGCGTGGCAGGCTCGAACTCGGTGCTGTTGGCGTCCTTGAGGCCGGCCACATGGCGTGCGTACTCGATGGTGGCGACCTGCATGCCCAGGCAGATGCCCAGGTAGGGCACCTGCTGCTCGCGGGCGAAGCGGGCGGTGCTGATCTTGCCTTCCACGCCGCGCGCGCCGAAGCCGCCGGGCACCAGGATGGCGTCGTACTTGGCCAGCTTCTCGGCCGCGTCGTCGGCGTTGATGGTCTCGGAATCCACGTGCTCGATCTTCACGCGCACATGGTTTTTCATGCCGGCATGGCGCAGCGCCTCGTTCACCGACTTGTAGCTGTCCGACAGGTCCACGTACTTGCCCACCATGGCGATGGTCACTTCGCCCTGCGGGTGCTCGGTCTCGTACACCAGTTGGTCCCAGCGCTTGAGGCTGGTGGGCGGCGTGTTCAGGCGCAGCTTGTCGCAGATCAGGCCATCGAGGCCCTGCTCGTGCAGCATGCGCGGCACCTTGTAGATGGTGTCCACGTCCCACATGCTGATCACGCCCCACTCAGGCACGTTGGTGAACAGCGAAATCTTGCTGCGCTCGTCCTCGGGCATGCGGCGGTCGGCGCGGCACAGCAGCGCGTCGGGCTGGATGCCGATCTTGCGCAGCTCCTGCACCGTGTGCTGCGTGGGCTTGGTCTTGAGTTCGCCGGCCGCTGCGATCCACGGCACGTAGGTCAGGTGCACGAAGGCGGCGTTGTTCGGGCCGAGCTTCAAGCTCAGCTGGCGCACGGCTTCCAGGAAGGGCAGGGACTCGATGTCGCCCACGGTGCCGCCCACTTCCACGATGGCCACGTCCACCGCGTCGTCGGTGCCGACACCGGCGCCGCGCTTGATGTATTCCTGGATCTCGTTGGTGACGTGCGGGATCACCTGCACCGTCTTGCCCAGGTAGTCGCCGCGGCGCTCCTTCTCCAGCACGCTCTGGTAGATGCGGCCAGTGGTGAAGTTGTTGGTCTTTTTCATGCGCGTTTCGATGAAACGCTCATAGTGGCCCAGGTCGAGGTCGGTTTCGGCGCCGTCGTCCGTCACGAACACTTCGCCGTGCTGGAACGGGGACATGGTGCCCGGGTCCACGTTGATGTACGGGTCGAGCTTGATGAGGGTGACTTTGAGGCCCCGCGATTCGAGGATCGCGGCAAGGGAGGCTGAGGCGATTCCCTTGCCCAGGGAAGACACCACACCGCCGGTGACGAAGACAAATTTGGTCATGTCTTTTTTGGTGGTGGGAAATTGGGATTATAGATGCCCGCCCGGCGCCGGCCCCCGCCAAGGTCTTTTGCGGCTGCCCTGCACACCGGCTCCGGTCTGCTAAATTCGCGCCCATGAATGAGCTTGCTGGCAAACACATTGTTCTGGGGTTGAGCGGCGGCGTGGCCTGCTACAAGGCGGCGGACCTGTGCCGCCAGCTCATCAAGGAGGGCGCCACCGTGCAGGTGGTGATGACCGAGGCGGCCGCGCAGTTCATCACCCCGGTGACCATGCAGGCCCTGTCGGGGCGGCCGGTGTACGGCTCGCAGTGGGATGCGCGCGAGCCCAACAACATGCCCCACATCAACCTGAGCCGCGAGGCCGACGCCATCCTGATCGCGCCCTGCAGCGCCGATTTCATCGCCCGCCTGGTGCAGGGCCGGGCCGACGAACTGCTCAGCCTGCTGTGCCTGGCGCGCCCCATGGACCGCGTCCCCCTGCTGCTGGCCCCGGCCATGAACCGCGAGATGTGGGCCCACCCGGCCACCCAGCGCAACCTGGCCCAGGTGGCCAAGGATGGCGCCCGCGTGCTGGGCGTGGGCAACGGCGACCAGGCCTGCGGCGAGACCGGCGATGGCCGCATGCTCGAACCGCTGGAGCTGCTCGACGAACTGATCGCCTTCTTCGCGCCCAAGCCGCTGGCCGGGCGCAAGGTGCTGATCACGGCGGGCCCGACCTTCGAGGCCATCGACCCGGTGCGTGGCATCACCAACCTCTCCAGCGGCAAGATGGGCTTTGCCGTGGCCCGCGCCGCCCGCGAGGCCGGTGCCGAAGTGACCCTGGTCGCCGGGCCGGTGCACCTGCCCACGCCGCGTGGCGTGCAGCGGGTCAATGTGCAGTCGGCCCAGCAGATGCTGGCTGCGGTGATGGCGCTGGCGCCCGCCTCGTCCGTGTTCGTCGCCACGGCCGCCGTGGCCGACTGGCGCCCGGCCACCCAGGCCGGTGAAAAGATCAAGAAAGACGGTTCGGGCCAGACCCCGACGCTGGCCTTCGTCGAGAACCCCGACATCCTGGCCACCGTGGCGCAGCTGCCCGAGGCACAGTCGGGCGCCCTCTACTGCGTGGGCTTTGCGGCCGAAAGCCACGACCTGCTGGCCCATGCCACGGCCAAGCGCCTGCGCAAGAAAATCCCGCTGCTGGTGGGCAACATCGGCCCGGCCACCTTCGGCCAGGACGACAATGCCCTGCTGCTGGTGGACGAGAACGGCCACCGCGAACTGCCCCTGGCGTCCAAGCGTTCGCTGGCGCAGGGCCTGGTCGCCGAGATCGCTGCACGCCTGCCGGCGCGGCGGGCCTGAGCATTCTTTTGGCCTATCCATCCTCTGCAGGAGTTCCCATGACGATGCATTCGATCAAGCCCGAATGGGACACCCCGCCCAACGGTGACTTCGCGAGCTATGTGGAGCGCCTGAGCGCCCAGCAGGCCCTGCAGGCCGGGCGCACGCAGGCCGCGCACTCCGCCCAGGTGGCGCATCCGGGCGGCGCCGCCCCCGGGTCTGCGCAGGCGGCTGCGCGCCGAGGGGGCGCGAGCCCCGTGTCGCCGGCCGTGGCCTTGCCGCCCGAGTTGCTGCAGATGGCGGCGCCGTTCATCGGCATGCTGCGCATTGCACGCACCCTGCTGGCCGTGGTGGCCGCGGTGCATGCGCTCACGCTGCTGATAGCGGGCCAGGGCTCGTGGTTCGGGCTGGCGGTGATGGCCGGCCTGTGGTGGTTCATGGGCATCGTGATCCATGCCGCGTCGGCGGGCACCGTGGTGGTGCCCCAACCCGCGGCCGTGAAGGAGCGCCAGCGGCAGACCGGCCCGCAGCGCAAGACAGGAAACAAGAAGTGAAGATTGACGTCAAGATTCTCGATCCGCGCATGGCGGACCAGTTGCCCACCTACGCCACCCCCGGCAGTGCCGGGCTCGACCTCCGGGCCTGCCTGGATGCGCCGCTCACCCTCGAACCCAATGCCTGGCAATTGGTGCCCACGGGCATTTCCATCTACCTCAAGGACCCCGGCTATGCCGCGCTGATCCTGCCGCGCTCGGGCCTGGGCCACAAGCACGGCATCGTGCTGGGCAACCTCGTGGGCCTGATCGACAGCGACTACCAGGGCCAGCTCATGGTGAGCGCCTGGAACCGCAGCAGCACGGCCTTCACACTCGAGCCCATGGAGCGCCTGGCGCAACTGGTCATCGTGCCCGTGGTGCAGGCCCAGTTCCATGTGGTCACCGAGTTCCCGGCCTCCGAGCGCGGCGAAGGCGGTTACGGCTCCACCGGCAAAAGCTGATTTGTAATTGCCGGCACAAACGCTTACGTGCCGGTCCCTGGAATTTCTATCCTGTAGGTGAGCACTGACACCACCGGGGTGCGCGGCCTGACGCAGCCATCGGCTGCCAGATGGCGTGGCGGGCGCATCCCCGGTGCTTCAATCTCACCATTGCCTGGCAGTGCACGCAGCGGACCCCGCAGCGGCCTGCCTGGCGAGATTCATTCCAGGAGATTTGCCATGACCACCAAGATCACCCGCATCGCCACGCTGACCGGCTCCCTCGTGCTGATCGCCAGCCTTGCCGCCTGCGGCGCACCCCCCCGCTCGGAGGAATACTATGCCGGCGGCGGCTACACCACCACCACGGTGAGGCCCGCACCGGTCTACCAGACCTCCGTCGTGACCGAATTCGGCCGCGTGGCCAACATCGAAACCACCCATACCCAGGGCTCGGGCCGCACCTCGGGTGCGGGAGCCGTGATCGGTGCGGTGGTTGGTGGTGTGCTGGGCAATGCCGTGGGCGGTGGTACGGGCCGTGCCGCTGCGACCGCTGTGGGTGTCCTGGGCGGTGCCGTGGCCGGCAACGCCGTGGAGCGCCGCAACAACAGTGGCGAGTACGTGGGCTACCGCGTGTCCATCCAGCTGGACCAGGGCGGCTACCGCGCCTATGACGTGCCCTCGCCGGGCGACCTGCGCATCGGCGACCGCGTGCGCATGATGGACGGTCAGATCCAGCGCATTTAAGGCGACGCTGAATAAGTCTTCGCGATGGCGCGTGCCCTGGTTTGGGATGGGCTGCCAGGCGCAAAGCGCAGCCATAGCCGGTGCTATGGCGAGCATTTGCAACGCTGCAGACCGCCCAAAGCGGGGCGCGCGGCGCGCGAGGGACTTGTTCAGCGTTGCCTTGAACGCTTCTGCATGCAAAACGGGCCCTTGAGGGGCCCGTTTTTTTGGGGGTGAGAATCAGTGCAGCAGGTCGTTGCCGGGTGCCTGCGGCTGGATGCGGAAAAAGCCCGTGCCCGCCGTGCCGCGCCCGATCTCGTCCTCGGTGGCTTCGCGCACGGCCTGCACCTTCAGTTGCAGGCGCAGGGCAATGCCGGCCAGCGGGTGGTTGCCGTCCAGCACCACATGCTCGGGGTAGATCTCGGCCACGGTGTAGAGCGCATCGCGCGGCGCATCGGGGTTCACCCCTGCGGGCAGGGCGGCTCCGTCGAAGGTCATGCCTTCCTCGATCTCGGGCGGGAACAGCGAGCGCGGCTCCAGGAACAGCAATTGGTCGTTGAAGTCGCCAAAGGCATCCTCGGGCTCCAGGTGCAGGGCCAGCGAGGCGCCAGCGCTGTGGCCTTGCAAGGCCTCCTCGATGCGGGGCAGCAGGTCATCGCCGCCGACCAGGAACTCCACCGGCTCGTCGAGCACGTCGAGTTCCTCGCCCAGGGTGTCCTTGAGGATCCAGGTCAAAGCGACCACACATTGTTCGGTAATTTCCATAGGAGAATTGTCGCAGTTTGACCCACCGCCCTGCAAAGGGCCGCACAGTACCCATGGACGCCCACCAAGCCCTGACCCTTCTGGGAGGCCTCACGCCCGCCCAGTTCATGCGCCGCCACTGGCACAAGAAGCCGCTCCTGGTGCGCCAGGCCATCCCGGGCTTCCAGGCGCCGGTGCCGCGCGCGGACCTGTTCGACCTGGCCGGGCAGGAGGGGGTGGAGTCGCGCCTGGTGCAGCAATTGCGCGGCGCCTGGAAGCTGCGCCAGGGGCCCTTCGCGCGCCGCGCGCTGCCCTCGCTCAAGCAGCCCGACTGGACGCTGCTGGTGCAGGGCGTGGACCTGCACGACGCGGGGGTGCACGCGCTGATGCAGCAGTTCCGCTTCGTGCCCGAGGCACGCCTGGACGACCTCATGATCAGCTATGCCAGCGACGGCGGCGGCGTGGGCCCGCACTTTGACAGCTACGACGTGTTCCTGCTGCAGGCCCATGGCAAGCGGCGCTGGCGCATCGGCCGGCAGAAGGACCTCACGCTCAAGGAGGGCATCCCGCTCAAGGTGCTGGCGCAGTTCGAGCCCGAGGAGGAGTTCGTGCTCGAGCCCGGCGACATGCTCTACCTACCGCCGCGCTATGCGCATGACGGCATCGCCGAGGGCGAGTGCATGACCTATTCCATCGGCTTTCGCGCCCCGGCGCGGGCCGAGCTCGCCAATGAGCTGCTGGTGCGCCTGACCGATGAGGCCCAGGAAGGCGATGTGCCCGTGCTCTACCGCGATCCGCGCCAGGAGGCGGTGGAGCAGCCCGCCGCCATTCCGGCCAGCCTGCAGGATTTTGCCCGCGAGGCCCTGGCCAAGGCCCTGGCAGAGCCGCTGGCGCTGGAGCGCGCCTTGGGCGAGTACCTGACCGAACCCAAGCCCAATGTCTGGTTCGACCCCGATGCATCGGGCGCCATGATCGAGAGCGTGGTGCTGGACCGCCGCACGCGCATGATGTATGACGCCCACCATGTGTTCATCAACGGCGAGAGCTACCGCGCCGGCGGGCGCGACGCCACGCTGATGCGCCGCCTGGCCGACCAGCGGCGCCTGTCCGGGCGCGAGATGGCGCGCGCCAGCGACGATGCGTTGGAACTGATATCGTCCTGGTGCGATGCGGGTTGGGCGCACGCGGACACCGACCATACCGAAGGGGACTGACCGTGACCCAGGATCTCACCACCACTGCCGCGGACGGTGCGTCCGCGCCGCCGGCCGGGCTGCCGTCCGGCCGCTTTGCCAGCCGCGAGACCTTCATCCAGCTGGTGCGCGATGCGCTGGCCACGGCGGCGCGCGAGGGTTGGGGGGAGATCGTGGTCAGCGATGCCAATTTCCACGACTGGCCGCTGGGCGAGCGTGCCGTGGCCGAGTCGCTGCAGGCTTGGGCCAAGACGGGCCGGCGCTTCACCATGCTGGCCGGCTCCTACGACGACGTGATCCGGCGCCATGCGCGCTTCGTGCGCTGGCGCGGCACCTGGGACCACATCATCACCTGCCGCCGTGCGGGATCGGCCGACCCGCTCGACATTCCCAGTGTGTTATGGTCGCCGCAGTGGGTGATGCACCGGCTGGACCCTGAGCGCTCGGTCGGTGTCACGGGCAGCGAGCCCGACCGGCGCGTGCTGGTGCGCGAAACCCTCAACGACTGGCTGCACGGAAAGAGTGCGCCGGGTTTCCCGGCCTCGACCCTCGGGCTGTAGGACAACCGCCCGACTTGGTGTTTCCAGACCTTGCACCATGTGAAGGCACGGTAAACCTTGCATCGGTGTTAGTCAGTATTGACTAAATGCCAATATAATCGGCGGCTGCGCCGAAATGGTGCTACTCAAGTGCACTGTGCCAATGCGCAAGGGCTTTTTTGGAGCCGGGCGCCGTGGCTTTTCAAGATTTCTGTCTGTCCAACTAGGAAAAACCCAATGAAGAACTCTCTCGTTCTGGCCGCCCTGATCGCTGCTGCTGCCCTCGCCGCTTGCGGCAAGAAGGAAGAACCCGCTCCAGCACCTGCGCCAGCACCCGTGGAAGCCCCCGCTCCAGCAGCCGCTCCTGCCGCTTCCGAAGCCGCTCCTGCTGCTTCCGACGCTGCTCCTGCCGCTTCGGACGCCGCTGCTGCCGCCAACGCTGCTGCCACGGCCGCTACCGCTGCTGCCAGCGCTGCTTCGAACTAAGCACGCCTGAACCCCGGCCGCGCCCTGGCGCAGCCTTCGGTTCAAGAACCCGCCCTCGAGAGAGTGCGGGTTTTTTTTCGCCCGTTGGTGGCTGTTCGGCTCAGAACAGGGAGGTGGGCAGGGGCGGCGGTGACAGGGGACCCGCCGGCGCGGGCTGCTCGCCCACGGTGAGCCAGCCCGTGCCCAGGGCCTGGTCGGCCACCACGATGAGCTCCGGTGCCCACTGCAGCGCGCCGGCCAGCGCCTGGCGGGCCAGGTCGGGCGTGTTGTTGCGTGCGCTCAGGTGGGCGGCGGCCACCCACTTGAGGCCTTCGTGCCGCACGGCCTGCACGATGGCGGCCGTGGCCTGGTTGGCCAGGTGGCCATAGGCGCCGCCCACGCGGCGTTTGAGAAAGGCCGGGTAGGCCGAGGCGGCCAGCAGGTCCGGGTCGTGGTTGGCCTCGATGAACAGCGCGTGGCAGCCTGCCACCTGCTGCAGCACATGGGGCGTGGCGTGGCCCAGGTCGGTGAGCAGGGCCAGGTCGTGGGCACCGTCGGTGCAGCGCAGCTGCAGAGGCTCGCGTGCATCGTGCGGCACGGTGAAGGGCCGAAACGACAGCGGGCCCAGCTCGATCGGCTGCAGGTCGCGGGCCAGGGTCAGCAGGCCATCGAAATCGGGGGCACCGATGGCCATGTGCGTGCCCTGGCTCATCCACACCGGAATGCGGTGGCGCAGGGCCAGCGCATGGGTGCAGCCGATGTGGTCGGAGTGCTCGTGGGTGATGAACAGGCCGTCGATCTGCCCGATCTGCAGGCCTGCCGCCGCCAGGCGCGTCTCCAGCTGGCGCGGGCCGATGCCGCAATCGACCAGCAGGCGGCGCGTGTGCAGGCCGTCGCTGGCCTCCACCACCGTCGCATTGCCGGCGCTGCCGCTGGCCAGGTTCTTCAAACGCAGCATCTTGAAATGCATTGCGCCTGGGCCCCACCCTGCAAGGTGGCGACCAGGCGCAATCAGTGGGTGGTGTTTGGGCTTACTTGAGATCGTCTGCGATCACGCGCACGATGCGCTCGGCGTTGGCCGAGGATTCGGGGGCGCCAGCTTCGTTGAGCACCGACACGGTGGTCGATTCGCCCTGGCTGCGCACCACGATGCGGTACTTGAGCGGCGGCACGGCGGCCGGCGTGCGGGTGAACAGCTTGCCGAAGAAGCCGGTCTCCTTCTTGTCGGCATTGGGGGCCACATAGCGCACGAAGTACAGGCCTTCGTTGCGGTTGCGGTCTTCCACGGTGAAGCCGGTGCGGTCCAGGGCCACGCCGACGCGGCGCCATGCGCGGTCAAAACCTTCGCTGATCTGCACCACGGGCACGTTGTTCACCGTGCTCACGGTGGCCGATTTCGCCGCGGGGGCGGCAGCGGCGGCCACGACGGCCTTGGACTGCTCCTGGCTCACGCCGAGACGGACCATCAGGCGGCGCAGGAATTCGGTTTCCAGCTCGGGGTCGGCTGCGCGCGGCTGCCACACGGTCTGGTCCTTGCTGGTGTTGCTGTAGACCTCGACCATGCCGCGGTGCGTGATGTAGATCTCGGTGCCGCCCTTGGCATTGCGCTCCAGGCGCGTGCGGAAGCGGTCGCGCTCGCCCGTGGAGTACAGCGAGTCAATCACCTTGCCCAGCGTGGAGCGGATCAGGTCCTGCGGCAGCTTGGCGCGGTTTTCGGCCCAGTCGGTTTCCATGATGCCCAGGTTGGCCTGGTCGGTGTCCAGCGTGAAGCCGTTTTCCAGCCAGAAGTCGCGCACGGGCTCCCACAGCTTGTCGGCGGGGCGGTCGATCACCAGCCAGCGCTTGTTGCCCTCGCGCTCGATGCGCACATCACCCAGCTGCGTGGCGGCCGCGTTGGCCGTGCCCGAGGGCTGGGCCGCCTGGCTGGCCTGCAGGGCAGCGGCCGAGACGGCGCCGCCGGGCACGTTGTAGCGGGAATCGCGCGAGAGCTGCGTGAGGTCGGGAGGCACCTCCAGCGTGGAGCCCTTGGCAGCGCTCTTGTAGTCGATCTTGTCGCCTTCGAGGACGGAGCAGGCAGACAGGGCCACGGCCAGGGCCAGCAGGCCCGCACGGGTAGTAACAGCGTTCACGCGAAGTTCCTTGGAGTGTCAGGGTTCGGGCGCAGCCCGGGTTGTTAGATCAGGCCGGCCGAGCGCAGGGCCGCTTCGACCACGGCCTCATTGGCCTGGGTGAGCGGGGTCATGGGCAGGCGCAGGGTGCCACCGCACAGCCCCATGCGGGCCACGGCCCACTTCACGGGGATGGGATTGGCTTCGACGAAGAGCTGCTTGTGCACGGGCATCAGCTGGAACTGGATCTCCATTGCGCGCTTCACGTTGCCGCTCGTCGCGGCCACGCACAGCTCGTGCATCAGGCGCGGGGCCACGTTGGCCGTCACGCTCACGTTGCCATGGCCACCGCACAGCATCAGGGCCACGGCGGTCGGGTCGTCGCCCGAGTAGATGCCAAAACCCTTGGGGGCTTCGCGGATCAGCCACTGCGCGCGCTCGATATTGCCCGTGGCTTCCTTGATGCCGATGATGCCCGGCACCTGGGCCAGGCGCAGCACGGTGTCGTGCTGCATGTCGGCCACCGAGCGGCCGGGCACGTTGTACAGAATGGTGGGCAGGTCGCCCACGGCCTCGGCAATGGCCTTGAAATGCTGGTACTGGCCCTCTTGCGTGGGCTTGTTGTAGTAGGGCACGACCTGCAGTTGCGAGTCGGCACCCACCTTCTTGGCGAAGCGCGCCAGTTCGATGGCCTCGGCCGTGGAATTGGCGCCGCAGCCGGCCATGATGGGCACGCGCTTGGCGGCCTGCTCTACGGACACGCGGATGATCTCGCAATGCTCTTCGACGTTCACCGTGGGCGACTCGCCCGTGGTGCCCACGACGCCGATGCAGTCGGTGCCTTCGGCGATGTGCCAGTCGATCAGTTTGCGCAGCGCCGGGTAGTCGACGCTACCGTCCTCATGCAAGGGGGTGACGAGGGCGACGATGCTGCCGGTGAGAGGCACGGAGGAAGATGTCATGTCCGCAGGGGTGAACGGGATAAAAGAGCATTCTAACTAGGCCGGCTGGCCAGCCGATGTCTTGGTGGCTCCCCGGTACCCCCAAGTTCCCGCACCGCCGTGATGCGTTGCACGAAACGCGCGGGTTCTTCGAGGAAGCCGTCCTCGTAGGCCACGGTGCGCAGGCCGGCGCAGGCGGCCAGCAATTCGCCCGGCTGCAGCAGGAATTCGGGCCGCGCAGGGCGGCCCACGGTTTCGTTACCGTGTGCAAAGGTCTCGTAGACCAGTACGCCGCCCGGCGCGAGGCTGGCCAGCAGGGCAGGGAACAGTGGCCGCCAGAGGTAGTTGGTGACCACCACCGCGCCGAACTGGCGCCCGGCAAAGGGCCAGGGGCCATTTTCGATGTCGGCGCAGACCATTTCGCCGAGGTGGGCCGAGGCCGCCACCGCCTCGGCGGATTGGTCCACGCCCACCACCGCATGGCCCAGGCCGTGCAGCCAACGCAGGTGGCGCCCGGCACCGCAGGCCACGTCGAGCACCGTGCTGCCCGGGGCGATCAGGTGCGCCCAGCGGCGCACCCATTCCGAGGGAAATTCAGATCCGTGCATCCGGTGGTGGTTGATTTGCTATTGAAATGGGAGCGCCCAGCGCCCGCAGGGGAAGCCCTAGAAGCAGCTCCATACCTTGTCGGCCAGCAGCACCATGAATTCCGGGGCCGTGTACAGGCCGAACACCGCCAGGCAGGCCAGGATGGAGGCCGTCCAGGCCAGCACCCGCCACACCAGCGGCAGGGCCGGGGCGTGCGAGGGTGTCGGTTCGGGCGTGGCAGGCATGGAGATCAGGTATTTCAACCCGCCATCATGCAGGAACCGGGGCCCTGCGCTGGATAGGGCTTTCCTTGACCGGCAGGTTCACCAGGGCTGCGAACACGCCCAGGGCGATGGCGATGTACCAGACGATGTCGTAGCTGCCCGTGGCGTCGTAGAGGTAGCCGCCCAGCCAGACGCCCAGGAAGCTGCCGATCTGGTGGCTGAAGAACACAAAGCCGCCCAGCATGGACAGATGCTGCACGCCGAAGATCTGGGCAATCGTGGCATTGGTCGGCGGGATGGTGGACAGCCACAGCGTGCCCATCACGGCCGAGAAGATGTAGACCGAGGCCGGCGACAGCGGCGCCACCAGGAAGATGGCGATGGCCACGGCCCGCGCAAAGTAGATGAAGGCCAGGATGTAGCGCTTTTGCAGGCGCTGGCCCAGGGTGCCGGCGATGTAGGTGCCGAACACGTTGAACAGGCCGATCAGCGCCAGCGCGTAGCTGGCCACCTGGGGCGAGAGGCCGTTGTCCTTGAGGTAGCTGGGCATGTGCACGCCGATGAACACCACCTGGAAGCCGCAGACGAAGTAGCCCGCCATCAGCAGGGTGAAACTGGGGTAGCGAAAGGCCTCCAGCAGCGCCTGGACGACGGTCTGGTCGCGCTTGACCGGGGCCGTGCCCTGGAAGCCTGGCTCGCGCAGCCCGAAGGCCAGGGGCACGATGAGCAGCACCGCCAGCGACAAGGTCAGCAGCGCCTGCTGCCAGCCGAAGCTGGCGATCAGCCAGCCTTCCAGGGGCACCATGAGGAACTGGCCGAAGGAGCCGGCCGCCGCGGCCACACCCATGGCCCAGGAGCGTTTTTCGGGCGCGATCTGGCGGCCCAGCACGCCGTAGATCACGGCGTAGGTCGTGCCCGCCTGGGCGGCGCCGATCAGTACACCCGTGGTCAGTGCAAACAGCAGCGGGGTGGGCGACAGGGCCATGCCGGCCAGGCCCGCAGCGTACAGGGCGGCGCCCGCCAGCAGCACGCGGAAGGCACCGAAGCGGTCGGCCGCCATGCCGGCGAAGATGCCGATCAGGCCCCAGGAGAGGTTCTGGATGGCGATGGCCAGCGCGAAGGTCTGGCGCGTCCAGCCCATTTCCTGGGTAATGGGCTGCAGCCACAGGCCGAAGCCGTGGCGCGTGCCCATGGACAGGGTCACGATGGCTGCGCCACACGCGAGCACCTGGAACATGGACAGTTTCGGAGGATTCATAGACATGCGCAGAATGTAGCCAGATTGGGCGCAATCTGCCGGCACATGGCCAAGCAGTACAGTTGCCGGTCTTTCTACAGGCAAATACCTGTTTTTTTATACAGTTTTTTCTGCATCGCCGCACTACAATCCGCCGCATGTCTGCCAAACCGTCTTCCGTTTCCGCCAGCGAATATTCCGAGGGCTCGATCCGCGTGCTCAAGGGCCTGGAGCCCGTCAAGCAGCGCCCGGGCATGTACACCCGCACCGACAACCCCCTGCACATCATCCAGGAGGTGCTGGACAACGCCGCCGACGAGGCGCTGGCCGGCCATGGCAAGAAGATCAAGGTCACGCTGCACACCGACGGTTCGGTCAGCATCGAGGACGACGGGCGCGGCATCCCCTTCGGCATGCACCCTGAGGAAAAGGCCCCGGTGATCGAGCTGGTGTTCACCCGCCTGCATGCGGGGGGCAAGTTCGACAAGGGCAAGGGCGGCGCCTACAGCTTCTCGGGCGGCCTGCACGGCGTGGGCGTGAGCGTGACCAACGCCCTGGCCACCCGGCTGGAAGTGAGCAGCCACCGCGAAGGCAAGGTCGCGCGCCTGGTGTTCTCGGCCGGCGACGTGGTCGAACCCCTGGTGGCGCGCGCGCTGGAGGCCGGCGAGCGCAAGCAGGGCACGACCGTGCGCGCCTGGCCCGATGCCAAGTACTTCGAGTCGAGCGCGCTGCCCATGGGCGAGCTCACCCACCTGCTGCGCAGCAAGGCCGTGCTGATGCCCGGCGTGTCGGTGACCCTGGTCAACGAAAAGACGCGCGACACCCAGACCTGGCAGTACAAGGGCGGCCTGCGCGACTACCTGATGCAGACGCTCAGCGGCGACCCGGTGATCCCGCTCTTCGAGGGCGAGGGCTATGCCGACCGCAACAACGAGAGCTTTGCCGAGGGCGAAGGCGCTGCCTGGTGCGTGGCCTTCACCGAAGACGGCCAGCCCATGCGCGAGAGCTACGTCAACCTGATCCCCACCAGCGCCGGCGGCACGCACGAAAGCGGCCTGCGCGACGGCCTGTTCAATGCCGTGAAGAGCTTCATCGAGCTGCACAGCCTGCTGCCCAAGGGCGTCAAGCTGCTGCCCGAGGACGTGTTTGCGCGCGCCAGCTATGTGCTCTCGGCCAAGGTGCTGGATCCGCAGTTCCAGGGCCAGATCAAGGAGCGCCTGAACTCGCGCGATGCCGTGCGCCTGGTCTCGGGCTTCGTGCGCCCCACGCTCGAACTCTGGCTCAACCAGCATGTGGACTACGGCAAGAAGCTGGCCGAACTCGCCATCAAGGCCGCCCAGACCCGCCAGAAGGCCGGCCAGAAGGTGGAAAAGCGCAAGGGCTCGGGCGTGGCCGTGCTGCCCGGCAAGCTCACCGACTGCGAAAGCCGCGACATCGCGCACAACGAGGTCTTCCTGGTCGAGGGCGACTCGGCCGGCGGCAGCGCCAAGATGGGCCGCGACAAGGAAAGCCAGGCCATCCTGCCGCTGCGCGGCAAGGTGCTCAACACCTGGGAGGTGGAGCGTGATCGCCTGTTCGCCAACAACGAGATCCACGACATCTCGGTGGCCATCGGCGTAGACCCGCACGGCCCGAACGACACGCCCGACCTCTCGGGCCTGCGCTACGGCAAGGTCTGCATCCTGTCGGACGCCGACGTGGACGGCTCGCACATCCAGGTGCTGCTGCTCACGCTGTTCTTCCGCCACTTCCCCAAGCTCATCGAGGCCGGCCACATCTACGTGGCGCGCCCGCCGCTGTTCCGTGTGGACGTGCCTGCGCGCGGCAAGAAGCCCGCGGCCAAGATGTATGCGCTCGATGACGGCGAACTCACTGCCATCCTCGACAAGTGCGCCAAGGATGGCGTGGCGCGCGAGAAGTGCCAGATCAGCCGCTTCAAAGGCCTGGGCGAGATGAACGCCGAGCAGCTGTGGGAAACCACGCTCAACCCCGACACCCGCCGCCTGCTGCCCGTGGAACTGGGCGGCATGGACTTCGCCGCGACCGAGGGCCTGATCACCAAGCTCATGGGCAAGGGCGAGGCGGCCTCGCGCCGCGAGCTGATGGAACTGCATGGTGATGCGGTCGAGATCGACATCTGAGCGGCTGCGACTGCTGTGCGCAGGCCTGGTGCTGGGCCTGGCGCAGACGGCCGCCCACGCCGACCTCTGGGCCTATGTCGACCCGCGCGGCGTGACGCACTTCGCGTCCGAGCAGGTGGATGCCAACTACCAGCTGTTCTTCAAGGGCAACGAGTTCGATTCCACGCGTGACGGGCCCTCTGGCGTGCAGCCTCTGCCCCATGCCTTGCCACCGGCGGGGGCGCGGCTGCTGGCCTTTTTCGACATCGCGCCGGACTACAAGCGCGTGAAGCACCATCTGCGCGCTGCGGCGGCCAAGCACGATGTGGACTACGAACTGCTGCAGGCCCTGATTGCCACGGAGTCGGGCTTCGATGCCGATGCCGTCTCGCCCAAGGGCGCGGTGGGGCTCATGCAGGTGATGCCGGCCACGGCCACCCGCTTCGGCGTGAGCGCCGATGCCAAGCGCTCAGTGGAAAAGAAGCTCACCGATCCGGCCGTGAACGTGCCCACGGGCACGCGCTACCTGCGCCACCTGCTCGACCTGTTCCCCGAACGCCTGGACCTGGCGCTGGCCGCCTACAACGCGGGCGAGGGCGCCGTGCAGCGCGCGGGCAACCAGATCCCGGCCTACAAGGAAACGCAGAACTATGTGCGCACCGTGCTGGGCCTGTACGCCCAGCTCAAGCCGCCGGCACCTGTGAAGAACCCGCGCACCGCCACGGGCCGCGTGCGCATGGAACTGCAGGGCGGCGCCCTGAACCGGGGCAACCTGCCGCCCGACCGCGTGGCGCAGACGCCCGCAATGACTGAACCTGAATCCCACAAGAACGAATGAGCGACCAACCCACTCTCGATTTCCCGGCCTCCGACGACGGCGGCGATGATTCCCTGGGCCTGGCCGGCTACGCGCAGCGCGCCTACCTGGAGTACGCGCTTTCGGTCGTGAAGGGCCGGGCCCTGCCCGACGTCTGCGATGGCTTGAAGCCCGTGCAGCGGCGCATCCTGTACTCCATGGACCGCATGGGCCTGGGCTACAGCGGCCCCACGCGCAACACGGCGGCCAAGCCGGTCAAGAGCGCCCGCGTGGTGGGCGATGTGCTGGGCCGTTTCCACCCGCATGGCGACCAGTCGGCCTACGACGCGCTGGTGCGCATGGCGCAGGACTTTGCCCAGCGCTACCCGCTGATCGACGGCCAGGGCAACTTCGGCAGCCGCGACGGCGACGGCGCCGCGGCCATGCGCTACACCGAGGCACGCCTGTCGCGCATCACCAGCCTGCTGCTCGACGAGATCGACGAGGGCACGGTCGATTTCATGCCCAACTACGACGGCTCTACCTCCGAGCCGCGCCAGCTGCCCGCGCGCCTGCCGTTCGCGCTGCTCAATGGCGCCAGCGGCATCGCCGTGGGCCTGGCCACCGAAATCCCGAGCCACAACCTGCGCGAGATCGCCGACGCCTGCATTGCGCTGATCAAGACGCCCGCGCTCTCGCAGGAAGACCTGATGGCCCTGGTGCCGGGGCCCGACTACCCTGGCGGTGGGCAGATCATCAGCAGCGCCAGCGACATCGCCGATGCCTACCGCACCGGCCGTGGCAGCCTCAAGGTGCGCGCGCGCTGGAAGATCGAGGAGTTGGCGCGCGGCCAGTGGCAGCTGGTGGTCAATGAGCTGCCGCCCGGCGTGAGCACGCAGAAGGTGCTCGAAGAGATCGAGGAAATCACCAACCCCAAGGTCAAGACCGGCAAGAAGGCGCTCACGCAGGAGCAGACCCAGCTCAAGGCCAGCATGCTGGCCGTGCTGGATGTGGTACGCGACGAGTCGAGCAAGGACGCCCCCGTGCGCCTGGTGTTCGAGCCCAAGACCGGCAAGATCCCGCAGCAGGAGCTGATCACGGCGCTGCTGGCGCACACCAGCCTGGAGACCTCGGCACCCATCAACCTGACCATGGTGGGCCTGGACGGCCGCCCGGTGCAGAAGTCGCTGCGCCAGATGCTGGAGGAGTGGATCTCCTTCCGCCAGACCACCATCACCCGCCGCTCGCAGCACCGCCTGGACAAGGTGCTGGACCGCATCCACATCCTCGAAGGGCGGCAGCTCGTGCTGCTCAACATCGACGAGGTGATCGCCATCATCCGCCAGGCCGAGGATCCCAAGGCCTCGCTGATCGCGCGCTTTGCGCTGTCGGACCGCCAGGCCGAGGACATCCTGGAAATCCGCCTGCGCCAGCTGGCGCGGCTCGAAGCCATCAAGATCGAGCAGGACCTCAAGGACCTGCGCGAGAGCCAGGGCAAGCTCGAAGACATTTTGAACAACCCCGGCTCGCTGCGCCGCCTGATGGCCCGGGAGATCGAGGCCGACGCCAAGACCTTTGCCGATGCGCGCCGAACGCTGATCCAGGCCGAGAAGAAGGCCGTGGCCGAGGTCAAGGTGGTGGACGAGCCCGTGACCGTGGTGGTCTCGCAAAAGGGCTGGGTGCGTGCGCGCACGGGCCATGGCCATGAGGCCGCGAGCTTTGCCTTCAAGGCGGGCGATGGCCTGTACCGCACCTTCGAGTGCCGCACGGTCGATACCCTGCTGGCCTTTGGCAGCAATGGCCGCGTGTACTCGGTGCCGGTGTCGGTGCTGCCGGGCGCGCGTGGCGATGGCCAGCCCGTGACCACGCTGATCGAACTCGAATCGGGCACGCAGCTGCTGCACTACTTTGCCGGGCCGGCCAGCGCCAGCCTGCTGCTGTCCAACTCGGGCGGCTATGGCTTCATCGCCTCGGTGGAGAACATGGTCTCGCGCCAGAAGGGCGGCAAGGCCTTCCTCACGCTGGGCGAGGGTGAGACCGTCTGCCCGCCCTCGCATGCCGCGGGCAGCAGCGGCGGGCAGCCGCTGGCCCCGGCCACCCACGTGGCCTGCGCCTCGGTGGGCGGGCGCATCCTGACCTTCGAGATCAGCGAACTCAAGACCATGGCCAATGGCGGCCGCGGCCTGATGCTGATCGACCTGGAGGCCAAGGACACGCTGGCCGGTGCCGCGGCCTACACGCGCAGCATCCGCATCGAAGGCATCGGCCGGGGCGGCAAGGAGCGCGAGGAGACGCTGGAGATCCGCTCGCTCAACAACGCCCGGGCGGCGCGCGGGCGCAAGGGCAAGGCGGCCGATCTGGGTTTCAAGCCCTCGGCTGTGGTGCGCGTCGAATAAGCGGTCCCGCGTCGCCCGCAAGCCACCCTGCGGGGTGGCTTTTTTGTGCGCCGCAGCATTCCACGGGTTGCTACGGATTGGACGAATGGCGGGAACGGGCGCACCATATGTGTAAAAAAGTGTCTGCCATGGCGCAGGGCAGAGGTGGATGCCGGTTTGTGCGACGATGCTGCAAAGCCCTCCCGGCGCTGGCCGGCTGACCTTGAAACCATCGACAACGACAGGAGACCATGATGTTCCAACGCATCCGGATTGCCCAGAAACTGTGGCTCGCCGTCATTTTCATCGTGGTCATGCTGGCCAGTGTGGTGGGCTTCTCGGCCTACCGCTCGGCCAAGGTGCAGGCTGAGGCCGATGCGGTGTCGCGCGAAATGCAGACCCGCGTGAACACCGCCATCCGCTGGGCGGGCCTGACCGAGACCAATGCCGCCCGCACGCAGGCGCTCATCGTGAGCAGCGATGCGGCGGTCGAGGCCGAATTCAAGGACGTGATCGCGGCCACCTCGGCGCAGATCACCGAGGTGCAGAAGGCGCTCGAGGGCATGGCCCTGTCCGACGTGGACAAGGCCCAGATGGCCAAGATCGCCGATGCGCGCAAGACCATGATCGACCTGCGCGGCAAGGCGCGCCAGCTCAAGGCCGATGGCAAGGCCGACGAGGCGGTCACCCTGGTCAAGCAGACCTACAATCCGGCCGTCGCGGCCTACCTCACGGCGCTGCGCGAGTTCGTGGACCTGCAGCAGACGACCGCGCAGACCCGGCTGGCCGAGATGTCCGCATCGCGCATGCTCACGGTGAAGATCGCGGCCGTGGCCGTGGCCGCGCTGCTGGCCGCCATCATTGCGGGCGCCTACTACCTGATCGGCAGCATCCAGCGCCCGCTGGCGCAGGCCAATGACCTGGCGGCCAAGATCGCTGCGGGCGATCTCAGCGAGCAGGGCTCGGTCACGCGCGGCGACGAGTTCGGCGACCTGCTGCGCTCGCAGTACGCGATGAGCGACTCGCTCGGGCGCATGGTGCACCAGGTGCGCCAGAGCACCGACAGCATCGCCATCGCCAGCGCCGAGATCGCCACCGGCAACCACGACCTGTCGGCGCGCACCGAGCAGACTTCGAGCAACCTGCAGCAGACGGCGGCGGCCATGGAGCAGTTCACCAGCACCATTGCACAAAGCGCCAGCAGCGCCCGCCAGGCCAGCACCCTGGCGGCAGGCGCTACGGGCGTGGCCGAGCGCGGTGGCGCGGTGGTGACCCAGGTGGTCTCCACCATGGAGGACATCAACCACAGCAGCAAGAAGATCAACGACATCATCGGTGTGATCGACGGTATCGCCTTCCAGACCAACATCCTGGCGCTCAATGCCGCCGTGGAAGCGGCCCGCGCCGGCGAGCAGGGCCGCGGCTTTGCCGTGGTGGCCAGCGAGGTGCGCAACCTGGCGCAGCGCAGCGCCGAGGCCGCCAAGGAGATCAAGACGCTGATCAGCGCCTCGGTGGAAAAGGTCGAGACCGGCAGCCGCCTGGTGGCCGATGCCGGCAGCACCATGACCGACATCGTGCGCTCGGTGCAGAGCGTGACCGACATGATTGGCGAGATCACCGCTGCATCGTCCGAGCAGAGCGCAGGCATCTCGCAGGTCAACCAGGCCGTGGGCAACCTCGACCAGATGACCCAGCAGAACGCCGCCCTGGTCGAACAAAGCGCCGCCGCCGCGCAAAGCCTGCGCGAGCAGGCCGAACACCTGGCCCAGGTGGTCTCGGTGTTCAAGGTCAATGGCGCGGCCTATGGCGGCGTGGCACCGCCGATGCGCGCGGCGCACACGCCTGCGGCCCGGCCGGCTGCAGCGGCCACCAAGACCGCTGCGCCCCGCATCACCCAGGCGGCCAGCAAGCCAGCGGCCAAGGCTGCCGCACCTGCCAAGCCTGCGCCCGCACGCTCACCGGCCCTGGCCCAGGGGGCAGAGGAGGATTGGGAGTCGTTCTGAACCCGGGGCGCGATGCGCCCCCGGCAGGCGTCAGGCCAGTTCTGCGATGAGTTCGATCTCGACGCAGGCGCCCATGGGAATCTGTGCCACGCCGAAGGCGCTGCGTGCATGCACGCCCTTGTCGCCGAACACCTGGCCGAACAGCTCGCTCGCGCCATTGGTCACCAGGTGCTGCTCGGTGAAATCACCGGTCGAGTTCACCAGACTCATCACCTTCACGATGCGCTTGATGCGGTTCAGGTCCCCGCCGGTGGCGGCATGCAGCGTGCCCAGCAGGTCGATGGCCACGGCGCGTGAGGCGGTCTTGCCTTCCTCGGTGCCGATGTTGTTACCGAACTGGGCCGCCCAGGGCTTGCCGTCCTTGCGTGCGATGTGGCCTGAGAGGAACACCAGGTTGCCGGTCTGCACGTAGGGCACGTAGGCGGCCGCAGGCACGGAGACGGGAGGCAGGGTGATGTTCAGTTCGGAAAGCTTGTCGTAAACGCTCATGGTCGTCGTCCTTCGGTTGAGATGGTTCACTTGCCGGGGCCGCAGGGCTGCGGACAGCGCCGGGTCGGTCAGCATGCGAGTGTTACACACCGCGTGCCCGGGCCGGGTGCGAAAGCCTGCTGCGCCCGCGGTTTAGCATGCGTGCATGTCCGACCCCCTTGCTGCTGCCGTGGTAGCCCGCCCCGCCAGCGTTGCGGTCGCGGCGCTGCGCAGCCACGTGCCGGCCTTGTGGCGCCTGCCCGCGCTGCTGGCCGGCAGCCTGGTGGGGGCGGCGCTGCAGCTGCAGCAGCCGGTGCTGTGGCACTGGCATGGCTATGGGCTGGTGTTGGCGTGCGCCGCCGCTGCCTGGGTGCTGTCGGGCCTGTGGGCGCGATCGCCCGGGGCTGCAGGGCGCTGGCTGTGCCGCCTGCTGGTGGCCTGCGCCGGGGCCGGTCTGCTGTTTGCCAGCACGGGCCTGCGCGCCACGGCCTACCAGCGGGGCGCGCTGGACCCGGCGCTCGAGGGGCAGAACATCCGTGTTCTTGCCACCATCGCGGCCATGCCGCAGGTCAACGAGGCGGGCGTGCGCCTGCGCCTGGACGTGGAATCGGCCTGGCTGCCGGGCGAGGGTGAGGGGGCCGCGCGCAAGGCCGTGCAGTTGCCCGAACGCATGGACGTTTCCTGGTACGGAGGCTTCTTCTTCGGCGCCACCAGCGCCACCACCACGGTGCGGCCGCTGGAGCCGCAGCGCCGCCCGCCCACCCTGCATGCGGGCGAGCGCTGGGAGATGACCATCCGCCCGCGTGCGCCGCATGGCCTGAGCAACCCGCATGGCTTCGACTACGAGCTCTGGGCCTGGGAGCAGGGCGTGCAGGCGACGGCAACGGTGCGCACGGGCCCCAAGGACCAGGCGCCGGTGCGCCTGGCCAGCACCTGGCAGTACCCCGTGGAGCAGGCGCGCCAGTCGGTGCGCGATGCCATCCTGGCACGCCTGGCCCCGGGCCTGGACCCCGATGACCCGGGGCGCGCGCGCATGGCCGGCGTGGTGGCGGCGCTGGTCACGGGCGACCAGCGCGCGATCGACCGGGCCGACTGGGACGTGTTCCGCGCCACCGGGGTGGCGCACCTCATGAGCATTTCCGGCCTGCACATCACCTTGTTCGCCTGGCTCGCGGCGCTGGTGGTCGGCGCGCTGTGGCGCCGCTCGCCGCGCCTGTGCATGGCCGTGCCGGCCCCCTCGGCCGCCCTGGTGGCCGGGGTGCTGCTGGCCGGCGCCTATGCCCTCTTCAGCGGCTGGGGTGTGCCCGCGCAGCGCACGGTGACCATGCTGGCCACCGTGGCCCTGCTGCAGCTCTCGGGCCGGCGCTGGCCCTGGCCGCAGGTGTGGCTGCTGGCCTGCGCGGCCGTGGTCTGGGTGGACCCCTGGGCACTGCACCAGGCGGGTTTCTGGCTGAGCTTCGTGGCGGTGGCGGTGCTGTTTGCCACCGACACCCGGGCCGTGGGCGGCGCGCCGCCCCGGGGCCGGGCGCGTGTGCTGGCGCTGCTGCGCGAGCAGTGGGTGGTCACCTTGGCCCTCACTCCGCTCAGCCTGCTGCTGTTCGGCCAGGTCTCGCTGGTGGGTTTTGTGGCCAACCTCGTGGCCATCCCCTGGGTGACGCTGGTGGTCACGCCGCTGGCGCTGGGCGGTGTGCTCTGCGTGCCGCTGTGGAACCTGGCGCTGTGGAGCCTGCAGCCACTGGCCGCCTTGCTGCAGTGGCTGGCCACCTGGCCCATGGCCGTGCTGTACCTGCCCGTGGCGCCGCTGTGGGCCGGTGCGGCCGCCCTGGCCGGCGGCCTGCTGCTGGCCATGCGCCTGCCCTGGCGCTTGCGCCTGCTGGCCCTGCCGCTGGTGCTGCCGGTGCTGTGGTGGCAGCCCGGGCGGCCGGCGCCGGGCCAGTTCGAGCTGCTGGCCGCCGACATCGGCCAGGGCAATGCGGTGCTGGTGCGCACGGCCAGCCACACCCTGCTGTACGACGCAGGCCCGCGCTTCAGCCTGGAGAGCGATGCCGGCCACCGCGTGCTGGTGCCCCTGCTGCGCGCGCTGGGCGAGCGGGTGGACCTGCTCATGCTCAGCCACCGCGATGCCGACCATACGGGCGGCGCGGCGGCCGTGCTGGCCCAGCAGCCCGGCGCGCGGCTCACGGGCTCCATCGAGGCCGGGCACGAGCTGCAGGCCCTGCGCCCGGCCACACCCTGCCTGGCAGGCCAGCGCTGGGAATGGGACGGCGTGGCCTTCGAGGTGCTGCACCCTGCACCCGGTGCCGGGGCCGTGGTGCGAGCCAACCATGCCAGTTGCGTGCTGCGCATCGTGGCGGCAGGGGCGCAGCCATCGGTGGCGCTGCTGGCGGGTGACATCGAGACCGCGCAGGAGCAGGCCCTGGTGGCCGGCAAGGCACCGCTCAAGGCCGATGTGCTGCTGGTGCCCCACCATGGCAGCAAGACCTCGTCCACCGGGGGCTTCCTCGATGCCGTGGCGCCGCGCACCGCTTTGGTGCAGGCCGGCTACCGCAACCGTTTCGGCCACCCGGCGCCCGAGGTGCTGGCCCGCTACCAGGCACGTGGCATTGCGGTGGTCGAGTCGGCGCGTTGCGGGGCGGCCACCTGGTCGTCCGAGCGGCCCGAAGGGGTGGCCTGCCAGCGCGAATCCGGCCGCCGCTACTGGCAGCACAGCATGGTGCCAGCTTTGTCGCGTTAGTGCAGCAAGGCATTGATGGCGTACTGCCGCAGTCGGCTGATTCCGGAAACTGGGCGCACAACTTGCTATCCTGCCTGCAGGAGGCCTGTTGTTCATGCAGAAATTTGACGAGATGTACGCCATGCTGCCTTTCGATGGCAGCGACGTGCGAGAACACTACAAGCGCTATGCGCAATGGTTGTCCAAGCAGCCCCCCGACGTGATGCAGGCCCGCAGGGCCGAGGCGGAGATGATTTTCCGCCGCGTGGGCATCACCTTTGCCGTCTACGGTGCCAAGGACGAGGACGGCGCCGGCAACGAGCGGCTCATTCCCTTCGACCTGATCCCGCGCATCATCCCTGCGCACGAATGGTCCAGCATGCAGCAGGGCCTGGTGCAGCGCGTCACGGCGCTCAACCGCTTCATCCACGACGTCTACCATGGGCAGGACATCATCCGCGCCGGCATCGTGCCGGCCGACCTGGTGCTCCACAACGCCCAGTACCGGCCCGAGATGGCGGGCGTGCAGGTGCCGCAGAACATCTACGCGCACATCGCCGGCATCGACATCGTGCGCGCCCCCAATGCCCAGGGCGAGGGCGAGTACTACGTGCTCGAGGACAACCTGCGCGTGCCCAGCGGCGTGAGCTACATGCTCGAAAACCGCAAGATGATGATGCGGCTGTTTCCCGACCTGTTCAGCCTGCACAAGGTGGCGCCCGTGGCCCACTACCCCGACATGCTGCTGGAGACCCTGCGCGCCAGTGCCCCCGCCACGGCCGATGAACCCACCGTGGTGGTGCTCACGCCGGGCATGCACAACAGCGCCTATTTCGAGCACGCCTTCCTGGCCCAGCAGATGGGTGTGGAGCTGGTCGAGGGCCAGGACCTGGTGGTCAAGGACCGCTTCGTCTACATGCGCACCACGCGCGGCCTGCAGCGCGTGGACGTGATCTACCGCCGCGTGGACGACGACTTCCTCGACCCGCAGGTGTTCCGCCGCACCTCCACCCTGGGCTGTGCGGGCCTGATGGAGGCCTACCGCGCGGGCAACGTCGGCATCTGCAACGCCGTGGGCACGGGCGTGGCCGACGACAAGTCGGTCTACCCCTATGTGCCCGAGATGATCCGCTTCTACCTGGGCCAGGAGCCCATCCTGAAGAACGTGCCCACCTGGATGTGCCGCAAGCAGGGCGACCTGCAGTACGTGCTCGACCACCTGCATGAACTGGTGGTCAAGGAGGTGCATGGCGCGGGCGGCTACGGCATGCTCATCGGCCCGGCCGCCACCAAGGCCGAGATCGAGGAGTTCCGCGGCGCGCTGCTGGCCAACCCGGCCGGTTACATCGGCCAGCCCACGCTCAGCCTGTCGAGCTGCCCGACCTATGTGGACGCCGGCATCGCGCCGCGCCACATCGACCTGCGCCCCTTCGTGCTCAGCGGGCGCGAGGTGCAGATGGTCGCCGGTGGCCTCACCCGCGTGGCCCTGCAGGAGGGCTCGCTGGTCGTCAATTCATCACAAGGCGGTGGCACCAAGGACACCTGGGTGCTTGGAGAAGGAGGGACCGCGTAATGCTCAGCCGCACAGCCGATCACCTGTTCTGGATGTCCAGGTACACCGAACGCGCCGAGAACACGGCGCGGATGCTCAATGTGAGCTACGAGACCTCGCTGCTGCCCCAGTCCGCCGCCGTGGCGCAGGAGGGCTGGGAGGGCCTGCTGTCCATCAGCGAGCTGATCCCCGCCTACACCGCCAAGCATGGCGATGTCACGCCCGACCGGGTGCTGCACTTCATGGTGCGCGATGGCAACAACCCCTCGTCCATCGTCTCCTGCCTGCGCGCTGCGCGCGAGAACGCGCGTGCCGTGCGCGGCGCGCTCACCACCGAGATCTGGGAAACGCAGAACCAGACCTGGCTGGAACTGCAGCGCCTGCTCAAGGGCGATGCCTTCGAGCGCGACCCGGGCCAGTTCTTCGAGTGGGTCAAGTACCGCTCGCACCTCTCGCGCGGCGTCACGCTGGGCACCATGCTGCAGGACGAGGCCTTCCACTTCCTGCGCATGGGCACCTTCCTGGAGCGCTCGGACAACACCGCGCGCCTCTTGGACGTGAAGTTCCACGCCGTGAAGAAGGACTTCTTCGGCCGCGCCAGCGAGCGCAACCAGGAGAACGACTTCTACCACTGGAGCGCCATCCTGCGCAGCGTCTCGGCCTTCGAGGTCTACCGCAAGGTCTACCGCGACGTGATCACCCCGGGCCGGGTGGCCGACCTGTTGATCCTGCGCCGCGACATGCCGCGCTCGCTGCATGCCAGCATGCGCGAGGTGGTGGACAACCTGGCCGTGCTCGCCAACGACCAGTCGTCCGAGACCCAGCGCCGCGCCGGCCGCCTGCTGGCCGACCTGCAGTACGGCCGCATCGATGAGATCCTGGCCACCGGCCTGCATGCTTTCCTCACGCAGTTCCTGGACCGTGTGAACGAGCTGGGCAGCCGCATCAGCCGCGACTTCCTGGTGGCGGCGACCGACTGACGCCTGCCCCGGCGGGCGGCCTCAGCCGCCCGGGGGCAGGGGCATCGCGCCCCAATGGGCCGCCAGCACCGACTGCACCTGCGCTACCGCCGAGTCGCGCAGCGCATCGGTGCGCCAGCCCAGTTCTACCGCGTAGCGCGGCATGCGCACGGGGCAGGGCAGCACCGCCAGGCCGGCCAACCGAGCCATGGCGTGCGCGGCGTGCGCGGGTACGGTGGCCACGGCCTCGGTGTCCTTGAGCAGGTAGGGCAGGGCGGCGAAGTGCGTGGTCGAGGCCACCACGCGCCGCTGGTGGCCCAGGGCGGCCAGCACCTCGTCCACCACACCGATGAAGCCGCCCGATGAGATCAGGATGTGGTCGCGCGCCACATAGTCCTGCACCGTGAGCGGTGCGGGCTTCCTGCGCCGAGCGGCCGGCGCATCGACCACGCAGGCATAGCCACCTTCGCACAGTGCCTGGTGGCTCAGCCAGCGCGTGGCGAAGCCGCCGGCCGTGATGGCCAGATCGATCTCGCGCGCCATCAGCATCTCGGCCACGACCTGGCTGTGCGTCTGGCGAAAGGCCAGGCGCAGCCCCGGCGCATGCTGCGCCAGCAATCGCACCAGCCACGGACCCATGGCGATCTCGAAATCGTCCGACAGGCCCAGCACCACCGAGCGGCCCTGGTAGCGCGCAGCGGGCGAGGTGCCCAGGGCCAGGCTTTCGCGGCATTTGTTGAGCGCCTCGCCGATCACCGGGCGCAGCTCCTGCGCGCGCAGCGTGGGCGCCAGGCCCCGGCCCGTGCGTGTGAACAGCGGGTCGCCATACACCTTGCGCAGCCGCCCCAGCGCCGCGCTCACGGCCGACTGGGTCAGCGACAGGCGCAGCGCGGCGCGCGTGGCGCCGCCTTCCTCGTAGAGCGCCTCGAACACGCGCAGCCCGTTGAGATCGAATCCGATATCAATGTCATTCATATCCATCAGCAATGAAAGTGCATTGATTCATCTTAGCGGGCGGGCAACACTGGCGCATCCTCATCTTTCAACGGAGTTCTTCCATGGCACTTTCCACTGTCGCCGCCCTGCAGATCGGTTCCTCCCCCGAGGGCACGGCCCAGACGCTGGCCGACGTACTGGCCTTCGAGGGCGAGATCAAAGCCTCGGGTGCGCGCCTGGTCGTGATGCCCGAGGCCCTGCTGGGCGGCTACCCCAAGGGCGAGATCTTCGGCACGCGCCTGGGCTACCGCTTGCCCGAGGGGCGCGAGGCCTATGCGCGCTATTACGCGAACGCCATCGACGTGCCCGGGCCCGAGACCGAGGCGCTGGCGGGCCTGGCCCAGCGCACGGGCGCCATGCTGGTGCTCGGTGTGATCGAGCGTGCGGGCAGCACGCTGTACTGCACGGCGCTGTACTTCGACCCCGACCAGGGCCTGGTGGCCAAGCACCGCAAGCTCATGCCCACGGGCACCGAGCGCCTGATCTGGGGGCAGGGCGATGGCTCCACCCTGCCGGTGGTCGAGTCGGCCGCGGGCCGCGTGGGCGGGGTGATCTGCTGGGAGAACCACATGCCCCTGCTGCGCACCGCCATGTACGCCCAGGGCGTGCAGATCTGGTGTGCGCCCACGGTGGACGAGCGCGACATCTGGCAATGCTCCATGCGCCACATCGCGCACGAGGGGCGCTGCTTCGTCATCAGCGCCTGCCAGGTGCAGCCTTCGCCGCGCGCGCTGGGCATCGCCGCACCCGGCTGGGACGCCGACCGCCCACTGATCCGCGGCAACAGCATGATCGTGGGGCCGCTGGGCGATGTGCTCGCGGGCCCGCTGCAGAACACCACCGGCCTGCTCACCGCGCAGATCGATGTGGAGGAACTGGTGCGCGCCCGCTACGACTTCGACGTGGTGGGCCACTATGCGCGGCCCGACATCTTCACCCTGCAGGTGGACCGGCGCGCGCGCCAGACGGTGGCGTTCGTTGACTAGGACGAATCCTGCTCCACGGCCTGCCGCACCAGCGCCAGCGCCCGGGGCAGTTCGTCCAGCGGCACCGAGCCCAGCGCCACGCGCAGCGCCTGGGGCACGTGCGTCGTGGTGGCAAAGGCCTCGGCGGTGGAGACGGTCACGCCGCGCTGCAGCAAGGTAGCGGCAATGCGGTCGGCGCGCTGGTCGTCGGAGAGCGGCAGCCAGACGAAGTACGAGTGCGGGTGGCGCACCAGGGGCAGGCCCCCGAGCACCTGGGTCACCAGGGCCTGGCGCCGGGCGGTGTCGGTGCGCTTTTCGGCCTCCAGCCGGGCCACGGTGCCGTCCTCGATCCAGGCGCAGGCAATGGCGGTGAGCACGCCCGCCGTGTTCCACGAGGTGGCGCGGATCGCGCGCTCCAGCGCCGGGACCAGTGCCGGCGCCGCCGCGACGAAGCCGAAGCGCAGTCCGGTGGCCACGTTCTTGGACAGGCTGGAGACATACACCGTGCGCTCCGGCGCCAGCGCGGCAATGGGCACCAGGGCATCGCCGGCCAGGTAGGCATAGGGCGCGTCCTCGATCACCAGCAGATCGTGCTGGCGCGCGACCATGGCCAGGCGCCCGCGTGCGCGCGCCGGCATCACGCAGCCCAGCGGGTTGTGTAGCGTGGGCATGGTGTAGATGGCGCGCACCGGCCGGGCATGGCACAGGCGCTGCAGCGCGTCGAGGTCCGTGCCCTCGGGCCCCACGGGCACGGGCGCCAGGTCCAGCCGCAGGCGCTCGGCCAGCACGCGAAAGCCCGGATAGGTCAGGGCGTCCACGGCCACGATGTCGCCGGGCTGGAGCAGGCCCAGCGCTGCAACCGCCATGCCGTGCTGGGCGCCGTTGACGATGAGCACCTGCTCGCCCGTTACCTTCAGCAAGCGCGACTGCAGGTGCCGCGCCACGATGGCGCGCTCGTGCGGGCGCCCGCCGTAGGGCTGGTAGTGCAGCAGCGACTCCAGGTCGCCCGAGGCTGCCAACTGGCGCAGCGCCTCGCGCAATTGCTCGGTCTGGCCCGGCACGCTGGGGTTGTTGAACGACAGGTCGATGGCGCTGGCCTGCGGCGCGGTGAGGTCTGCCCCCGGGTGCGGGTAGGAGGGGTCGCGCACAAAGGTGCCGCGCCCGGTTTCGCCCACCACCAGGCCGATGGCTTCCAGCTCCGCATACACCCGGGTGGCGGTGCCCAGCGCCAAACCGTGTTTCGCCGCCAGTTCGCGGTGTGTGGGCAATCGCGTTGCGGGCCGCAAGCGGCCGGCGCGGATATCGGCGGCCAACTCATCGACCACTTGTTTGTAGCGGACCAGGCCCATGGGGTGCCGAGCGTATCTATGACAATTCTTTGATTGTACTAAGTCGTTTGCCTACGATGGCGCATCCTTCCACCCCTGCGAGAACACCATGCGCATCGCCCTGCTGGCCTTCGACGGCTTCAACGAACTCGATTCCCTGATTGCCCTGGGCATCCTCAACCGGGTCAAACGCCCCGACTGGGAGGTGGCCCTGGTCTGCCCCGCGGCGCGCGTGCGCTCCATGAACGGCATCGTGGTCGAGCCGCACCAGGCCTCGCTGGCCTGGGCGCGCGAGGCCGATGCGGTGCTGGTCGGCAGTGGCATTCAGACCCGTGAGGTGGTGGAAGACGCAGGGCTGATGGCCCAGATGCGCTTCGACCCCGCGCGCCAGTTGCTGGGCGCGCAATGCTCGGGCGCACTGGTCCTGGCCAAGTTGGGTCTGCTCGACGGTGTGCCCGCCTGCACGGACCTGACCACCAAGCCCTGGGTGCAGGCCGCAGGCGTGACCGTCCTGGACCAGCCGCTGTTTGCCCGCGGCAATGTGGCCACGGCCGGGGGCTGCCTGTCCTCGTCCTACCTGGCGGGCTGGGTGATTGCGCGCCTTGCGGGTGCCGAAGAAGCGGCCGCCGCGCTGCACTACTTCGCCCCGGTGGGCGAAAAAGAGGACTACGTGGCCCGTGCCATGGGCCACATCGAACGCTACATGTCCGCCGTCGAGCCGGCTTAGACCTCGCCGTTGCGTTTCTGGTCGCGCAGCATGAAGAGGTACAGGCTTTCCACCTTTTCGCGCGCCCAGGGCGTCTTGCGCAGGAACTTGAGGCTGGAGCCCACACTCGGCTCGTGTTGGAAGCAGCGCACCGGAATGCGCTCGGCCAGCCCGGCCCAGCCGAAATAGTCGGCCAGGGCCACCACCATGGCTTCCAGGGTCACGCCATGCAGCGGGTTGCGCGGTTGGGCGGGCTTGGAGGGCGGGGCGGGTGGCGGGGTCTCTGGGGTGCTCATGGCCCGAGCATACCTGCGCGCCTCAGGTCGTCCTTTGCAAGTGCGAGTTGCGCTGCACCAATTCGGCGGTCCAGTCCACAAAGGCCCGCACCTTGGCGCTCAGGTGCCGGTTGGGTGGGTAGACCACGTAGATGGGCAGCAGCGGCTGCGTCCATTCGGGCAGGATGCGCACCAGCGCACCGCTCTCCAGGTGCCGCGTGGCCTGGAAGCTGGTGATCTGCCCGATGCCCAGGCCCGATGCGGTGGCCGTCACATAGGCATTGGCCTCGTTCACGCTGACCTTGTAGGGGCCGGTGATGTCCACCGACTCCTCGCCCTTGCGGAACTCCAGCGGGTAGTGGCGCCCCGACTGTGGCGAAAAGTAGACGACGATGGAGTGCTTTTCCTCGATCTCCAGCGGGTGCGCGGGCGTGCCGTTCTGCGCCAGGTACTCGGGCGAGGCCACGGTGATGAATTCGAGGTTGCCGATGCGCCGCGCCACCAGCGACTGGTCGGTCAGCTCGCCACCGCGGATCACGCAGTCCACGTTGTCGCTGATCAGGTCCACCATGCGGTCGCTCACGCCCAGATCCACCTGGATGTCGGGAAAGCGCGCATGGAACTCCGCCAGGTTGGGCAAAATCAGCAACTGCGCCATGGACGTGCCCACGTCCACGCGCAGGCGCCCGCGCGGGTTCGAGCGGGCATTCGTCATGCTCGCCTCGATGTCGTCCAGGTCGGTCAGCAGGCGCACCGTGCGCTCGTAGTAGGCCGCGCCGTCGGCCGTGACGGTGACGCGGCGCGTGGTGCGGTTGAGCAGCTTCACGCGCAGGCGCTCCTCCAGCGCCTGCACATGCTTGGTGACCGTGGCCTTGGGCAGGGTCAGCGAATCGGCCGCCCGGGTGAACGTGCCGGCCTCCACCACCCGCACGAATATGCGCATGGCCTGTATCTGGTCCATGGGCGTTCTCTCCTTGTAGTTGCACCCACCAGTGGGTGCAGGGTAATTCTCACATGCGGACTTTGTTCGATTGTTGAGGTTTTGGAAACAGTGCGGTGGTGTTTTGGCCTGTTTATCGGGCGGGCGACAGGGACTACATTTCATCCATCGTCAATCCAATGGGTCCATGCCATGCCGCCCGACCGTTCGCCGTCCACATCGCCGTCTTCTCGCAGCGGGGCCTCTTCCAAGGCCTCCGGCAAGGCCGCGGGTGCTCCCCAGCGCACCGATGCCACCATTGAGGTGGCCAAGGGCGAAGAGGTGGCGGTGCGCGTCTATGGCCGCAAGCAGCCCGGCAAGCCCTCGCCGCTGGTGGTGCATTTCCACGGTGGCGCCTTCACCACGGGCGACCTGGATACCGGCTGCACCGTGGCCGGGCTGTTTGAGCAGGCCGGCGCCGTGGTGGTGTCGGTGGCCTACCCGCTGACCCCGTTTCCCCAGCCCGTGAACACCGGCTACGGTGTGCTGCAGTGGGCCTTTCGCAACCGCGTCAAGCTCGGTGGCCAGGGCGCGCAGATCTACCTGGCCGGCGAAGAGGCCGGCGGCAACCTGGCGGCTGCCGTCTCGGTGATGGCGCGCGACCAGTCGCACCCGCCGCTCGCGGGCCAGATCCTGCTGTCGCCCATGCTCGACCCCTGCGTGGGCACGGCCTCGGTGCGCGAAGCCACGGGCGATGCCACCGGCTGCAAATGGACCGAGGGCTGGCGCAACTTCCTGCGCTGCCCGCGCGATGCCGAACACCCCTATGCCGTGCCTGCCACCGCACACCGCCTGGCGGGCCTGCCCTCCACCCTGGTGATGGTGGGCGATACCGACCCCATGCACGACGAGGCGCTGGCCTATGCCGCGCGGCTCGAGTCCGCCGGCCTGCTGGTGCGGCGCCATGTGTTCCCCAAAGCCGGCGAGATGCCCGAGGCCCTGGAGGCCGAGCAGCGCGAATGCCCCTGCGCCGAAGGCGCGCTGCTGCAGATCCGGCAGTTTTTCGAGGACACCCGATGTCCGGCCCCCACCTGAAACCCCAGGGTTTGTAGGATGTGATTGACCTCAACATAAGTTGAGGTTCGACACTCCCGCCACCCCACCTTCCGAGCAAGGCGCTCACCCTGCAATTTCCGGCCATTGGCGCCGGAGGGGAGAGGTTTTGCCCATGACTGGCCAGGAGCCGGTGCAAGTGCCGACCGAGATCGGTACGGACCGGCTGTTGCCCGCGCTTTTTGACGATCTGTTTTGCCCATATCAACGACACGGAGGAATTGCCTATGAACACCATCGACCTGCAGGCCGCTGCATCCGGGAGCACTGCCACTGCCGACACCCACGCTGCCGCCGCGCGCAGCCAGTGTTGACCTTGCCACCGTGTCAGTGCCCAGACTTCGTCCGCTTCCACTCCACCCGCTATTGAAAACCGCTGCGGGATCTGTTCCACGAGAACGGCCCCGCCACTGAAAGTGACCATGAACTTCCATCTTCCTTTCCCCAAGCGCCCCCTGGGCCTCGCCACCCTGGCCACGGCCGCCGCTGCCGTCGCGGCCTCTGCCGTGCTGGTGTTCCAGTCGCCCTCGGCCCAGGCCACCGCCGGTGCGGCGCAGCCCCAGGCCGTGCCCGTCTCCGTGGCCGCCGTGCTGCAGCAGGACATTTCCCTGTGGGACGAGTTCTCGGGCCGGCTCGAAGCCGTGCAGCGCGTGGACATCCGCGCCCGCGTCTCCGGCGCGGTGCAGTCCGTGCACTTCCGCGAAGGCTCGCTGGTCAAGCAGGGCGACCTCCTGATCACCGTGGACCCGGCGCCCTATGCCGCCGAAGTCGACCGCGCCGAAGCCCAGGTGGCCGCAGCCCAGGCACGCGTCTCCTACACCCGCAGCGAGCTGGAGCGTGCCACGCGCCTGCTGCAGGAAAGCGCCATCGCCCAGCGCGAGCATGACGAGCGCCAGAACGCCCAGCGCGAGGCCGACGCCAACCTGCGTGCCGCCCAGGCGGCGCTGCAGACCGCGCGCCTGAACCTCGGCTACACCCAGGTGCGCGCCCCCGTGGCCGGCCGTGTGGGCCGCATCGAGATCACCCAGGGCAACCTCGTGGCCTCGGGCCCCGGCGCCCCGGTGCTGACCACGCTGGTCTCGGTGAGCCCGATCTACGCCAGCTTCGACACCGACGAGCAGGTCGTGGTGAAGGCGCTGCAGGACCTCAAGTCCGGCACCAGCGCCCGCACTTTGATCGAGCGCATCCCTGTTCAGATGGGCACCGGCACCTCGGGCGGCACGCCGCACGCGGGCAAGCTGCAGCTCATCGACAACCAGGTCGATGCCAAGAGCGGCACCGTGCGCGTGCGCGCCGTGTTCGACAACGCAGACGGCGACCTCATCCCCGGCCAGTTCGCGCGCATCCGCATGGGCCAGGCGCGCAGCTCGCAGGCCATTTTGATCAACGAGCGTGCCGTGGGCACGGACCAGAATAAGAAGTTCGTGCTCGTGGTGGGCGAGGGCAACAAGGCCGAGTACCGCGAGGTCACGCTGGGCGCGCCCATCGAAGGCCTGCGCGTGGTCACCTCGGGCCTGAAGGCCGGCGAGACCATCATCGTCAACGGCCTGCAGCGCGTGCGCCCCGGCGCCGTCGTCGCTCCGCAGTCCGTCCCCATGACCGCCAAGGCCGAGATTCCTGCCGACCGCAAGGAAGCCCGCGCCGCCAAGTCGCCTGCCGCATAAGGGCACCGAGCGCCTGTTGAAAGACACCCAGCCATGAATCTATCCCGCTTCTTCATCGACCGCCCCATCTTCGCCGGGGTGCTGTCGGTGCTCATCTTCCTCGGGGGGCTGATCGCGCTGCGCAGCCTGCCGATCTCCGAATACCCCGAGGTGGCCCCGCCCTCGGTGGTGGTGCGCGCCCAGTACCCGGGCGCCAACCCCAAGGTCATCGCCGAGACCGTGGCCACACCGCTGGAGGAATCCATCAACGGCGTGGAAGGCATGCTCTACATGGGCAGCCAGGCCACGACCGACGGCGTGATGACGCTGACCGTGACCTTCGCGCTGGGCACCGACCCTGACAAGGCCCAGCAGCTGGTGCAAAACCGCGTCTCGCAGGCCGAGCCGCGCCTGCCCGAGGAAGTGCGCCGCCTGGGCGTCACCACGGTCAAGAGCGCGCCCGACCTGACCATGGTCGTGCACATGGTC
>JAESFW010000319.1_pt1 | contig 35890 bp, 39 predicted proteins | sample 9269481 | NCBI WGS metagenome assembly JAESFW01 (sample SAMN14515350, study PRJNA621654) | algae metagenome | isolation source: Lyngbya sp. HA4199-MV5 and co-occurring heterotrophs from soil with... | place: USA: Ahupuaa O Kahana State Park, Hawaii | collected 2009-07-21 | reverse complement strand
AAACGGTCAGCTGTCCACGCCACCTGCTGAGTCTCGGGATGCTGTGCTCCCAGAGGGGGAATCGGGCTGTGGACAACTTCCCATTACCTTGTCCTGAACTTCAATGTTTTAAGGATACAAGGGGGTGCTTCACTTCAAGCGCGCAGCCAGGCCAGCATGTGCGGGTAAGGCGCCACGCCCAGGGCAGCTGCCTGCCCGGGCGATGCGGTGAGCCCCGCCGCGACGAGCCCTGGCAAGCCCGGGTACACGCCCAACTCGAAGGTGGTGCGCAGGCCCGCGGATTGACCATGGTAGCCGCCGTCATGGAACAGCACGGCGGACGGCAACTGCAGGTGCAGCAAGGCGGCCCAGGCCCACACGGTGGCCTCGATCTCACCCCCGTGCGGCACGGGGGGCAGTTCGGCCAGCGCATCGTCCATGCCGCCGCGCAGCGCCGCAGGCACCACGGCCAGGTGCCCCGCTTCGTGCAGCAGGTCACCCGGCCAACGCAAGCGGTCCAGGTCCACCCGCAACCCCCCCTGCACGATGCGCAGGCCGGGCAGGAAGCTGTCGGCAGGCACCTCGGCCTCGGTCACCGCCAGCCCGATGTCATGCAGGAAGGCCATGATGCGGCGCGCCAGCACAATCCGCTCCGGCACCTCCAGGTGGTTGTCTGTGCCCCGCATCAGGCGGCCAGCAGATCGGCCACGCGCGAGCGCAGGGACGCGGGCTGCACCTCGGCCGCCGGAACCGCATGGCCCACATTGAGCCCCACGCGGCTGTAGAAGCCGCGGCGGAAGGGGCGCACCATGGCACCGCCCTGCTCGATGCGGCTGAAGTACGAGCCCCAGAGGTTGGTCAGCGCCATGGGGATCACGGGGGCGTGGATGCCCTCTTCGCGCGCCCGGTCGATGATCTTCATGATGCCGCCCTTGAACTCCTGCAGCTGCCCGTCCTTGGTGATGCCGCCTTCGGGGAAGATGGCCAGCAGATCGCCTTCGCGCAGCACCTGGGCCGCGCGCTCGAAGGCGGCTTCGTAGGTGGCGGGGTCTTCCTTGTAGGGCGCGATCGGGATGGCCTTGGCCAGGCGGAACAGCCAGCCCAGCAGCGGCACGCGGAAGATGCGGTGGTCCATCACGAAGTAGATCGGCCGCGGGCTGGCGGCCATGAGCAGCACGGCGTCGACAAAGCTCACATGGTTGCAGGCCAGGATGGCGGCACCGGCGGACGGCAGGTTCTCGTCGCCCTGCACCTTGAAGCGGTAGACGAAGCGCGAGGACACCCAGGCCACGAAGCGCAGCAGGTACTCGGGCACCAGCATGAAGATGTAGAACGCCACCACCGCATTCGCCAGGCCGGTGAACAGGAAAATCTGCGGCACGGTGAAGCCCGCGCCCAGCAGCGCGCCCGCGATCAGCGAGCTGGCGATCATGAACAGCGCGTTCAGGATGTTGTTGGCGGCGATGATGCGCGCGCGGTGCGTGGGCTGGCTGCGCATCTGGATCAGCGCATACATGGGCACGCTGTACAGGCCCGCGAACAGGCTCAGCAGCGCCAGGTCGAGCATCACGCGCCAGTGCGGCGCCTGGGCCAGGAAGGTGCCCAGGCCCATGATCTCCGCAGGCGGCAGGCTGCGCGCGGCGAAGTACAGGTCGATGGAGAACACGCTCATGCCGATGGCACCCAGGGGCACCAGGCCGATCTCGACATGGCGGCGCGACAGCACCTCGCACAGCAGCGAGCCGATGCCGATGCCCACCGAGAACACCACCAGCAGCAGCGAGGCCACCTGCTCATTGCCGTGCAGCACCTCCTTGGCGAGGCTGGGGAACTGCGACAGGAACACCGCGCCGAAGAACCACATCCAGCTGATGCCCAGCAGCGAGCGGAACACCACGATGTTGCCGTGCGCGAGTTTCAGGTTGCGCCAGGTTTCGGTGATGGGGTTCCAGTTGATGACCAGGCCCGGGTCGGTGGCCGGTGCCGAGGGAATGGCCTGCGCCACCAGGCGGCCAAGCAGGGCCAGTGCCACGCAGGCAATCGCCACCGTGGTGTGGCCGATGCCCGGCAGGGCCACCAGCAGGCCGCCCGCCACATTGCCCAGCAGGATGGCGACGAAGGTGCCCATCTCCACCATGCCGTTGCCGCCGGTGAGCTCGCGCTCGGTCAGCACCTGGGGCAGGTAGGCGAACTTCACCGGCCCGAACAGCGTGGAGTGCATGCCCATGAGGAAGGTGCACAGCAGCAGTATGAGCACGTTGCCCGCCACGAAGCCCACGGCCGCCACCAGCATGATGGCGATCTCCAGGTTCTTCACGAAGCGGATCATCTTCGTCTTGTCGTACTTGTCCGTGAGCTGGCCCGAGGTGGCCGAGAACAGCAAAAACGGCAGGATGAACAGTGCACCGATCACCAGCCCGGCCATGGCCGGCGGCAGCCAGCCCACGCTGAGCTGGTAGGTCACCATCACCGTGAAGGCGAACTTGAACAGGTTGTCGTTGGCGGCACCCGAGAACTGCGTCCAGAAGAAGGGGGCGAAGCGGCGCTGGCGCAGCAGGGCGAACTGGTTGGGATCCTCGTGGCCGCCATGGCCTGCGTGGACGCCGGGGCTGCCGTCCAGGGGGCGTGCGCCCGCAGAAGGGGTCTCGGTGCTCATGCGTCTCTCCTCGTTGGCATCTTGGTATGTAGGAACGGCATTTCAGGCGCTGCCACCGGCCCGCTTGCGGACCGGTGCTGGGCGCCATTCTGCCCGGTTGTGGCGACAGGGCCATGGCCTGCGTTGCGTGGCAGCAGGCCCGCCAGTGCGGACAGCACCGGCAGGGCCGCGGCGGCAGCCGCCAGGTGCTTGAGGCTGTGGCCCGATACCCATTGGCCCGTGGCCTCCAGGATGGGGTGATCGGCCGCCTCGAAGAGCTTGGCCACCGCATAGAAACCGATCACTGCGCCCAGGTGCACGGCCAGGGTGCCGGCCCGGCGCGGCAGGGCTGCCAACGCCAGCACCACCAGCATGCCGCCCAGTTGCACCACGGCCCAGGCCAGCACATTGCCCGACAGGGCCCACCACAGCACGGCCAGCGTACCGCCCAGCAGCACCGCACCGGCCGTGGCCACACCGGCACGGGCGCTGACGCGTCCCGCCGCTGCCAGCCCGAGCAGGCCCGCGAACGGCAGCACCATGCCCAGCCGGTCCCACATCAGCCCGAAGTCGCTGGGGCGCCAATGGTAGAAGGCCGACCCTGCCGCGGTGCAGACCAGGCCGGCAAAGAACAGGCCCGCCAGGGCGCGTGAGACGCCGTCCACCACGCCCGATGGCAGCCGGGCCAGCCACGCCAGGCCCAGCGCCCCGGCGATGGCAAACGGCAGATTGCTCAGCACGTCAAGAGCGCAGGGAATGCCCAGCAGCATGCGCTGGTCGGCAAAGCCGTGCTGGTGGGCACTGTCGTGCAGCACCGGACCGAACACGGCCAGCGCCAACAGCGCGCAGGCAGCGAGCAGCAGCGCGGCCTCCGGGCGGGACAGGCCCGTGGCGCGGGGAGGAAGTGGCAAGGGCATGGTGCGGGTTCCGGGAGTGGTTGGTGGTGCGCAGTGTGGGAATGCCGAGGGCGCAAGCGGTACCGAAATCTGTGCAAAGGGCTGCCAAATGCACCGCAGGTACCGATAATCGATACCCATGAGCACCACCGCCGACCTCGTCACCGCCCTCAAGAAGGAACTCAAGACCGCGCAGATGACCTACGCCGACCTGGCGGTTCAACTGGGCATGGCGGAGTCCAGCGTCAAGCGCATGCTGGCCAAGGGGGACATGCCGCTGTCGCGCATCGACGCCATCTGCCGCGCGCTGGCACTGGACTTCGCCGATCTGGCGCGCCGCGTGGCCGAGAGCCAGCCCCTGCTCAAGGAGCTGAGCCAGGAGCAGGAAAAGGCCGTGGTGGCGGACAAGCGCCTGCTGCTGATGGCCATCTGCGTGCTCAGCCAGTGGACGCTGGAGCAGGTGACCACCACCTACCGCCTGTCGGAGGCCGAGGGCATCAAGTACCTGGCGCAGCTCGACCGCATCGGCATCATCGAGCTGCGCCCGCTCAACCGCTACCGGCTCAAGCTGGCCAAGACCTTCCGCTGGCGCCCGCACGGACCGGTGATGAACTACTTCCGCGAGCACGCGCTGCTCGACTACTTCGCGGGCGGCTTCGACGGCGCGGGCGAAGGCGTGCTGCTGGTGCACGGCACCATCAGCCGCAGCCTGGCGCCGGCCTTCATGGAGCGCATGCAGCGCGTGGCCCAGGACTTTGCCCAGCAGCACCTGGCCGACCAGAAGCTGCCGCCGCGCGAACTGGAGGGCTACACCCTGCTGCTGGCGCTGCGCAGCTGGGAGTTCGAGGCCTTCACGGGGATGCGCCGCTAGACGGCCCTTCGGAAAAGTAAAAGAAACTTGACATTGCGCCAGAGCTCGCCACAATGAGTAAAGCAAACTTTACATCGAAGGATTTCCGCCATGCATGAGCAGCCTCCCTTGCTGGAACAACTCGGCTACCTGACCAAGGTGCTGGCCGGGGTTCTCGTCCTGATTCTTCTCGGGCTTGCGAGCCTGGAGCTTCCCGCGCTGTCACGGCCTGCAGGCCAGTGGGCGGTCTTGCTGCTGGCTGCGGTCACAGGGCTGCTCGGCTGGGCAGCCCTGGGCCGCTTGCGCCGGCTGGATGAATTGCAGCGCCAGATGCATGGCCGCGCCTGCCAGTGGGCGCTGGGCTTCGGCCTGCTCGCACTGCTGGCCGCATCGGCGTTGCAGACACTGGGGTTCAGCCCGCCAATGCATCCCCTGGTGCTGGCGGGGACCCTGGTCGCCGCCTGGGGCGTCGGCCTGTGCATCACCCACCACCGCTTGAGCTGAACATGGCGCGCATCCTCGTGACCGGCGCCGCCGGCTACCTCGCCTCGTGGGTCGTGCAGCTGTTCCTCACGCAGGGCCATACCGTGCACGCCACCGTGCGCAGCCTGCAGGACGCCCGCAAGACCCGGCATCTGCAGCGCATGGCCCAGGAGCACCCGGGCCGCCTGGCCCTCTTCGAGGCCGACCTGCTCAGCCCCGCCGGCTTCGACACGGCCATGGCCGGCTGCGACACCGTCGTGCACACCGCTTCGCCCTACCGCCTGGGGCCGGTGGCGGACGCCGAGAAGGAGTTGATCGGCCCTGCCACCGCCGGCACGCGCCACGTGCTGGACGCGGTCAACCGCACGCCCTCGGTGCGGCGTGTCGTGGTCACGAGTTCCATCGTGTCCATGTTCGGCGACAGCGCCGAGCTGCGCGACCGCCCTGGCCATGCCTTGCGGGCCGACGACGTCAACCGGAGCTCGACCGTGCAGAGCAACCCCTATGCACTGTCCAAGACCCGGGCCGAGGCCCTGGCCTGGGAGATGCAGGCCAGGCAGGCGCGCTGGACCCTGGTCAGCGTGCACCCGGGCGCGATCTTCGGCCCCTCCCTGTCGGACCGGGACGATGCCACCAGCGTGCAGATGCTGCGCCAGTTCCTGGACGGTTCGTTCCGCCAGGGCGTGCCCCGGCTCTGGCTGGGCATCGTGGACGTGCGCGACGTGGCGCAGGCCCATGTGGGCGCTGCGCTGGGCGACCATGCCGCAGGCCGCTACATCGTCGTGGGCGAAAGCCTGCGCCTGCTGGAGATTGCCGAGCTGCTGCGCGCCACCGGAGTGGCCCCGGGCGCGAACCTGCCCCGCAAGGAAGTGCCCAAATGGCTGATGTGGGCCATTGCGCCCATGGCCGGCATGACGCGTGAGTACGTCCAGCACAACGTCGGCCACCCGCTGAACTTCGAGACCGCGCGCAGCGTGTCCGACCTGGGCGTGCAGTACCGGCCCGCACGAGCCACCCTGGGCGAGCATGCCCGGCAATTGGCTGCAGAGCCTGCCTCCGGCAACTGAGCTCCACGTCTCTCACCATGCGCAACCACCTCAAGACCCTGCGCCAAGACCAGGGCATGACCCAGCAGGCCCTCGCGGAGGCCCTGGGCGTCAGCCGCCAGACCGTGCATTCCATCGAGTCCGGCAAGTACGACCCCAGCCTGCCGCTGGCCTTCAAGATCGCCCGGCTGCTGCAGCGGCCGATCGAGCAGATCTTCCTGCCCGACGACTACTAGGGCCTGCCAGAGGAGGGTGTTGACGGATTAAACAAAATTTACTATTCTTTAAATCATTGAATTCCTTGATTTAAGGATAGCAAATTGAAAACCACCCGACAGCAGCAGGACGAGACCCGCCGCCAGATCGTGGCCAGCGCAGTCGATCTGATGACGCGCCAGGGCTTCGATGGCACGACGATGAAGGACATCGCGCGCGCGGCCGGCATTGGCGACGCGACGATCTACAAGTACTTCCCCACCAAGGACCGCGTGGTGCTGGGTTTTGTCGATGAAGCCGTGCGCGGCGCGCTGGCCGACACCCTGGCCACGCCGGGCCTGGCGGACTATGGCTTGCAGGAAAAACTGCAACGCCTGACCGACGCCCTGCTCGAACGCCTGCTGCCCGACCGCGAGTTCGTGGCCGAGGTGATGGCACTGGCCCGGCGCTCGCCACTGTCCATGCTGGCCGAGCCCCTGGCCTCGCGCCAGGCGCTGCGCGAGGCGGTGACAGACTTCATCAGCGCGGCCGAGGACAGCGGCGAGATCGAGCCCTGCGACTTCAAGGGCGTGGCCAGCGGCCTGTTCGGCGACTACCTGGCCGGCGTGGTGGCCTACTGGCTGGCCGACACCTCGGACGAATTCGCGGAGACCACGCAGCTCGTGGACCTGTCGCTGGGCGTGCTGGTCACAGCCCTGCGTGCGGGCCTGGTGAACCGCGTGCTGCAGCTCGGCGGCTTTGTGCTGCGCAGCCAGATGGCGCGCTTCATGCAGCACGGCAGCGGGCTCATCGGCGTGCTGCGCATGGCCAAGGCGTCGCTGGGAGACAGCGCCGCTGCGGGCCGGCCGCGCAGGTCCGCACCTGCTCCAGCCCCCGCCGAACCGGCCGCCAAGCCCGCCCGCAAAACCCGCACCCGCAAAGCCGCACCATGACCGTTTCCCGCACCATCCGCGCCACGCCGCTGCCCGCCGGCAGCGTGATCGAAGCCCGCCTGCCCGGCGCCCAGTTCGCCGACTGCTACGAGACCACCGACACCGCGCCAGGCCACAGTGCGCTGCAATCCTGGCTGGACGTGGTGGCCCGCACCCCGGGCTGGACGCGGACGCTGATGGCGCTGCGCAACCGCCTGGTGCGCCTGGTCGGGCTCAAGGGCCTGGGCCAGCTGAACGATGGCACGCGGCGCGACGCCAGCGGCTACCGCGTGGGCGACCGGGTGGGCATCTTCGAGATCCGCCACCTCTCCGACCGCGAGGTGGTAATGGGGCAGGACGACAAGCACCTCAATGTGCAGGTCTCGCTGCACAAGCGCATGCAGGGCGGGCAGGCCGTACTGGCCCTGGGCACGGTGGTGCACATCCACAACCCGCTCGGCCATGCCTACATGGCCGTAGTGGCGCCTTTTCACCGCCGCATCGTGCGCGCCATGCTGGCACGGGCATGACGCGCAGCGCCAAGGCCCCGCGCACCGGCGCCCTGGCGCGCGGCACCATCACCAGCGTGGCGGCCGCGCGCCTGGGCCTGGCCCGGCTGGGCGAACGCATGCGCCCCGCCGGCGCCGACGCGGCCGCAGAGGCCGATGCCCAGGCACGCCATGAGGCGGCCATGGGCCGCATCCTGTTCCAGGCCATGGGGCAGTTGCGCGGCACCGCCCTCAAGGTCTCGCAGATCCTGAGCATGGACAGCAGCTTTCTGCCCGAGGGCGTGCGGCGCGAGCTGGCGCGCGCCTGCCACCAGGCCACGCCGCTCAACCGCGCGCTGGTCGGGCGGGTGTTCCGCCAGTCCTTCGGGCAGGAACCCGAGGCCCTGTTCACCCGCTTCGAGCCCCAGGCCTTTGCCGCCGCCAGCCTGGGCCAGGTGCACCGTGCCGAGCTCGCGGGGCATGGCCCCGTGGCGGTCAAGGTGCAGTACCCCGGCATCGCCACCACCATCGCCTCGGACATGCGCCTTTTGCGCACCACCCTGCGCGCCCTGGCGCACAGCGACCTGCCCCTGCCCGGCGATGTGGTGGTGGAGCGCGTGCTGGAGGAGATCGAGCGCACGCTGCTGCACGAGGTGGACTACCTGCACGAGGCCCGCCAGCTGCAGTGGTTTGCCGAGCATGCGGCGCTGCCGGGCATCGTGCTGCCGCAGCCCATCGCCTCGCACTCCCGTGCGCAGGTGCTGACCCAGCAGTACCTGCACGGCCTGCACCTGGCCGACTGGCTGCGCACCGACCCCACACAGGCGCAGCGCAACCAGGCCGGCCAGTGGCTCTGGGACTGGTTCATGCATTGCACCTTCGACCTGGGCCACATGCACGCCGACCTGCACCCGGGCAACTTCCTGTTCCTGCCCGACGGGCAGCTCGGCGTGCTCGACTTCGGCTGCACGCGCCAGCTCTCGCCGGCCTTCCGCAGCGGTGTGCTGCAGGCCTGGCGTGCGCTGCTGCAACCCGCATCGCCCGCACGTGACCAGGGCGTGCAGCAGGCCTATGGGGCACTGGGGCTGGTCGATGCATCGCTGGACCTCGCCACCTTCACCGGCGAGCTGATGCCCGCCCTCTCGATCATGCAGGCCTGGCAGACCGAACCCTTCACCGCACCGGTCTTCGACTTCGCCGGCAAGAGCCGGCCGCCCGCGCCCGTGGCGGCGCAACAGAAGGTGCTGGCCCGGCACCTGGCCGCCGTGCCACCGGAGCTGCCGTCGTTCGAGCGCGCCTGGCTCGGGCTCATGCACCTGCTGACCGAAATGCAGGCACAGGTGCACACGCGGGCCGAGCGCTGGATCGGCTGACCATCCCCCTCTCACGCCCCAAGGAGAACCCCATGCACAGCCTCACCCCGACCCTTGCCCTGCTTGCAGCCCGCCCCTGGAAAGGCCGCTGGCTGCTGGCCGTAGCCCTGCTGCACACCGTGGTGGCCGCCTTTCTGTTCGCGCCGCAGTGGCAGATCCTGTGGCAACGCGGTGTATTCAACGCGGTGGCGGGCGATGTGCACATGGGCGCGGCCATCTGGTTCCTGCTGTTCGGCGCGGTACTGGCCTTGCTGGCCTGGGAAGTGACGGCGCTCGAACGCAGCCAGCCCCGGGCCGCGCTGCGGCCCATGGGCTGGTGCCTGCTGGCCCTGGTGGCTGCTGGCCTGGTGCTGATGCCGGTGTCGGGGTTCTGGCTGGTGCTGCCGCCCGCACTTGCGATGCTGGTCCGGTGATGTGACATAAATCACGCTTCGGGAGCGCAAGCCGCCCACCAGCAACACCCGCTTACAACTCTTCGCACAGCCACTACACCGGCTTGACGCAAAAAGTCCACGATCAAGGCTCCGGTTCCGCAAGGAATCATTTCCAAGGAGACCTCCATGGCCCGCATTGCCCTCGCCGCCGCTTCCCTGGCCTTGCTGTCGCTGAGCGCCGTTGCCCCGGCGCTGGCATCCCCCAGCGCCACCGTCGTCATCCAGACCGGCACGCCCTCGTACTACACCCCGGTGCAACGCCCGGCACTTGCCCCTCTGCAGGTTGTGCCGGTGCAGTACCACCACGCACCACCGCCGCCCCGCTACGAGGCGGTTCCACCCCACCGCCGCGGCATGGCCTGGGTGCCCGGCCACTGGGAGTGGCGTGGCGGCCGCCATGTCTGGATCGGCGGCCACTGGGTGCAGGCCCGCCCCGGCTACCACTACCGCGAGCCGCGCTGGGAAGAGCGCGGCGGCCGCCACTACATGCGCCCCGGCGGCTGGGACCGCGATGGCGACGGTGTGCCCAACCGCTATGACCGCCGCCCTGACAACCCTTACCGCAACTGATGGAGGTGCTGCCGCACGCCCTTGGCGCTCGGCCCCTCTCGCCTACAGCGGGCGAGGCCCGGCACCTACAGACCCGGTGCTGCCGCCAAGCCACCATGTGAAGGCGATACGACAACATTGAAGAAGGAGTCACCCATGACCTACAAAACCATCTCCGCCGCCGCCCTGATTGCCAGCACGCTGGCGCTGGGCAGTTTCGCTCCTGTGGCCGTCGCACAGACGGTGGTCATCCAGTCCGGCCAGGTGATCCCCGCCCCGCCCCCACCCCGCCACGAGGTGATGCCCGCGCCACGCCGCGGCATGGTCTGGGAGGAAGGCCACTGGGAATGGCGTGGCCACCGCCACGTCTGGGTGGCCGGACACTGGGTCAAGGCCCGCCCGGGCTACGCCTACCGCCAGCCCACCTGGCAGGAGCGCGATGGCCGCTGGGAAATGCGCCGCGGCGGCTGGGACCGTGATGGCGATGGCGTGGCCAACCGCCATGACCGCGACCGCGATGGCGACGGTGTGCCCAACCGCTACGACAGCAACCCCAACAACCCGCGCCGCAACTGACGCATGACCGGGCCACGGCCCGGCCTGGCTTGCATCAGCAACAAACGCCGCACATTAGCTGCGGCGTTTGTCTTTGCTGCACCTAGAATGGACACCGCAGGAGAGCAAGCGGCACTGCCCGCTTCACCGAAGGCGCAAACTCCCATGCACGCTCAGGTCCCGTACTGCACCATTGATCAAAGCCGTCTGGAGAGCCGCTGCACCATGCAGCGCACCGAAGGAGCAAGCCGCCGCCCATGAGGGGTGCGCGGTGAATCTCTCAGGTACCAAGGACAGGGGGAGCGGCAGCCGGCAGACCTGTGCCCGCTGCGCGCATGCACCCGCATCGCCTGGCCGACACAGGTGCGTCCGGCACAGCCCTTTCAAAGGCTTTCAACATGCGTGTGATCGTTCTTGGCGCCGGCCTGCTCGGCGTGACTTCGGCCTATTTCCTGCAACAGCTCGGCCACGAGGTGACCGTCATCGACCGCCAGGGAGCCCCTGGCGCGGAAACCAGTTTTGCCAACGGCGGCCAGATCTCGGTGAGCCACGCCGAGCCCTGGGCCAACCCCAGCGCCCCGCTCAAGGTGCTGCAGTGGCTGGGCAAGGAAGACGCGCCCCTGCTGTTCCGCCTGCGCGCCGACATGCGCCAGTGGCTCTGGGGCCTGTCCTTCCTGCGCAACTGCACGCCGGCGCGCACGCGCCACAACATCGAGCAGATCGTGCGCCTGGGCACCTACAGCCGCGACACGCTGCAGCAGCTGCGCGCGGCCACGGGCATCGCCTACGACCAGCGTACGCAGGGCATCCTGCACTTCTACACCAGCCAGAAGGAGTTCGATGGCGCCCTGGCGCCCGCCGAGCAGATGCGCGCCCTGGGCTGCGAGCGCCAGGTGGTCAGCGCCGACGAGGCCGTGCGCATCGAGCCGGCGCTGGCCCATATCCGCCCGCAATTGGCCGGTGCCACCTTCACGGCCGAAGACGAATCGGGCGACGCCAACACCTTCACACGCGAACTGGCGCGCCTGTGCGAGGCCGCGGGGGTGCAGTTCCGCATGGGCCACCACATCACCGCCCTGCGCGAAGCGGGCGGGCGCATCGACCATGTAGAGGTGACCAACGCCGACGGCCGCTTCGAGCGCGTGCACGGTGATGCCTTCGTGCTCGCCATGGGCTCGTTCAGCCCGCTGCTGGCACAGCCGCTGGGCATCCACCTGCCGATCTATCCGGCCAAGGGCTACTCGGTGACCATGCCGGTCAAGGATGCGGCCATGGCCCACCAGGTGAGCCTCACGGACGACGAGTACAAGCTGGTGTTCTCGCGCTACACCAGCGAGCGCGGCGACCGCCTGCGCATCGCCGGCACGGCCGAGCTCAACGGCTACCAGCGCGACCTCAACCAGGTGCGCTGCGATGCCATCGTGCGCCGCGTGGAGCAGCTCTTCCCGGGCGCGGGCGATGCGAGCCAGGCGCAGTTCTGGACCGGGCTGCGCCCCGCCACGCCCAGCAACGTACCGCTGATCGGCAAGACCAAGCTCACAAACCTGTTCCTCAACACCGGCCACGGCACTTTGGGCTGGACCCATGCCTGCGGCTCGGGCAAGTCGGTGGCACGCATCGTGAGCGGCCTGGCACCCGAGCTGGACTTTGCGTTCACCGGTATGCCGCAACGCAGCGCACCCGGCCTGCTGCCTGCCGCATCGAAGGCCTGAGCGCGCTCCAGCTCAGGGCGCAGCGCCCGAGGCCTTGGCGACGAAGCTCGCCAAGGCCCGCATGTCCTTGTCGCTGAGCTTGTCGGCATAGGACGGCATCACGCCGATGCCCGCCTTCAGCGCGCGCAGCACGCGGTCGGCGTTGGGCTTGAGCTCATCGAGCACGGGGCCGACCTGGCCTTCGGCCCCCGCCGCCTGCAGCGTGTGGCACACGGCGCAGGACGGCTGGATCTTGCCGAACAGCTCCTTGCCCCGTGCGATCTCCGTGGCGTCGGCGGCCCAGCCCACACCAGCAACAAGCGCCAATATGCCCCCCCCGATCCCACGCACGACCCACAGTCCATGAAACTGGCGCGCCCAAGGCCAGCGCCCCCGCGCAAGGGCCGCCCCGCCGCGCTGGGGGCGTCCCCCTCCCGACTCGCACAGCGAGTCGAGAGAGGGGGAAGGCGCGAAGCGACTCAGGGGGTGCTTCACTTCACGCCACCACCACGGTCACGCCGTGGTCGCGCCAGCTGGTGTTGTTGTAGCCCCCCAGGTTCTCCTCGCGCTGCTCGGGCTGCACGTTGCCGGCCGTATCGGTGGCACGGCTGAGCAGCGCGTGCGAGCCTGCGGCCAGGCGCACGGGCAGCACGAATTGTCGCCAGGCAAAGCGGCCCAGGTCGGGGCCGATGAGCTGGGCCGCCTGCCAGGTCTTGCCGCCATCGACCGACACATCCACGCCCTTGATGCCGCGCGTGCCGCCAAACGCCACGCCGTGCACCTGCACCAGGCCGGCCTTGAGCGTGCCCTGCTCGGGCAGGGGGCCGTTGATCCAGGACTTGGTCGTCATCTCCCATACCGAGGGCTGGTCGGGACCGGCCTTGGTGCCCGGCGGCGACATGCGGTAGCCGTGCGACATGATGCGCGCCTGCGACTGCTCGGCCCCGAAGACCACGCGCTTGACGTACTTGATGTTGTTCACGCCCTGGTAGCCCGGCACGATCAGGCGCAGCGGCCCGCCGTGGGCCAGCGGCATGGGCTCGCCATTCATCTCCCAGGCCAGGATGGCATCGTCCAGCGCCTTGATGGGCACCGAGCGCTCGACCACCACGGTGAGCGGATCCACCCCCTCGGGCAGCTTCTCGCCGCCCGTGCCCGTGAGGTAGGCCGCGCCACCGGCCAGGCCGCCCAGCGCGGCGACCACATTGCGCAGCGGCACGCCGCTCCAGACCACGCAGCCGGCGGCGCCCACGGTCCACGGCGTACCGCTGGGCTTGCTGGGGAAAAAGCCGCGGCCGTTGCCCGAGCACTGCAGCACCGTGGTCACGGTCTCGATGCCGAGCGTGCGCAGTTCGGCCAGGGTCAGCGCACGGGGCGCCTTCACGCCTTCGATGGAGACGCTCCAGGCATCGCGGTCGGCCACGATGGCGGCATCGGGTGCCGGCAGGTTGTTGCGGATGTACAGCTGGCTCGATGGCGTGACCACCCCCGTGCCGAAGGCCCCGCGGCGCGTCTCCAGGGTGCTGCTGCTGTGCACGATCAGGCTGCCGGGGTTCTTCCATCCCGCATAGGCGGGCAGCGGCTTGGCCGCTGCTGCCGGCTCGGTCTGGGCATGCGCCCCCCGGGTCCATGCGGCCAGGCCCAGGGCGCTGAGTGCGGCAGCGCTGCCAGTGAGCAGGTGCCGGCGTGGCAGGGTCGCGGGATTCTTCATGGAACGGTCCTCCGGGGGTTGGTCGGGTTCATGTGTTTTTCCGCAGCACGCACCGGTCACGGCGACCGCCAGCAGGCGCGGGGCATATCCCATTCTGGTATGGCAGCCGCGTTTTGCCCTGGGGGTTTTGGAGAGCAGGTGTAAGAAATGGCAACAACCCGCGCAAGGACGTGTGCTTCGTAGCGCCCTGGTGCATATTTGACATTTGGCTGACAGACCTTCGAGGAGAAGCCATGTACCGCACAACACGCCCTGCCCTGCTGTCCCTGTTGCTGCTATCGCTCAGTCCCCTGGCCCAGGCCCAGCTCACGGCCATCGTGGCCGTGGAGCCCACGGCCAAGAAGGCGGCCCACAGCATCCTGCGCAGCGCTTTCGAGTCCGGCCTGTCCAAGGCGGCCGGGCAATCGGCCACCGTGGCCACCAGCGAAGACCTGGCCGACGTCATGCGCGCCACGCGCAGCGCGGGCTACGATGTGTTCGTCGGCCCGGCCCAGGTGGCGGCCTCGGCCCTGCAGCGCGGCTACGAGCTCGTGGGCGCCACGCAGAAGTCGGACCTGTACCTGCTCGTGGGCTCGGCCCAGGTGGCCAATGTGGCGGCCATGAAAGGCCAGCGCCTGTACCTGCCCCAGCAGGATTCGATCTACACCTACATGGCACGCGGCATGCTCAATGAAGCCGGCCTGTCGTTCCAGGACCTCAAGTCGGTGCTGCACGAGAAGCACCCGCAGGCCGGGCTCAGTGCGCTGGTGCTGGGCAGCACCGATGCCACCGTGGTGCGCGCCGACGACTGGGCCGAATGGTCGGCCACCCACAAGGGCCAGGCGCGGGTGCTGGCCACGTCGCAGCCGGTGCCGGGCGGCTTCTCGATCGCCGTGAAGAAGGACCTGCCCGCCGACGTCAAGGCGCGCCTGGGCCAATGGTTCGCCTCGGGCTCCAGCGCCGCCGGCCTGAACCCCATCGCCTTGCGGCCCGAGGCGGTCGAGTACCGCCGCGTGGCCGAGCTCGGACTGTTCACCCCCAACAGCCTGCCTGGTGTGAACCGCATCACGGCGCGCGAGGCCCAGAAGCTGCAGGCCGAAGGCGCCGTGGTGGTCGACACACGCACCGAGAAGGAATTCAAGACCAAGCGCATCCGCGGCGCGGTGTTCGCGGCCTATGTGGAAAAGAGCCTCAAGGACGTGGCCTTCAACGCCGCGCAGGACGACTTCCAGGCCCTGGAGAAGGTGGACCGCAACAAGCCCGTGATCTTTGCCTGCAACGGCGCCGAATGCTGGAAGTCCTACAAGGCGGCCAAGGTGGCCGCCAGCAAGGGCTACAAGACGGTGTACTGGCTGCGCGGCGGCCTGCCCGAGTGGGATGCCGATGGCCTGCCCACGGAAAGCAACGGACCCGCCGGCTAGGGCGCCTGCGCCTGAGCGCCGTCAGGTGAATACCGTGAGCACCCCGGTGTAGCCGTACAGGTGGTGGCGCGCGATCTCGCCACCGGCAAAGAAACCGGCCAGCGGCACGTCGCCCAGCGCATGCCGCACGATCTGCAGCTCGGCACTGGGCCCGCCGAAGTGGGGGCCGCCGCGGCCTGAGCAACTGACATAGATGGCGCCGCGGATGCGCCGCCCGCCCTGCGCAGCGGCGGCCGCCGGGCCATGGGCGGCCGCACCGGGCGCTGGCGCCATGGTGCGGCCGGCCTGGTCCTGCGACGCCAGCGGAGCGGGTTCCAGTTCCTCGGGCTCCAGCTCCTCGCGGATCTCGGCGCAGATGCGCATCAGGTCGGCACGGGCCGCCGCCACGTTGCGCTGGCAGAAGGCCAGGCGCATGCCGGGCTCCACGCGGTCGCCCAGGGCCACCCCGCGCCGCGCGCCGTCCAGGCCCACGATGTGGCGCACACGGGTATCGGTACCGAAATGGCCCGTGCGCTGCTGGCCCTGGGGCTGCGCTCCGGCATCCACCAGCCCGGCCAGCGTGGCGCGCACCTTGCGCAGCGCGGGCTGCGGATCGCCGTCGAGCGAGACCTCCAGCGTGTCGAGCAGCACATCGAGTGCGGGCTCGCCATCGAGCTGCAGCACCACGTTCTCGTGCGCCGCGGTCACGCTGCGCAGCGGCCCCACGGGCTGGCAGCCCTGGGTGACGCGCGAGACCAAGGCCACCTCGGCACCGAAGGCCACGCCCGACAGGCCGCCATCGAAGACCCCGCTGGCGCCCCCCTGCCCGGCCATGTTGCCATCGCCACCGACCGCGAACTGCACGCTCGCACCCCGGCTGGCGCAGAGGCCGCCGAACAGGTAGCCGGCCTCGGTGCGCGCAGCCATCTCGGCCAGCAACTCGGTCAGCTCGGGTGTGTGGCCATCGGCATGCACCAGCGCCGTGTGGGCCACGAAGCCGCCCACCGGGTGAAGAGGCAGCGGGGCCACGCCCGAGAACACGCGGTACTGGTCGGGCGGCACGTCGAGCAGCATCACGGACAGCGCAGGCTCGTCGAAATACTCGGCGTTGTTCGCGGCCACGCCCACGCCCACGGTGCCGCTCCAGTCGGTGACCTCGGGCAGTTCGCCGGCCAGGTAGTCGAGCAGGGCCTGGGCCTCGCCCGCATAGTGGTCGGTGATGTAGAGCAGGCCCAGCGTGGGAGCGCCTGCGTACTCGGGCAGGGCCATCTGGGCGCGCAGTTGCGCCAGGGCCAGGGCCGCGGCCATGCGCCACTGGGGGTGGGTGGCGTGGCCGGAGGGAAAGAGTTTCATGGTGTGTGTCTTCTCGCAGGCAGGTGCGCGGTGCCCAGCCGCGTGGGACGCACAGGCCGGTGTCAGCCGGCGCTCTTGCGCGGCGCGCGCTTGGCCGCCGCAGTCGTCGTCTTTTTCTTCGCCGCCGGACGGGACTTGGCTGCAGGCTTGGCGGCAGCCTTTGCGGCGGCGGGCTTGCGCTCGCCCGACATGGTCTTCATGCCCTTGGCGGCAAACTGGCTGGCCATGCCGGTGGCCGTCTTCAGGGCCTCCTTGGCCAGGCCGGTGGCCATGTTCTTGGTGGTGTCGAGCGCGGTCTGCTTGGCCGCATCCTTCATGGCGTTGGCCGCGATCTGCTGGAACTGGCCGGTGAGCGCGCCCCACCACTGCAGCGGGTCGACCACGGAGGCCTGGGGTGCAGCAGCCGCCTTGGCCTTTTTCGCCTTGGGGGCCGCCGCCTTGGCCGGTGCGGGCTCCTCGGGCGCGTCGTCCTCTTCTTCCTCGTCCTTTGCGCGGCCCGTGACGCGCGCGGCAGCGCCGGCCACGGCCTCGGCCGCGCCACTCACGGTGTCGGCCGCCTTCTGCACGCCGCTCATCACGGTGTCTGCGGTCTTGAGCTTGAAGGCATTGGCCACATCGCCCATGCTGAAGTTCATGCCCTTCAGGGTGGCCAGGGTCATCTTCTGCACCTCCAGCGCCTGGATGGTGGCGGCCAGCGCCCGCGAGTTCTGCTCCAGCCAGAACTGCACGGCCTTGAGTTCCTCGATGCGCTTTTCAAGCTCTTCGACGCTGATGGTCGGTGCCACCCAGTTGGACAGGTTGGGCAATTGCGGGATGCTGTTGGTCGCACCCTTGGCCAGGCTCTGCAGGAAATCAAAGCCGGGGACGAATTTGCCGAAACCGAAGTTGGATGTGTCGCTCATGGCCGCTCCGCAAGAGGTGGGGGTCTGTGGTGGTGCCACAGCTTACCCCAATGACTGAGAACCTGTTCAAAGTCTTTTAGTAGCCGCGCAAGTCCCTTTTCGGGATGGGATGCAAGGCGCGGGGTGCAGTTGATAGCTCAGCTATCAACAAGCGCCGCAACGCCGCAGACCGCCCGAAAAGGCACTTGCCGAAGGGTTGGAGTGAAATCGGGCGATTGGACGCCCCGGCTGCTTGCATGGGCATGAGCCCATGCGGCGCATCCGAAGCATCCACTCATCCCGATTGCACTCCAACGCGGCTGCTAAAAGACTTTGAACAGGTTCTACGGCTTGCGATGGCAGCCAGGCCCCCAGGGATCAGTGTTTGTGCCCATGCGCGTGCGCTGGCGCACCCGAAGGAGCGCCGGGCGCACTGGTGGCCACGGGCACGGTCAGTTCGAGCTTGCTGTCCACGCCCTTGGCGTCCTTGAAGCTCAGCGTGAGCGGCACGGAGCCGTCCTTGGCCAGGGGGGCCTTGAGGTCCAGCAGCATGATGTGAAAGCCTCCGGGCTTGAGTTCCACGGCCTTGCCGGCAGGCAGCTCCAGCACGGGCACGGCACGCATGCGCATCACGTCGCCGTCGAGCTTCATTTCATGCACCTCGGTCACGCCGGCGGCGGGCGAGGACGCCCCCACCAGGCGCGCGCCCTGCGGGGCGGTGAGCGTCATGAAGGCGCCGGTGCCCTTCTGGCCGGGCACGCTGGCACGGGCCCAGGCGCCATCGACCTTCACAGCGGCGGGGGCCTGGGCCCACGCAGCACCGGCGAGCAGGGTCGACAGTGCCAGGCCGGCAAGGGTATGCATGCGGAACATCATGGGGAAAACTCCTGAAAACGGGAAAGAGGGCCGCGCACCTGGGGATCGAAAAACCAGTCCAGGAGGGCGCCTTGCGTCATCTGCGCGACGCGGCGCAGTCTGCCACGCCCCTAATATCCACACAAAAGGACACTGGAAGGAGACTACCCCATGCTCACCCTCTGCGGCTTTTCGGCCAGCAACTACTACAACAAGGTCAAGCTCGCCTTGCTCGAAAAGGGCGTGCCCTTCACCGAGGAACTGGCCTGGATCGGCGAGACCGACCGCAGCGCCAGCCCGCTGGGCAAGGTGCCCTACCTGCGCACGCCGAACGGCACGCTGTGCGAGTCGGCCGTGATCGCCGACTACATCGAATCGGCCTACCCCGAACACCCGCTGATCCCGGCCGACCCGCTGGCCGCCGGAAAGGTGCGCGAGCTGATCACCTTCATGGAGCTGCACCTGGAGCTGGTGGCACGCAACCTCTACCCCCAGGCCTTCTTTGGCGGCACGGTGAGCGAAGCGGCCCGCGAGAAAGTGGGCCTCCAGCTGGCCAAGAACATCGCGGCCTTCGCCCAGCTCACCAAGTTCGCGCCCTACATCGGCGGCGACCACTTCACCGCGGCGGACTGCGCGGCCATCGTGCACCTGCCGCTGGTGTCGTCGGCCACCAAGATCATCTACGGGCGCGACTTCCTGGCCGAGCTGCCGGTGCGCGAGTACCTCACGCGCATGAACGAACGCCCCCACGTGGCGCGCGTGAATGCCGACCGCAAGACCAACACGGCTGAAATGCTGACCAGGCCGAAAGGCTGACGTCGCCAAGGGCGCGCGCAACGGCTGCTATCCTGGGCCGATGCACAGTCTTTTCCATCTCGCCTTCAACGTCACCGACCTCGACGAGGCCCGCCGCTTCTATGGCGGCGTGCTGGGCTGCCGCGAAGGCCGCAGCACCGACACCTGGGTCGATTTCGATTTCTTCGGCCACCAGATCTCGCTGCACCTGGGCACGCCGTTCACCAGCGCCGCCACCGGCCATGTGGGCGAGCACCTGGTGCCCATGCCGCACTTCGGCGCCATCCTCGAGCTGCCGGCCTGGAAGGCCGTGGCCGAGCGCCTGAAGGCCGCCGGCACGCAGTTCGTGCTCGCGCCGCAGGTGCGCTTCGAGGGCGAGCCCGGCGAGCAATGGACGATGTTCTTTTACGACCCGAGCGGCAACCCGATCGAAATGAAGGGCTTCCGGTCCATGGAGCAGGTGTACGCGGCCTGATCGGCCCTGCTCCTGGCCAGACGCAGGGGCGGCAGCCACCGCCCCTGGCCCTTTCAACGCCGCTGCATCAGCGGCATGCTTCCCAGTGCGAACACCGAGTTGGGCACGCCCAGGCCCGCCAGGCGCGGCTTGGGCTTGGCCGTGGGCACGGCGCGGGCGCGCTGCGGCGCCGGCTCGCCGGACTCCACCACCACGCCACGCGCCAGCTCCTGCGTCACCAGTTCCGCCAGGGTCACGGACTGCAGGTACTCCATCACGCGGCTGTTGAAGGTGATCCACAGCTCGCCCGTCATGGCCTTCATCTGCGCCGCCTGGCCCTGGGCCAGGCTCTGGGTGTCGTCACCCTTGAGGTTTTCCACCGCCAGGATGATGTCGGCCACGGACACCTGGTCCGCACGGCGCGCCAGCGTGTAGCCGCCGCCGGGGCCGCGCGTGCTGTCCACCAGCCCGGCGCGCCGCAGCGCGCTGAACAGCTGCTCCAGGTAGGACAACGAAGTGCCCTGGCGTGCACTGATGGTCGACAGTGCCACAGGACGCATTTGCTGGCGCAGCGCGAGATCGGTCATGGCCGAAACGGCGAGCTGCCCTCGTGTAGTGATGCGCATCATTGACTCCTTGTGAACGTTGCATGGCCAGGTTTCGGTGCCCGGAATGGGCGTGGCGCGATCTGTCCATGTACGTACTCTAGGGATATTGACACTTCGCGTATATTCGATTTATTGAGATTTTTCCTTCGTTTTTTACGAAGTATTGGATTGCCATGAATTTCAAGCACCTGCGCTACTTCTGGACCACGGCCAAGGCGGGCGGCATCATGCGCGCGGGCGAGCAGCTCAACACCACGCCGCAGACGCTGTCGGGCCAGATCAAGCAGCTCGAGGAATGGCTGGGCCACGATCTGTTCAAGAAGCGCGGCCGGGGCCTGGAGCTGACCAGCGAGGGCCGCGTGGCGCTGGGCTATGCCGAGCAGATCTTTGCGCTGGGCGATGAGCTCGAAAAATCCATCCGACTGGCCCGCGGGCAATCGCGGCCGCTCGAATTCCGCGTGGGCGTGGCGGACTCGGTGGCCAAGTCGGTCGCCTACCGCCTGCTGGAGCCGGCCCTGGGCCTGGCCGAGCAGGTGCACATGACCTGTCACGAGGGCAAGTTCCCCGAGCTGGTGGCGCAGTTGAGCCTGCACCGGCTGGACCTGGTGCTGGCCGACGAGCCGGTCTCCAAGAAGATCGGCGTCAAGGCCTTCAACCATGCGCTGGGCAGCAGCGGCATGAGCTTTTTCAGCGCCCCGGCGCTGCGCCGCCAGCTCGACGGTGCGTTTCCGCAATGCCTGCACGGCGCGCCCATGCTGATCCAGGGGCCTCAGTCTTCGGTGCGCCAGCAGCTGGACCACTGGTTCAACAAACACCACCTGCAGCCGCGGCTGGTGGGCGAGTTCGACGACAGTGCGCTGATGAACGCCTTCGGCCGCGAGGGGCGCGGGGTGTTCACCTCGCCGACCGTTTTGGAGGAGGAGACCCGGGCCCAGTTCGGGGTGGAGGTGATCGGCCGCTCGGGGGAACTGGTGGAGGAGTTCTTCGCGATCTCGGTGGAGCGGCGCATCAGCCACCCCTGCGTGGCGGCCATCACCAAGGCGGCGCGCTCGGACCTTTTTGCAGGTTGACGGCGGCAGCGCACCTGCGGGCCGCCGCCGCCCTGCCGCCTAGGCAGCGGGCACCAGCACCTGGCGCGCGTAGGGCAGCGGCGCCACCGCGCCATAGCCCTGCACGGCCAGCGCAGCCGCCGCGTTGGCATAGCGCGCCGCGGTGAACACATCGTCGCCCTGGGCCAGGCGGGCCAGCAGGTTGCCGCAGAAGCAGTCGCCCGCGCCCGTGGCGTCCACGGGGGTGACGCGCAGGCCTGGGATGCGTTCCCGGCGCTGGCCGTCGCTGGCCAGCGCGCCTTCGGCACCGAGCTTGAGCACCACCGTGGCGGCACCGCGCGCATGGCCCCAGTCGACGATGGCATCGGGGTCAGACATGCCGGTCAGGGCCTGCATGTCCTCCAGGCTGGGCAGGAAGATGTCGCACAGCGACACGGCCTGCGCGATGCAGGCCTGGGCACGCGCCAGCGGCCAGAGCTTCAGGCGCAGGTTGGAGTCAAAGGCCACCCGGGTGCCGGCCTCGCGCGCCAGGCGCATGGCCTCGAAGGCCGTGTCGCAGGCCTGCGGCGAAATGGCCAGCGAAATGCCCGAGAGGTGCAGGATGCGCGCGGCGCGCAGCACGGCCGCCGGCTCGCCGGCCAGCCACTGCGGCGTCATGCGGCTGGCCGCCGAGCCGGCGCGCAGGTAGCTGAACTCGTGCCCATGTGCCCCGTGCGTGACGAAGTAGATGCCCGTGGGGTGCTCGCCATCGCTCTGCACGCCGCGCACGTCCACGCCCTCGGTGCGCCACAGCGTGGCCAGGGCCTGGCCGAAGCTGTCCTGCCCGATGCGGGTGAGGTAGGCCACGCGGGCACCGGCGCGCGCCGCGGCGATGGCGGCGTTGCTGGTATCGCCACCGAAGCCGCGCAGGTACTGCGGCTGGCCGGGGTGGACCTGGTTGAACTCGACCATGGCCTCGCCCAGCGCGGCCACGTCGAAGGCTTTGCCCACAGAGGGTGCGCGGTGCTCAGGCACGGGGCTTGTAGGCGGTGACGTCGATCTCGACCTTGGCGTCGATCATGAGGCGCGACTCCACCGTGGAGCGTGCCGGGCGGTGGTCGCCGAAGCACTCCATGTAGACGCGGTTGAAGCTGCCGAAGTCGCGCGCATCGGCCAGCCAGACGCTGACCTTGGCGACATCGGCCAGGGTGCAGTCGGCCAGGGCCAGGGCGTCCTTGACGCGCTGGAACACCTGGCGCGTCTGCGCCTCGATGCCGCCGACGATGACCTGGCCCTGGTCGTCGGTGGGCACCTGGCCCGAGACGAAGACGAAGTCGCCGGCGCGCGTGGCGGGCGACAGGGGCCGCGCCTGGCGGTCGGAGGCGATGGGGGACTGGCCCAGCAGTTCTACGTGGCTCATGCAAGCTCCTTGTGTAAATTATTTACATCAAACATCCGAAAAAACCCGTTTGACTTTCACAAAAGGGTAATCTACGATGAAAAATGTAATGTTATTACTTATGGAGCCACGATGCAATCCTCATCCATCCGCGATTGGTTGACGCCCGGAATGCCTGTCCAGGCCGCCCGGCGCAGTGTTCTGGGCCTGGCCGCCAGTGCGGCCGTGCTCGTGGCCCTGGGGTCGGGCGCGCCCGCCCAGGCGGCCCCCGCCAAGGGCGGCGCGGCCAACCTGGCCATGGTCGGCGAGCCCCAGGGGCTGGACCCCATGGTGAGCACGGCCGACCTGGTCGGCACCATCATGCAGCACGTCTACGAGCCGCTGTACACCTTCGACGCGAACTGGGCCGTGGCGCCCATGCTGGCCGAAGGCCTGCCCACCGTCTCCAAGGACGGGCTGACCTACACCATCGCGCTGCGCAAGGAGGTCAAGCTGCACAACGGCCGCGACCTGAACGCCGAGGACGTGGTGGCCTCGCTGCAGCGCTGGATGGAGCTGTCGCCCCGCGGCAAATCGGTGGCCAAGGAAGTGGCCTCGCTCACGGCCAAGGGCCCGCTGTCGGTGGAACTCAAGCTCAAGGCCCCCTATGCCCCGCTGCTGGCCCAGCTGGCCCTGCCCAGCGGCATGGCGGCCATCATGGCCAAGGAGAGCATTGCGCCGCAGCTCAAGGACTTCGTCGGCACCGGCCCCTACAAGTTCAAGGAGCGCCGCCCCGACCAGTTCACGGTGCTGGTGCGCCACGACACCTACAGCGCGCGCAAGGAGGCCCCGAGCGGCTACGCCGGCCGCCGCGAGGCCCTGCTCGATGAGCTGCGCTTCGTGCCCGTTCCCAATGCCAACACGCGCGTGGAAGGCGCGCTCTCGGGCCAGTTCCAGTACGCCGACCTGCTGCCCGTGGAGGCCGCAGGCCGCATCGAGAAGGGCGCGCCGGCCGTGGTGCCCATCGTGACCAAGAACTTCGGTTTCCCCTACATCGTCTTCAACACCAAGGAAGGCGTGCTGGCCGCGCAGCCGCTGCGGCGCGCGGTGCAGACCGCCGTGGGCGCGGGCGAGCTGATGGCTGCCGGCTTTGGCGACAACCGCTTCTTCGTGGTGGAGCCCAACTTCTTCCCCAAGGGCACGCCTTACTACGCCGATGCCGGCAGCAAGCTGTACAACGAGCGCAATCCGCAGGCCGCCAAGGACCAGGCAGCCAAGGCCGGCTACAACGGCCAGCCGGTGCGCATCATGGCCAGCCGGCAGTACGAGTTCCACTACAACATGGCGCTGGTGATGTCCGAGCAGCTCAAGAAGGCCGGTTTCAAGACCGAGCTGCAGGTGGTGGACTGGGCCACGCTGGTACAGCGGCGCAACGACGCCAAGCTGTGGGATGTGTACTTCACGCACTCGGGCCTGTTCCCCGAACCCATGCTCTCGCCACCGCAGCTGGGTGACGGTGCGCCGGGCTGGTGGGACTCCCCGGCCAAGAAGTCTGCGCTCGCGGCCTTCAACCAGGAGACCAATGTCGCCAAACGCGGGCCGCTGTGGGGCGCGGTGCAGCAGGTGGTGTACGACGAGGTGCCCTTCATCGAGGTCGGCAAGTTCAACGGCCTGTCGGCGCGCTCGGCCAAGCTCGAGGGCTACACGCCAGCGATCTGGCCCTTCTTCTGGAACACGGGCCTGGCCAGGTAAGCCCCCTCTGCACGAAGGTTCGTTGCCATGCGTTTTCTGATGACCCGCCTGGGCGGTGCCCTGGTGGTGCTGGCCCTCGTCGCGGTGCTGGTGTTCGCGCTCACGCGCCTGGCCTCGGGCGACCCGGTGGCGCTGCTGCTGGGCGACCAGGCCACGGCTGCCGACATCGCCGCGGCGCGCGTGCAGTATGGGCTGGACAAGCCCCTGCCCACGCAGTTCGTGCTCTGGGTGGGCGAGCTGCTGCAGGGCAACCTGGGCCAGTCCATCTTTCTGCAGCGCCCGGTGGCGCAGGCGCTGCTGGAGCGCGCCGAGCCCACGCTGTTCCTCGCACTGTTCGCGGTGGGCATCGCGGCGCTGATCGGCATCCCCTGCGGCATGGCGGCCGCCATCTGGCGCGGCAGCCCGGGCGACCAGGCCCTGAGCGGCGTGGCCATGCTGGGTGCCAGCGTGCCCAGCTTCTGGCTGGGGCTGATCCTGATCCAGTTGTTCGCGGTCAAGCTCGGCTGGTTTCCGGCCTCGGGCTATGGCGATCCTTCGTCGCCGCTGGCCGAGCGCCTGTCGCACCTCTTGCTGCCGGCGCTGGTGCTGGGGCTGCTGAACTCGGCGCTGATCATCCGCTTCACGCGCGCCTCGATGCTCGACATCCTGGGCGAGGACTATGTGCGCACGGCGCGTGCCAAGGGCCTGGCCGAGCGCACCGTGATGGTCAAGCATGTGCTGCGCAATGCGCTGGTGCCCATCGTCACGGTGCTGGGCCTGACGCTGGCGCTGATGATCGGCGGCACCGTGGTGACGGAGACGGTGTTCAACCTGCCCGGCGTGGGCAACCTGGTGGTGCGCGCCGTGCTGCGCCGCGACTACCCGGTGATCCAGGGCACGCTGCTGGTCATCGCGGCGATCTACGTGTTCATCAACCTGGCCATCGATTTTCTGTACACGCTGGTCGATCCGCGCATCCGGCTGGAGGGCAAGTGACATGTGGCAACGCCTGATTCGCAATCTCCGGGACTACTGGCTGCCGCTGGCGCGCCGCCTGTTCGCACGCAAGGTGGTGCTGGCCTCGGCCATCGTGCTGGCGCTGGTGGTCGTGGTGGCCACGGTGTTCCCCTGGGTGTCGGATGCCGACCCCAACGCCATCTCGATCAGCGAGCGCCTGAACGCGCCTTCGGCCGCGCACTGGGCCGGCACCGACGAGCTCGGGCGCGACGTGATGCTGCGCATCGTGCACGGTGCGCGCTATTCGCTGCTGATCGGCGGGCTCACCGCCGCGGGGGCCGTACTGTTCGGCACGCTGCTGGGCATGTTTGCGGGCTTCTTTCGGCGCCTCGACGCGCCGCTGATGCGCGTGGTGGACGCGATGATGTCCTTCCCCGACATCCTGCTGGGCATCGCGCTGGTGTCCATCCTGGGCGCCTCGCTGTGGAACGTGATGCTGGCGCTGGTGATCGTCTACACGCCGCGCGTGGCACGCGTGGTGCGCGCCAGCACCCTGGTGCTGCGCGAGCTGCTGTTCGTGGACGCGGCGCGCGCCCTGGGTGTGCGCACGCCGCGCATTTTGCTCAAGCACATCCTGCCCAACCTGGTCTCGCCCATCCTGGTGCAGGTGACCTTCATCTTCGCCTACGCCATCCTGGCCGAGGCGGGCCTGTCCTTCCTGGGCGTGGGCGTGCCGCCCGACATTCCCACCTGGGGCACCATGATCGCGGGCAGCCTGGAGTCGGCCGACCGCGCGTTCTGGACCATCCTCTACCCGGGCCTGGCCATCGTGTTCACCGCCTTGTCGCTGCAGATGCTGGGCGATGGCGTGCGCGACCTGCTCGACCCCAAGCTCAAGAAGGCCGCATGAGTCTTTTTCACCGACCCACGCAAGCGCCCGCCCCTGGCGAGCGCGTTACGAAGGCACTCACCCCATGACCACCCCCACGGCTGCCCGGCTCGAAGTGCAGGGCCTGTCCACCTCGTTCGCCACCGACGCCGGCCGCATCCAGAGCGTGGCCGACGTGTCCTTTGCCATCCACCCGGGCCAGACGCTGGCGCTGGTCGGTGAATCGGGCTCGGGCAAATCCGTCACCAGCCTGTCGCTGATGGGCCTGCATGCCAAGACCTCGCAGGCGCGGGTCGACGGCCAGGCCTGGTTCACCCGGCGCGACGGCCGGCGCGTGGACCTGCTGGCCCTGCCCGAGGCCGAGCGCCGCGCGCTGCGCGGCAACGAGATCGCGATGATCTTCCAGGAGCCCATGACCAGCCTGAACCCGGTGCTCACCGTGGGCGAGCAGATCGCCGAGTCGGTGCGCCTGCACCTGAAGCTGGACCGCAAGGCCGCCCTGGCCCATGCCCAGCGCATGCTGGAGCTGGTGGAGATACCGGCCGCGAAGCAGCGCGTGCACGAGTACCCGCACCAGCTCTCGGGCGGCATGCGCCAGCGCGTGATGATCGCGCTGGCCATGGCCTGCAACCCCACGCTGCTGATTGCCGACGAGCCCACCACCGCCCTGGACGTGACCATCCAGGCGCAGATCCTGGCGCTCATGGGCCGGCTGCAGAAGGAGACGGGCATGAGCATGCTGTTCGTGACCCACAACCTGGGCGTGGTGGCACAGTACGCCGACGCCGTGGCCGTGATGTACGCGGGCCGCATCGTCGAGTCGGCCCCGGTGCACGATCTGTTTGCCCAGCCCGAGCACCCTTACACGCGCGGCCTGCTGGCCTGCCTGCCCGGCGTGGCCCGGCGCCATGCCACCGCCGTGGCCGGGCAGCGCCCCCGCCTGGTGGCCATACCGGGCCAGGTGTCGAGCCCGCTCGCGCCGCCACCGGGCTGCGCCTTCGCTCCGCGCTGCGAGCGCCGCATCGCGGCCTGCGATGCGCGCATGCCCGCCCTGTCCGACGGCAGCGGCACCGAGGCCGGGCGCCGCGTACGCTGCATCCGCGTGGGCGAGACCAGCGTGCAGGAGGTGGCCGCATGAACGCCGTTGCCATGGCGCCAGCTCCTGGCGACAACCTCATCGAGGTGCGCGGACTGCGCAAATACTTCGGCAGCGGCACGCACCCGGTGCGCGCGGTGGACGATGTGAGCTTTGCCATCCGGCGCGGTGAGACGCTGGGCCTGGTGGGCGAATCGGGCTCGGGCAAGAGCACCATCGGCCGCCTGCTGACCCGCCTGGTGGACCCGACGGCGGGCCAGATGCTCTACCACGGCGGGGAGGCCGGTGGGCAGGACCTGGCCAGCATGAGCCAGGGCCAGTTCCGCCCGCTGCGCTCCAAGATCCAGATCATCTTCCAGGACCCGTACGCGAGCCTGAACCCGCGCATGCGCATCCGCGAAGTGCTGGGCGAGGCGCTCGATACGCACGGGCAGGCGCGCGGCGTGGCACGCCTGCCGCGCATCCACGAGCTGCTGACCCAAGTGGGCCTCAGGCCCGAGCACGCGGACCGCTTTCCGCACGAGTTCTCGGGCGGGCAGCGCCAGCGCATCGGCATTGCGCGCGCACTGGCCGTGCAGCCGAACTTCATCGTGGCGGACGAGCCGCTGTCGGCGCTGGACGTGTCGATCCAGGCGCAGGTGGTGAACCTGCTGGGCGATCTCAAGGAACAACTCGGCCTGACGCTGCTGTTCATCTCGCACGACCTGGACGTGGTGGAGTACCTGTGCGACCGCGTGGTGGTGCTGTACCTGGGCCGGGTGATGGAGATCGCGCCCACCAGCGCGCTGTACGCCAACCCCGCCCATCCCTACACACGCGCGCTGCTCGCGGCCGCGCCCATCCCCGACCCGGCGCAGCGGCGTACCATTCCGCTGCTGCAGGGCGACCTGCCCAGCCCCGCCAACCCGCCTTCGGGCTGCGTGTTCCGCACACGCTGCCCGCACGCGGTGGCCGAATGCGCCAGCGCCGACATGGCCCTGCGCCCCGTGGGTGCCGAGCACTGGAAGGCCTGCTGGCGCGATGACATCTGACTGTGCAGCCCGGCTGCGCGCTCGCAACATGAAAAGACACCATGAGCACCACCCCTGACTTCACCCTGGACGCCACCTGCAAGAGCTATCCCCTCGCCGCAGCGCCCTGCCGCGCCAGCGAGATCGCTGCACGCGGCTGGAATCTGCTGGCCGATGACCTGGCCTTCCCGCTCGCGGTGCTGAGCCGCACGGCCCTGGCGCACAATCTGGCCTGGATGCAGGACTTTGCCGCGCGCAAGGGCATCGCCCTGGCGCCGCACGGCAAGACCACCATGTCACCCGAGCTGTTCGCGCAGCAGCTGGCCGCTGGCGCCTGGGGCCTGACCTTCGCCACGGCCTTCCAGGTCGCCACGGGCGTGGAGGCGGGCGCGCGCCGCATCATCATCGCCAACCAGGTGGTCTGCGATGCCGACCTCGATGCGCTCGACGCGCTGCTGGTGCGCCACCCGGACCTCACGGTCTGGTTCCTCGTGGACTCGCTGGCGCAGCTCGCGCTGGTGCAGGACTGGAAGCAGCGCCGTGGCAGCGCCCGCGTCTTCCACGTGCTGCTGGAGATGGGCATCCCCGGCCAGCGCACCGGCTGCCGCACGCTGGACGAGGCCCTGGCCCTGGCGCGCGCGCTGGCGGCGTCGCCGGCCGTGCAGTTCGACGGCATCGAATGCTATGAGGGCGGCGTAGCGCGCTGCGACAGCGAGCACGATGCGCGCGAGGTGACGGCCCTGGTGCGCCGCGTGCAGGAGGTGGCGCGCGCCTGCGATGGCGAGCACCTGTTTGCCCGCGAGCGCATCCTGCTCACAGCCGGCGGCTCGGCCGTGTTCGACCTGGTGGTGCCGCTGCTGCAGGCCCAGGGCCTGTCGCGCCCGGTGGAGGGTGTGCTGCGCTCGGGCTGCTACGTGACGCACGACCATGGCAACTACCGGCGCTTCCTCCAGAACGTGGAGCAGCGCGAAGGGCTCGATGCCTCGCTGCGCCCGGCCCTCACGGTCTGGGCCATGGTGCAGTCGGTGCCCGAACCGGGCCTGGCCCTGCTGACCTGCGGGCGCCGCGACATCTCCTACGACCTGGAGATGCCCATCCCCGTGCAACTGGCGCGGCGCGGTGAGCGCACGGCCGCGGATGCGCCTGCGGGCTGGAGCGTGAGCGCACTCAACGACCAGCATGCCTACCTGCGTTTCGACGCTGCCGCGGGCGACGCCGGCACGCCGCGTGTGGGCGACCGCGTTGCACTGGGCATTTCGCACCCCTGCACCACCTTCGACAAGTGGCGCTGGATGCCGCTGGTGGAAGACGATGGCGCCGTGACCGGTGCCATCAGTACGCGCTTCTGATGCGGAGCCGCGCATGAACACCAGCAGCCTGCCCACCTCCCTGCCCCCCAGCCCGGCGCCCGGGCTGCTGCAGCAGCTGCGCGAGCGCCAGGACAGCCTGCCCGATGCCCAGCGCAGCGTGGTGCGCGCCGTGCTCGAAGACCCGCGCGCCGCCGTGGCGGCCACGGTGGAGCAGCTGGCGCAGCAGGCGGGGGTGTCCATGCCCACCATCGTGCGCACCTGCCGCAGCTTCGGCTACGACTCGGTGCGCGAGTTCATGCTGGCGCTGGCGCAGGACCTGGCGGTCTCGGGCTCCTACCTGCACCGCAGCGTGCTGGCCGAGGACACCGCGCAGGACGTCTCGAGCAAGATCATCCATGCCGCCGTCTCCTCGCTGACCGAGCTGGGCCGGCGCATCGATGTGGACGTGATCGACCAGGTGGCGGCCAAGCTGGCGAAAGCGCGGCGCATCGACTGCTATTCGGTCGGCGCGGCCTCGACCTTCACGGCCAGCGAGCTGCAGAGCCGGCTGTTCCGCCTGGGCCTCACGGCCAACGCGATCTTCGACGCGCACCAGCAGCTGGTGTCGGCCAGCACGCTGGGCCCCGAGGGCGTGGCCTTCGTGGTCTCGCATGTGGGGCGCATGCCCTACACGGTGGAGGCGGCCAAGTTCGCGCGCTCGCAGGGCGCCACCGTGGTGGCCCTGACCCAGCCGGGCACGCCGCTGGCCGAAACCGCCGATCTGGTGCTGGCCGTCTCCGTGCCCCAGGACGCAGTGATGCGCGTGGGCACCGAGGCCTACCTGGCCCACCTGGTGGTGATCGAGATCCTCATGGTGCGCCTGGCGCAGCAGCTGGGGCCGGTCGCCACGCGCGGGCTGCAGCAGTTCAAGCAGCTTTTGCACAAACACGGGTTCGACAGCGCCGAATACTCCGGCGCCATGGACCACGGCCCGGGCATGCACAAGCCGGGCCAGAAAGACCATTGATGGCAGCAACGCAAGCGACTCTTCTGAAGAACGGAACCCTCATCGACGGCACCGACCGCCCCGGGTGGGTGGGCGACCTGCTGCTGGCAGGCGAGCGCATCGTGGCGCTGGCCGCGCCCGGCGGCATCGACCGCAGCCTGTTCGATGGCATGGTGCTGGAGACCGTGGACTGCACGGACCGCGTGATCGCGCCCGGCTTCATCGATGTGCACACCCATGACGATGCCGCGGCCATCGACGCGCCCGACATGCTGCCCAAGCTCTCGCAGGGCGTGACCACGGTGATCGTGGGCAACTGCGGCATCTCGCTGGCACCCATGGTGACCGACGCGCCTGCGGCGCCGCTGTCGCTGCTGGGCACGCGCCAGTTCCGCCATGCCGGCATGGCCGACTACGCACGCGCCGTGGATGCGGCCCAGCCCGGCGTGAACGTGGCGGCGCTGCTGGGCCACACCGCCCTGCGCATGCGCCACCTGGGCGACCTGGGGCAGGCCGCCACGGCCAGCGAGCGCGCCGCCATGGCCGCCGACATGCAGGAGGCCATGGACGCAGGCGCGCTGGGCCTGTCGTCGGGCGTGTTCTACAAGGAGGCCTATGCGGCCGACCTCACGGAGCTGACGGAGCTGGCCAGCGTGGCCGCGCGCAATGGCGGCGTCTATGCCACCCACATCCGCGACGAGCTGGCCGGCATCCTGCCCGCGCTGCAGGAAGCGGCCCAGACAGCGCGCCAGGCCGGGCTGCCGCTGGTGCTCTCGCACCACAAGTGCGCCGGTGCCTCGAACTGGGGCCGCACGCGCGAAACCCTGCCGCTGATCGAGTCGCTGGCCCAGGGCCAGCCCATCAGCCTGGACGTGTACCCCTACACCGCAGGTTCCACGGTGCTGCGCACCGACCTGGTGGATGGGGTGATCGACATCCTCATCACCGGCAGCCAGCCCCACCCGGAGATGGTGGGCCGCTACCTCAAGGACATCGCGCGCGAATGGGGCATGACCGAGCAGGCGGCCTGTGACCGGCTGCAGCCCGGCGGGGCCTGCTACTTCCAGATGCGCGAGGACGATGTGGAGCGCGTGATCGCGCACCCGCTGGCCATGATCGGATCGGACGGGCTGCCGCATGACGAGCGGCCCCACCCCCGGCTGTGGGGCGCCTTTCCGCGCGTGCTGGCCTGCTACTGGCGCGAGAAGGGCCTGCTGCGGCTGGAGGAGGCCATCCACAAGATGACGGGCCTGTCGGCCCAGCGCTTTCGCATCGGCGAGCGGGGTCGCCTCGCCGCGGGCCACATGGCCGATGTGGTGGTGTTCGACCCGGCGCGCGTGCGCGACACCGCGAGCTATGAAAAGCCCGTGCAGTTCAGCGAAGGGATCGAGCGGGTGTGGGTCAATGGCGTGCTGAGCTATACCGCCGAGGGCCGCGCCACCGGGGCGCGGGCTGGGCGCTTCATCCGCCGGCAGGCCACCATCCCCGCCTGAGGCCTGCCCCAGTGGGCTTTGCAGCCTGTGCAAAGCCGCTTCCTGCGGGCTGCCGTGTCCGAAAACAGGGCCGAAAACTACAGTGGAGGCACCTACCAAGGCATTCACTGACAAGGAGTTTTCCATGCCCATCATCAACGTCAAAGTCTCGGCCGAACGCACGGCCGCCCTGTCGCAGCGCATCTCGGACACGCTGCTCGATCTGACCACCCGCATTCTGGGCAAAAACCCGAAGATCACGGCGGTGACCGTGTCCTATGTGCACCCCGAGGACTGGATCGTGGGCGGCGCGAGCCTGGCCGCGCAGGGCAAGAGCAGCGTCTACCTCGACATCAAGGTCGTGGACGAGACCAACACCAAGGCCGAGAAGGCACGCTACATCGCCGAGGTGTTCGCGGCGTTCCAGGGCCTGCTGGGCGAGCTGCACGAGGAAAGCTACATCTATGTGCAGGATGTGCGTGCCACGGCCTATGGCTATGGCGGCAAGACCCAGGAATTCCGGCACCAGCATCCCCAGTGATACTGCCGGCGCCCAAAACAAAAAAGCCCACTCAAAAGTGGGCTTTTTGCAATATTGGTTGCGCGAGGAGGATTTGAACCTCCGACCTTTGGGTTATGAGCCCAACGAGCTACCAGACTGCTCCATCGCGCGGCAAGATTGAATTATATACCTTATTCAGCGGCTGCAGCCGAAGAATTTTCAGTTTTTTCTTCAGCACGGTCGACCAATTCAACCAGTGCCATGGGCGCGTTGTCGCCAACACGGAAGCCCATCTTCAGGATGCGGGTGTAGCCACCGGGACGCGCATTGAAGCGGGGGCCCAGGTCGTTGAACAGCTTGGTCACGCTGTCGCGGTCGCGCAGGCGGTTGAAAGCCAGGCGGCGGTTGGCGACGGTGTCGACCTTGGCCAGGGTGATCATGGGCTCGACCACGCGGCGCAGTTCCTTGGCCTTGGGGACGGTGGTCTTGATGGCCTCGTGCTCGATGAGCGAGTTCATCATGTTCTGCAGCATCGCGAGGCGGTGCGAGCTGGTGCGGTTGAGTTTGCGGAGGCCGTGTCCGTGGCGCATGGTGCTTTCCTTCTACTGTCTGTGTAATTAAATCGGCCAGCCGTGTCAGGTACTGTCCGAGGCACTGCTCCTGCACAGGGGGATTCCTGCTCAGGAACGAAAAGTCCCCCTCGCGGGGGACCCAAAACCGGGCTCCCCAGCTTTTGGGGAACTCAGGATTATAGGGTTTGTTTAACGCTTGTCCAGGCCTGCTGGTGGCCAGTTCTCGAGCTTCATGCCCAGCGTGAGGCCACGCGAGGCGAGCACTTCCTTGATCTCGTTGAGCGACTTGCGGCCCAGGTTAGGCGTCTTGAGCAGCTCGTTCTCGGTGCGCTGGATCAGGTCACCGATGTAGTAGATGTTCTCGGCCTTCAGGCAGTTGGCGGAACGCACGGTCAGCTCCAGCTCGTCCACAGGGCGCAGCAGGATCGGGTCGAACGTGGCATTGCCGCGTGGGCCTGCAGGTGCGTCGAACGCAGCCAGCTCGCCGCCTTCCAGCTGTGCGAACACGGCCAGCTGTTCCACCAGGATCTTGGCCGAGGCGCGCACGGCGTCTTCGGCCGTGATGGCGCCGTTGGTCTCGATCTCGACGACCAGCTTGTCCAGGTCGGTGCGCTGTTCCACGCGGGCGCTTTCCACGGTGTAGCTCACGCGCTTCACGGGGGAGAACGATGCGTCCAGCACGATGCGACCGATCGACTTGGTCGATTCGTCGGCATAGCGGCGCAGGTTGCCCGGCACGTAGCCACGGCCCTTTTCCACCTTGATCTGCATGTCCAGCTTGCCGCCTTGCGACAGCGTGGCGATCACGTGGTCGGGGTTGACGATCTCGACGTCGTGCGGCGTCTGGATGTCGCGCGCGGTCACCACGCCTTCACCATCCTTGCGCAGGCTCAGCGTGACTTCGTCACGGTTGTGCAGCTTGAACACCACGCCCTTGAGGTTCAGAAGAATGTTGACCACATCTTCCTGAACGCCGTCAATGGACGAGTACTCATGCAGAACGCCTGCAATGGTGACTTCCGTCGCTGCGTAACCCACCATGGACGAGAGCAGGACGCGCCGAATGGCGTTGCCCAGCGTGTGGCCATAGCCACGCTCGAACGGCTCCAGCGCGACCTTGGCACGGTTGTGGCCAAGCTGCTCGACATTGATCGCCTTGGGTTTCAGCAAATTGGTTTGCATTCAGACTTCCTCTCAATACCCCCAGCTCGTTACACCGGTAAGGCTGGTGAAGCGCCTAAACCGCGATGCCTCGCGGTTCAGGTACGGTTTTATCTTTGGACTAGCGATTAACGCGAGTACAACTCAACGATCAGCGATTCGTTGATGTCGGCACCGAACTCGTCGCGGTCAGGCACCTTCTTGAACACGCCTTCTGCCTTGTCGGCATTGACGTCCACCCAGGCGGGCATGCCGACTTGGGCTGCCAGTTGCAGGGCTTCGACGATGCGGTTCTGCTTCTTGGACTTTTCGCGCACAGCGACCACATCACCGACCTTGACCAGGTACGAAGGGATGTTGACCGATTGGCCGTTCACGGTGATGGCGCGGTGCGACACCAGCTGGCGGGCTTCTGCACGCGTGGAGCCGAAGCCCATGCGGTACACGACGTTGTCCAGGCGCGATTCCAGCAGGAACAGCAGGTTGGCGCCGGTGTTGCCCTTGCGGCTGTCAGCGGTCTCGAAGTAGCGGCGGAACTGCTTTTCCAGGATGCCGTACATGCGCTTGACCTTCTGCTTTTCGCGCAGCTGCAGGCCGTAGTCGGACGTGCGGGCACCGGAGGTGCGGCCGTGCTGACCAGGCTTGGAGTCGAACTTGCACTTGTCCGCAATGGAGCGGCGGGCGCTCTTGAGGAACAGGTCGGTGCCTTCACGGCGGGAGAGTTTGGCCTTGGGGCCGAGGTAACGTGCCACTTGAACTTCCTTTTATGTCATCTACCGCAAACCAGTGCGGGAGCCGCCTGGGTCGCTTACGCGTACGCAGGCGGCGGTGGGCTTGTGAAAATTAGATACGACGGCGCTTTTGAGGGCGGCAGCCGTTGTGCGGGACTGGCGTCACGTCGGAGATCGACGTGATGCGGATGCCCAGGGCACCCAGTGCACGCACCGAAGACTCGCGACCAGGACCTGGGCCCTTGATCTCGACGTCCAGGTTCTTGATGCCTTGGTCGATGGCGGCGCGGCCAGCCACTTCCGAAGCCACCTGGGCTGCGAAAGGCGTGGACTTGCGCGAGCCCTTGAAGCCTTGGCCACCCGACGAGGCCCACGACAGGGCATTGCCCTGGCGGTCCGTGATCGTGATGATCGTGTTGTTGAACGAAGCATGCACGTGGGCAATGCCGTCCGACACGTTCTTGCGAACCTTCTTGCGAACGCGCTGTGCTGCGTTATTGGCTGGAGACTTGGCCATATTGATCTTTCAATCTCTTTATTTCTTCAGTGCAGCAGCACCCTTGCGCGGGCCCTTGCGGGTGCGTGCATTGGTACGGGTACGCTGACCACGCATCGGCAGACCACGACGATGGCGGAAACCACGGTAGCAGCCAATGTCCATCAAGCGCTTGATGTTCATGGTGGTTTCGCGGCGCAGGTCACCTTCGATGGTGAATTGCTCGATCTGCTCGCGAATCTTTTCCAGGTCGCTGTCCGTCAGATCCTTGATCTTCTTGGAGTAAGCGATGCCGGTGGCTTCGCAAATCTTGCGAGCGCGTGTGCGACCGATCCCATAAATGGAGGTCAAACCGATTTCCGCATGCTTGTGGGGCGGAATGTTGATGCCAGCGATACGTGCCATATGCGTCCTCTAATACTTTCCAATC
>JAESFW010000318.1_pt1 | contig 35965 bp, 33 predicted proteins | sample 9269481 | NCBI WGS metagenome assembly JAESFW01 (sample SAMN14515350, study PRJNA621654) | algae metagenome | isolation source: Lyngbya sp. HA4199-MV5 and co-occurring heterotrophs from soil with... | place: USA: Ahupuaa O Kahana State Park, Hawaii | collected 2009-07-21 | reverse complement strand
TCCCGGGCGCCCTTGCTGGCCATGAAGGCGGCCAGTTGTTCGCGCAGGGGCTGGTAGCCCTCGGTGGCGCCGTACTGCAGGGCGGCGCCAGGTTCTTCGGTCAGGGCCTGGTTGCTGGCTTCGCGGATGCCTTGCACATCGAACATGGCGCTGTCGGGGAAGCCGCCGGCAAAGCTGATGATGCCTGGCTTGCCCAGCAGCTTGAACAGCTCTCGGATGGCGGAGGTTTCTACGTTGTTCAGGCGGTCGGCGAATTGAAGGGGCATGGTCTGTCTCGTGGAAAGCGGAAGAAAGGAAAGCGCCGGGTGCGGGATCACGCGGCCAGGGCGGCCACGGCCTGCACCACGGCCGTGCGGGCCTGGCCCAGCACCATGCCCTGCCACAGCGGGTTCTCGCTGCAAAAGGCATTGAACATGGCGTGCCGCACCTGGGCAGCGAGTGCAGGCGCGGCGTCGGGGTGCAAGGCCAGCCAGTGGTCGGCGCGCAGGGCGTCGAGCATGTCGGCAGCCGGCACGGTGCCAAACTCCAGTGCCATGCAATCCACGGTGGCGCCGGCGCACTCGTCGTAGATCGCACTGGCCGCCGTACCCTGCAGGGCCTGCGACACCGACTGGCCCTGCAGGGGCGAGAACACGTCGGCGCCCCAGCAGGCCCGGGCGCGCTCGAGTTCGCCCGGCTGGCCGCGGCCGGCAAAGATCTTTTCGCCATGGCCAAAGGGGCCGAGCCCCGAATGGATGTCGATCCAGCTGATCCGCTGCCTGGCGCGCCCCTGCTCGCGCAGCACCGCGCGCAGCGTGGTGTTGCTCCAGGCGGGCCGCAGGCCGGTGAAGAACAGGCCATCGGCATGGCTGGCCTGCCCGCGCATGGTGGTGCGCAACCAGTCCGCCTGCCCATCCAGCGCCGCCCGGTTGTCGGGCCCGGGCGGCCACTGCGGCGGGAGCAGCAGGCCATGCAGCGCAGCGTAACCGGCGTTGGCCGGCAGCGGCTGGCTGAAATCGAGGAAGTTGCGATTGAGGTCCACGCCGTCCTCGTTGACCCGGCGCTGGTACGAAAAGCCATGCGGGTTGACCGCATGCACCAGCAACAGGGCCACGCGGCCCTGGTGCAGGCGGTCCTGCAGGTCCGGGTCGCTGAGCAGCGCAGCCTGCACGGCCGAGCCGCACAGGCCTTCGACACCATGCACGCCGGAGGTCACGACCACCAGGCGGTCCGCATCGGCCGGGCCGCAGAGCACGGTGTCCATGCCCAGGGCTTCGCCCTGCGCGCCGCGATGGCCGGGGAGTTCGTGTGCATGCACAGGCAGGCGCAGTTGGGCTGCGCCGTGCCGCAGGCGCTCGCGCGCCGCCATGTAGGTCGGGGTTGGCAGCACGCGGTTCAACCCTCCAGCTTGACGCCCTGCGCCATGCGCCGGATGCGCGTGTTCTCGGCCGCGTAGTAGCGCCCGGCATCGGCCAGCGAAAGCGCCGGGCCCAGTTCGGCGCCCGCGGCCTGCGTGGCGGCGCGCGTCTCGGCCATCTGCACCACCTGCGCCAGCGCCTGGTTCAGGCGCTGCAGCACGGCATCGGGCGTCCTGGCCGGGGCCAGCGTGCCAAACCACAGCGAGTGGTGAAAGCCCTTGAGCAGCTTGCCCTCGTCGAAGATCGGCACGTTCGGCGCCAGGGTCGAGCGCTGGGCAGCAGCCACCCCCAGGATCTTCATCTGCCGTGCGTCCACCATGTTCAGCAGATTGCGCGCCACGGGCAGGAAGGTCATGTCGATCTGCTCGCCGATCAGGTCCTGGATCAGCGGCCCGCCGCCCTTGTAGGGCACGTGGAACATGCGGGCACCGCTGGCCGTGCGCAGGTTCTCGCTGACCAGGTGGTACATCGATCCCATGCCCGTGCTGCCATACGACAGCTCCCGCCCTCCTTCGCTGCGCGCCAGGGCGATCAGCGAGTCCAGGCTGCTGGCGGCCAGGCCGTTGCGCACATAGAGCGCCAGGGGCGTGGCATAGAACAGGTTGAGCATGCGAAAGTCTTCCGCCACATAGCGCGAGCCCGGGATCGACAGCGGCGCAAGCACCACCTCGTTGGGCGAGCCGATGAGCAGGGTGTTGCCGTCCGGCGCCGCCGCCAGCACCTTGCGCGCGGCCAGCGAGCCGTTGGCCCCGGCGAGGTTCTCCACCACCACCGTCTGTCCCAGCACCTTCTGCAGCCCAGGCTGGATGGCCCGGGCCAGGATGTCCGAACCGCCACCCGGAGGGTACGGCACCACCAGGGTGATGAGCTTGTCTCCCGCGCCTTGGGCCAGCGCCGGCCAGGCAGTGGCAGTGGCCAGTCCGGCCAGGGTGTTGAGGGCCATCCGTCTTTGCATGTGTTGTCTCCGTTCGAGCCTGTTGGAATGGGCGAAGCTTAGGCAGGGCACACGCAAATAAAAAGACAGAAAATTTTCCCATGTGATAACTTTCGGTGATCATGAAATTCCACCAACTGCGCTGCTTCCTGGCCGTGGCGCAACACCGCAGCATCCGCGCCGCGGCCCGGGCCCTGCCCTTGTCGCAGCCCGCGGTCACCAAGTCGCTGCGCGAGCTGGAGCACGACCTGGGTGTGCCGCTGGTCGTGCGCGGCGTGGCCGGCGTGCAGCTCACCGAGTTCGGCGAAGCCTTTCGCCTGCGCGCCAGCCTGCTGATGCAGGAGAGCAGCCGCGCGCGCGAAGAGCTGGCCCTGATACGCGATGGCGTGGGTGCCACGCTGTCGGTGGCCGTGGGCTCCACCGTGGCGCTGACCTTGCTGCCCAAGGTGCTGGCGGCGTTCAAGCAGGCCTATCCCCGCGCCCAGGTGAACCTGTGGGAAGACGTGCAGCCGTCCAGCCTGGACCGCCTGCGCGACGGCACCCTGGATCTGGTGGTGATGCAGGGCACCACGCAGCCGCTCGACCCGGACATGGAGTCCCAGCCGCTGTACACGCTTGATTCGGTGGTGGGCGCACGCGCGCAGCACCCCCTGGTGCGCAGCCGTTCGCTGTGCAGCCTGCTCGATGCGGAATGGCTGCTGCCCTCCAGCGGCCACGACGTCCACAGCCCCAGCGAGCACGTGTTCACGGCCCACGGTCTTCCCGTGCCCAAGCGCATCACCAGCTGCTATTCGCTCACGCTGGCACTGGCCTTGATCAAGGAGATGGACTACCTGAGCGTGTTTGCCGCATCGCTGGCCCGCACCGAGTTCGCCCGCCATGGCCTCAAGGCCCTGCCGCTGCGCGAGCCGCTGCCGGCCTCCACCGTCAGTGTGATCCGGCGCCGGAGCTCGCAAGCCACGATTGCGGCCCAGGCCTTCGTGGACATGCTGGAGCGCATGGGGAAACAAGCGCACTGAACGGACGGGCTCGATGGCAGGGAGCGCTTGCGCACCCCACGCAAGGCGCGCGTGGGCCTGCAGGGCCAGGGCCCGCCCGTCCGGTGCATGTCGAAATCGTTCAAGACGGTGCGCACCACCGGCGACACGATGGGTGTTTTCCACCAGGACACCCGCCACTTCGTGCAACATCTCCAACCCCTTGCCAACGCGCTCTGGCATGCCACCCACACCTTCAACGCCCACGGCTTGCCGGTTTCCACGCGCATGACCGTGGTGCGCCTCTCGGGCGGCAGGCTGCTGCTGCATTCGCCCATTCCCATCCACGCCGCCCTGCGCACCGAGATCGAGGCCCTGGGCACCGTTCGCTACATCGTGGCGCCGAGCAAGACGCACCACCTGTTTGCCCCGTCGTGCGCAGCCGCATTCCCGCAGGCAGCTCTCTACGGCGCCCCCGGCTTGCGCGCCAAGCGCCCGGACCTGGCGGCCCTGCAGGACCTGCCGCGGCCCGAAGAAGCGGCCCCCTGGCGGCCCGAGCTCGAGCACCTGCAGATCGAAGGCATCCCCGCCGGCAACGAGACGGTGTGGTTCCACCATCCATCCCGCACCCTCATCGTCACCGACCTGGTGCAGTGGTGGCAGGGCGACCTGCCCTGGCAGGCGCGCGCCTACGCCTCGCTCACCGGGGTGCGCCAGCGGCTGGCGGTGGCACGCACGGTGCGCCTGCTGGTGCGCGACAGGCAGGCCTTCCAGCGCAGTACGCAGAACATGCTCCAGTGGCCCTGTTCCCGCCTGGTGATGGCACACAACGCAGTCATCGAAGCAGATGCGCATGCGCAGCTTTCGCAGGCCCTGGCGCAAATGTGAGGAACTCGTGCGCAGAGCACGGCTCACAGTGCCATGCACACCACCGCCCTGCCCCGGCGCACCGTCGCCGCCGCCCTGGTCGCCGCCCCCGCGCTCTGGCTGGGTGCACGCGCCCAGCCCGTTGCCGCACGCATCGCCACGCCGTCGCAGACCGAAGGCCCCTTCTACCCCGTGCGCCTGCCCGACGATGCGGACCATGACCTGCTGCGCAACGGCCAGCTGAGTTACCGCGGCGGCCAGCCGGCCTGGGTGGAAGGCACGGTGACCGACCTGGAGGGCAAGCCGGTGCGCGGCGCGCAGGTCGAGATCTGGCAGTGCGACGAGAACGGCCACTACCACCACCCGGGCGATGGCGGCAAGGCCGACGCCGCCTTCCAGGGCTTTGGCCGGGTGACCGTGGGGGCCGACGGCAGCTACCGCTTTCGCACCATCCGCCCCGTGCCCTACAGCGGGCGCACACCGCATGTGCACTTCAAGGTGCGGCTGGGCCCACGCGAGCTGCTGACCACGCAACTCTACGTGGCGGGCGACGCCGGCAATGCGCGCGATTTTCTCTGGCGCAACCTGTCCGAGGCGGGGCGCGGGGCCCTCACCGTGCCGTTCACCCGCGGTGCGGATGGACTGCAGGCGCGCTTTCCCATCGTCGTGGCCGCTTGAGCGCGGCCCGGCTCACCTGCGGCGGTGGAACACCCTGCCGCCGTGAGCGCAGGCAAAGACGAAAAGCCGCTCCCGGCGCACCACTCACCTTCGGGTGCGTACCTTCAGGTGCGTACTTAACAGGCGCTGCACCCGATGGCATCCTGCGGGCCCTTACCCCCCCTTCAGGACACCACCATGCCCCCGATTCTTTGCCGCCTGATCGCGGCCCTCCTGGCCCTGTTCCTGGGCCACGCCAGTGGAGCGCTGGCCAGCAGCCCGCCCCTTTCCCTTGAGGTCTACCGGGCCGATGCCAAGGGCTTTTACGTGGCGTCCACCCTGGTCCTGGGCCAGCAGGACGCCGTGCTGATCGACGCCCAGTTCACCCGCGCCGATGCCCACCGCGTGGTCGCCAACATCCTGGCCAGCGGCAAGCGGCTGACCCACATCTACATCAGCCAGGGCGATCCCGACTACTACTTCGGGCTGGAAGTCCTGCACCAGGCCTTCCCGCAGGCCCAGATCATCGCCAGCCAGGCCACCATCGAGCACATCCGCGCGAGCCTGCCCGAGAAGATGAAGGTCTGGGGGCCCGTGCTCGGCGCCAATGGCCCGGTGGCACCCATTGTGCCCACCGCCCTGGCAGGCAACGGATTCGAGCTCGAAGGCCAGCGGCTCGAAGTGGTCGGGCTGGACGGCCCTTCGCCGCTGTACAGCTTTGTCTGGATTCCCTCCATCCAGGCCGTGGTCGGGGGCGTGCGCGTCTTCGGCAACATGCACCTGTGGATGACGGACAGCGCCTCGCCGGCCGAGCGGCAATGCTGGCTGAACGACCTGCAGCGCATCGAGGCCCTGGCACCCCGCACCGTGGTGCCCGGCCATGCCAGCCCGGGCCACCCCACGGACCTGGGCGCCGTGCGCTTCAGCAAGGCCTACCTGCGCGCGTACGGCGAGGCACTGCCCAAGGCCCGGAACGCGACCGAGCTCATCGCCGCCATGAAGAAGCGCTACCCCAAGGCCATCGGCGACGATGTGCTGGCCCTGGGCGCCAAGGTCAACAAGGGCGAGATGCCCTGGGTGCCAGCGGCGGCCTGCCGGTGAGGACGGCTGCGGCATGGAGGGAACTGCCGCGCCCGATCCCGGCGCTCACAGGATGATGTTGTTGCGCGGCCGCAGCAGCGGCGGCAGGTCCGTATCGCCCAGCAGTTCGCGCAGTTCGATTTCGACCATGCGGTTGATCTGGGCGATGGGCACGTCGTTGGCACCGCCTTCGAACGGGTTCTCGGTACTGGCACCGACCTGCTCCAGCGTGGTGTACATCCACGAGACCACCACGCTGAAGGGTACGACCAGCCACACCATGCGCGACGCGATCTTCGTGCAGCAGGGCGCCGTGTGGACCTCGGCCGGCGTCACGGCGGGCATCGACCTGGCGATGGCGCTGGTGGAGGCCGATTGCGGCCACGACGTGGCCATGGAGGTCGCGCGCGAGTTGGTGGTCTACCTCAAGCGGCCGGGCGGGCAGTCCCAGTTCAGCGCCCTGCTGCGCTCACAGGCCGAAACATCGCCCGCCTTCGAGGAGCTCAACCTGTGGATCTGCGCCCATTTGCAGCGCGAGGACCTCACGGTGGAGTTCCTCGCCGAGCGCGCCCGCATGAGCCCGCGCAACTTTGCCCGCCAGTACAAGGAAAAGACCGGCCGCACGCCAGCCAAGGCGGTTGAGGTGTTTCGCCTCGAAGCCGCCAAGCGCCTGCTGGAGGACTCCACCCGCCACATCGACCAGATCGCCACGCAATGCGGCTTTGGCGACGAGGAGCGCATGCGCGTGACCTTTCAGCGCCACCTGGGCGTGGCGCCGCGCGACTACCGCAGGCGCTTTGCGCGCAGATAGCGGTCGGCTACGGCCGCAGCAGCGTCCCGTCCACCGCAATGCGCACGGTGCGCAGCAGGAGCACGACCAGCGCCACGCTCAGCAACACGATGGCGAGCAGCCACAGCGGCCCGCTCGCCCGGGCTTGCGCATACTGCAGCGCCGCATTGGCCAGTGCCGCCATCGGAAAGCTGATGCCCCACCAGCCCGGCGAAAACGGGATGCCCGGCCGAAACACCTTGGGCGCCACCACCGCGAACATGAACAGCCCGAAGTAGAACAGCAGCGACGCGAACCGGTCCACGCCGCCCACGAGATTGCAGTAGGCGAGAAACCCCACGGCGAATGGCGCCAGCAGCACCATGAGCGACGGGGCCATGGCCGGCGCCAGCGGTTCGCGGTGCACCAGCCGGCCCACGATCAGGGTGAAGAGCACCAGCGCCATCATGCTGCCGATGGCGGCGGCCAGCAGGTTCACCTCGGCCGCCCAGGCCATGGGCATGTGCGCGCCGGTCACGGGAATGTCGAGCGTGGCCACGCAGGGCACGATCCAGGCCGGCACGGCGTTCGACGCATCCACCTGGCCCTTGAGCAGGCGCGAGACGACCACGAAGCACAGCACCAGCGTGGCCGCCACGCCCAGCGCCCAGGCGGCCCGCGCTGTAGGGCGCGGCCACGGACGACAGCAGCAGCACCGAGATGGCGATGGTGCCGAAGAAGTTGCCCGCCACGGGGTGGTGGAACTCGGCGTGCACGGCATCGGGGTGCTTCACCAGCTTGGCCAGGTAGCCGGCCGACAGCAGTACGAAGACCCCGAAGGCCAGCGCCCCGATGGCCTCGCCGATGACGGCCGGTGCCCCCAGGCCGCCATGCGCCAGCCGCCAGGCCAGTGCCAGGCCACTGAGGCCCATGACGGCGGCGAACAGATTCACGGGCAGATTGCGCACCGAGGCCTGGGAGCGCGGGCGGGGTGTGAGGGAAGGAGCGGGGATGGAAGGTGCTTGCATGGCGGTCTCGTCTGGCAGAATTTGCATGGATAGATAGTTTCTGCCAAACTGGCGCGGCCGTCCCGGCCACGGCACGGCGTTTTCTGCCAATGACCGGGCCCTGTCTGCCATGCGCATCGCCATCCTCGCCTTTCCCCGTTTTCAGCTGCTCGATGTGGCCGGCCCTGCCGATGTGTTTGCCGAGGCGGCGCGCCAGCTGGGCCAAGCGCAGGCCTACCAGGTGCAGATGCTCAGCGCGGGCTCAGGCCCGCTGCGCAGCAGCTGCGGGCTGCGCATGGCCGTGGATGCGACCGTGGCCACACAGCGCGGCGCCATCGATACGCTGCTGGTGGCAGGCAGCCCTGACCGGAACGACATGGCGACCGACGCACCGCTGCAGGCCTGGCTGCGCCGCCGCGCCCGCACAGTGCGGCGCTATGGCTCGGTGTGCACCGGCGCCTTCGTGCTGGCCGCTGCCGGGTTGCTCGACGGCAAGCGCGTGGCGACCCACTGGAACTCTGCCGCCCAGCTGGCAGCGGGCTACCCCGAGGCCTGTGTCGAGGCCGATGCCATCTACGTCCAGGACGGCAGGCTCTTCACCTCGGCCGGTGTCACGGCCGGCATGGACCTGGCGCTGGCCATGGTGGAGCAGGACCATGGCCGCGATCTGGCGCTGCGCGTGGCGCGCGAGCTGGTGATGTTTCTCAAGCGCCCAGGCGGGCAAAGCCAGTTCAGTGCCCACCTGGCGGCGCAGACGGCAGAGCGCTCCAGCGTGCGCGCGCTGCAGGAGCATGTGCTGGCCAACCTGCAAGCCAACCTGTCGGTGCCCGCCCTGGCGGCGCACGCCGGCATGAGCGAGCGCAGCTTTGCACGCACCTTCCGCAGCGAGACCGGCACCACGCCCGCCGAGTTCGTCGAGAACGCACGCATCGACGCCGCACGCCGCCTGGCCGAGGAGTCGGACCTGCCGGCCAAGCGCCTGGCCGATGCCGTGGGCTATGCCAGCGTGGACGGCTTTCGCCGCGCCTTCACCCGCCGCCTGGGCGTAGGCCTCACGGAGTACCGACGGCGCTTTGCGGGCTGAGCCCCATGTCGCACGCCTGCCGCAGCAACGCCGCGTCCAGCACCTCGATGCTGCCGTAGCTCAGCCGTATCGCCCCGCCCTCCTGCAGCTCGCGCAGCGACCGGTTCACACTGGAGCGGCCGCTGCCCAGCATGCGCGCCAGTTGCTCCTGTGACCAGTGCACCGCGTGCACGGGGTTGTCGTGGCGCCAGCCCCAGCCGTGCAGGGCCAGCCACAGGCGGCGCGCGATGCGCTGGGTGAGCGGGCGGCGCATCTCCTCATCGATCACGCGGTAGACGATGCGCAGCTTGCCCACCGCCAGGCCGGCAATGGCGCGCCAATGCTGCGGGTGCGCCTCCAGCCAGGCCAGCAGCGGCTCGCGCGGCACGCAGAACACGGTGGAAGGCACGTCTGCCACGGCATCGTGCGAACGCGGCTGCCCGTCAGTGAACGACAGCTCGCCAAACCACAGGCAGGGGGACAGCACCACCAGCACCGGCATCTGGCCATCGGCATCGACCGACTGCACGGTGAGCGAGCCCGAAAGCACGCAGCACAGCCCGCCGCCTGGCTCGCCCTGGGCGAACAGGTGCTCGCCGGGTTGCAGCACGCGCTGGCGGCCGTGGGCGAGCAAGGCATCCTGCAGGGCGGCGCCGCAGTGGCGGAACCAGCTGTCGGCCAGCATGGTGGTGCGCAGGGTCGCTGCGTCGGCGTGGTCGGCCATCAAGGAGGTAAAGGGACTGCGGGCAAAGGGTCGAGGTCCATTCTCACCCCAGGCCTGGAACCACTGCCTTCGGGGTAACCCCCAGGGGCTGCAGCGCCAGAGTGTCCTGCAGCGCACAGTCTGCGCCGGCGCTGCGGCCTATGCTGGAGCAGCCGACTTCGGCGCATGGAAGAAGACATCCCCGCATGCACCTGATTGCCGACGAACCAGCCACCGCAGATCTCCCACGCCCAGGCCAGCCACCGCATCTTGCCACGGGCACGCCGCGACGGCATCAGCGCTTGTCTCGATCCCGCCCACCCCGTTTGTGCGCAACACTGGGCCACCGCACGCCCGGCGGCGGTGGCCTGCGCCGCGGCATGAAGCACTTTCACCACAAGGAGACCGCATGAACCACCTGAGCGGAATGGACGCCTCGTTCCTGCACCTGGAAACGCCCGAGATGCCCATGCACGTGGGCAGCCTCATGGTGCTGGACCTGCCCGAGGGCTATGTCGGCGACTTCTACGAAAACGTGAAGACCCATGTGGGCAAGCGCCTGCACCTGGCCAAGGTGTTCCAGCGCAAGCTGGCGCTCATGCCCTTCGAGCTGGCCAACCCGGTGTGGGTGGACGATGAAGACCTGGACATCGATCACCACATCCGCCACCTGATCGTGCCGCGCCCGGGCACGCGCGAGCAGCTCGAACGCCTGGTGAGCCGGCTGCATTCGCCGCTGCTCGACCGCAGCCGCCCGCTGTGGGAGATGGTGGTCATCGAGGGGCTGGCCACGGGCCAGGTGGCCGTCTACACCAAGGTGCACCACGCCGCCATCGACGGCCAGGCCGGCGTGGCGCTGGCCGCCGCGCTGCTGGACCTGAGCGCCGAGCCGCGCGTGGTCAAGCCGCCGCGCCCGCGCCGCCAGCTCAACCGCTACCAGCTGGGCGTGGCCGAGCTGGCCACGGCCGCCCTGGGCAATACGGTGCGCCAGTACGTGAAGCTGGTGCAGACCCTGCCCACCACGCTGCGCGCCGCGCGCAGCGTGCTGCTGCCGGTGGACGAAGCCACGGGCAAGCGCCGCCTGGCCCTGCCCAAGGGCTGGAAGCTGGCGCCCCGCACGCCCATCAACGTGGCCATCACCAACCAGCGCTCGTTCGCCACGCGCGCGCTGCCGCTGGCCACCCTGAAGCAGTTGGCCAAGGCCAGCAACACCAGCCTGAACGACGTGGTCATGGCCATCTGCGCCGGCGCCCTGCGGCGCTACCTGGCCGAATACGACTGCAAGCCCGACAAGCCCCTGGTGGCCGGCGTGCCGGTGTCGCTGCGCGAGCAGGGCAACCAGGACATGACCAACCAGGTCTCGTTCATCATGGTGAGCCTGGCCACGCACATCAAGGACCCGCTGGAACGGCTGCGCGCCATCCACGCCTCGGCCAACACGGGCAAGCGGGTCACGGGCCAGGTGAAGGGGGCGATACCGATGGACTTCCCCTCTTTCGGCGCGCCCTGGCTCATGAGCGGGCTGGCCTCGCTGTACGGCCGCTCGCGCCTGGCCGACAAGATTCCGCCGGTGGCCAATGTCGTCATCTCCAACGTGCCGGGGCCGCAGGCACCGCTGTACCTGGCGGGAGCGAAGATCGCCACCTACTCGCCCGTATCGATACCGGCCCACGGCATGGCGCTCAACATCACGGTGCAAAGCTACAACGGCACCATCGAGATCGGCCTGACCGCCTGCCGGCGCGCCATGCCCGATGTGGGCGACCTGGGCGACTACATGATCGACGCCGCGCACGAACTGGCCAAGAGCATTGCCGCTGCGGCGGCCACTGCAGAAGCGCCCCCAGCCGCCGCCCCGCCAGCGCCAAAGGAGGAGCCGGCAAAAACCGCCAAGGCAGCCAGCAAGCCCGCTGCCGCCAAGAAAGCGCCCGCTGCCCCGGCCAAAACCCGCCGCACCACGCCCGTCCGGGCGCAGCGCGCACGGCCGGCCACACCCAAGGCGCCCACCGCATCGCCAGCGCTTGCCGCAACCGCCAAGAAACCCGCACGCCGCCGCACTGCGGCCACCGGCGCATGAAGGCGCCGCGGCCACCCTCGCCCCCCGGGGCGCTGCGCCTGGCACTGGAATGGCGCGCCCCCATGGAGGCCGCGGCATCGCTGGCCCTGTGGCCCTGGCTGCGCAACGCGGCGCGCGGCGATGGCCACAGCGTGCTGGTGCTGCCGGGCCTGGCGGCCAGCGATGTCTCCACCCACCTGCTGCGCAGCTTTCTGCGCGCCCAGGGCTGGGAGCCCCATGCCTGGCGCCAGGGGCGCAACCTGGGGCCCCGCCCCGGCGTGCTGGAGGCCTGCCTGGACCGCGTGGAGCGGCTGCACGCCGCATCGGGCCGCCGCGTCAGCCTGGTGGGCTGGAGCCTGGGCGGTGTCTACGCCCGCGAGCTGGCCAAGCGGCTGCCCGGTGCCGTGCGCCAGGTGGTCACCCTGGGCAGCCCGGTCAGGCACCACGCCAATGCCTCCAACGCCCGGCGCCTGTATGAGTTCGTGAGCGGCCCGCGCGCCTATGACCCGGAGCTGATGGCCCGCCTGGACGAGCCCGTTCCCGTGCCCTGCACCTCCATCTACAGCCGCAGCGATGGCATCGTGGACTGGCGCGCCAGCCTGCAGCCCGAGGGCCCCGCAACCCAGAACATCCGCGTGCCCGCCAGCCATGTGGGCATGGGCATGAACCCCGTGGTGCTGCGCCTGCTGGCCGAGCGCCTGTCGCAGCCCGAAGAGGGTTGGCAGCCACGGCAGGGGTCGTGCGTCTGCAAGAGAGGCTGAGCACCTGCCAACGCCCGCCGCTATAAAATGAGAACCATTCTCAGATGAGATGGCAATCCATACGGCACAGGGGGCGGGACTATCGTGGCAGGCGAAACTACGGTCGACATGCATGCGCTGTACAGCGACCACCACGGCTGGCTGCAGGGCTGGCTGCAGCGCAAGCTGGGCAATGCGTTTGACGCGGCCGACCTGGCGCACGACACCTTCGTGCGCATCATGGCCGGCCGGCGTGCGCAGCAGCCTTTGGGTGATGAGCCCCGCGCCCTGCTCACCCATATCGCCAAGGGCCTGGTGGTGGACCACTGGCGGCGCCAGGATGTGGAGCGCGCCTACCTGCAGGCCATTGCCCACCTGCCCGAGCCCGAGGCGCCCTCGCCCGAGGCACGGCTGCTCATCGTCGAAGCGCTGCTGCGCATCGACGCCATGCTCGGCAGCCTGCCGGCGCGCACGCGCGAGGTATTTTTGCTGGCCCAGCTCGACGGGCTGACCCTGCAGGAGATCGCCAGCGCCACGGGCATGCCCGTGATCACCGTGCGCCGCCACATCCACCGCGCTCTGGTGGCCTGCATGGCGGTGGCATGAGCGCCACGCCCCCGGCCACCACCACCCCGGACACCGCCCTGCTCAAGGAAGCGGCCGACTGGGTCATGGCCCTGCGCTACGGCGGTGCGGCCGAGCGCGATGCCGAGGCCTTCGAGCGCTGGCGCCGGCAAAGCCCCGCGCACGGCGAGGCCTGGGCCCGGGCCGAGGCCGTGATGGGCAGCTTTGCGCAGTTGCCCGCCGGCATCGGCAAGAACGCGCTGGGCAGCCTGCAGCAGCAGCAACAACAACGCGCCGGGCGCCGCCGCAGCCTGCAGTTGCTGGGCGCCCTGCTGGTAGCGGCCCCTGCCGGCTGGCTGGCCTGGCGCCAGGTGCCCTGGCAGGAATGGTCGGCCGACATAGCCACCACCACGGGCGAGCGCCGCACCCTGCAGCTGGCCGATGGCACGCAGCTGGTGCTGAACACTGCCACGGCCGTGGACATTGCCTTCACTGCCACGGAGCGCCGCGTGCACCTGCGCGCGGGCGAGATTTTGGTGACCACGGGACATGCGGACCCATCGCCCACCCACCGCCCCTTCACCGTGCAGACCGCACAGGGCAGCGTGCAAGCGCTGGGCACGCGTTTCAGCGTGCGCCAGCTCGATGGAGCGCAAGGCGCGAGCCGCGTGGCCGTGTTCGAGCACGCGGTGCAGGTGCATGCCTACAGCGGCGCCACCCGCACCCTGCGCGCGGGCGAGCAGGCCGACTTCACGGCCACCGCCGTGCAGCCGGCGGTGCCGGTGGACGCCAGCGCCGCGCTGTGGGAGCAAGGCATGCTGCTGGCCCGCGGCATGCGCCTGGCCGATGTGCTGGCCGAAATGGCGCGCCACCGCAGCGGCATGCTGCGCTGCCACCCGGCCGTGGCCGACCTGCAGGTCTCGGGCGCCATTGCGCTGGGCGATACCGACATGGCGCTGGCGCTGCTGGAGCGCTCGCTGCCTGTGCGGGTGGAACGCCTGACGAAATACTGGGTGACGGTGGGGCCGCAGTAGCAAGAATCCAAAATTGTTGCGGCAGGGTTGATCACTTTTTGCGTCTCGTCCGGTGTAGTGGGCAGAAGGATGCCGATCAGGCAGCCTGCCCACCCATTCGAGATCCCGTACACCATGACCGCATCCCCTTCGCGCCCGTTGCGCGCACCAGCACCGTTCGCCATGGCCCTGAGCACGGCCGCCATCCGCGCCGCGCTGGCCGGCATGGCCCTCTCCGCCCTGGCGACTGCGCCTGCGCTGGCGGCCGACCCAGCACCCGCCGCGGCAACGCCCCGTACCTACGCCATTGCCGCGGGCCCGCTGTCCGACGTGCTGGCCCAGTTCGCGGCCACGGCCGGGGTGCAACTGGTGTTCGACCCTGCAGCCTTGGCGGGGCTGCGCAGCCCGGGCCTGCAGGGCAGCCATGGCACGCAGCAGGGCTTTGACCTGCTGCTGCGCGGCAGCGGCTTTGTCGCGGTGCCGCAAGGCAGCAGCGCGTTTGCACTGCGCAAGGCATCGGTGGCGCCAGCACCCATCGCCCCCGGCGCAGCGGCGGAGCTCGCTCCCGTGACAGTGACTGCCCAGGCCGAGGCCGGCAGCACCACCGAGGGCACGGGCTCGTACACCACGCGCGCCACCGGCGCGGGCACGCGCATGGAACTGTCGCTGCGCGAAACCCCGCAGTCCGTGAGCGTGGTGGGCCGCCAGCAGATGGAGGACCAGAACCTCACCACCATGGAGGCCGCGCTGCGCCAGGCGCCCGGCATCATCGTCAACCGGCGCGACGAGCGCGTGGACTTCTACGCGCGCGGCTTTGCACTGAGCCAGATGGTGGACGGCGTGCCCACCCTGGCCTACAGCAACGTGGCGGCCGAGGCCAGCATGTCCAGCACCGCCATCTACGACCGCGTGGAAGTGGTGCGCGGCGCGGCCGGCCTGCTCAACGGCGTGGGCGCGCCGGGCGGCTCGGTCAACATGGTGCGCAAGCGCCCCACCACCGAGTTCACGGGCAGCGTGTCGGCCGGCGTGGGCAGCTGGAACCGCTACGCGGCCGAGGCCGACATCGGCGGCAAGCTCAACGCATCGGGCAGCCTGCGCGGGCGCGTGGTGGCATCGCACCTGAACGGCGACACCTTCACCCAGAACAAGAGCCGCCGCGAAGACGTGCTCTACGCCATTGCCGAGGCCGACCTCGCCCCCGGCACCGTGCTGGCCGCCGGCCTGGAGTACCAGGACACGTCCATAGCTGGCGCCAACTTCGGCGCCATACCGCTGTTCTACAACAACCGCACGCCCATCAGCGTGCCGCGCTCGTTCAACTCCAGCACCTCGTGGAGCACCTGGAACATGCTGACCCAGCGTGTTTTCGTGAACCTGGACCACCGCATGGCCAACGGCTGGCACCTCAAGGCCGAGGCCAACCACCTCAAGAACGAGCGCGAGCGCTACAGCGGCGACATCTGGACCAGCCCCGCCAATATCAACGCCAGCACGCAGATCGGCACCATGCAGCTGGGCGACAACCCGGCGGACGGCACCAACAAGTCGCTCGACTTCCACGCCACCGGGCCGTATGAGCTGTTCGGCCGCACGCACCAGGCCGTGCTGGGCTTCAACATCAACCGCTATGCCTACGCCATTGAGACCAATCGCGCCGTGGCCACCGGCACCATGATCGACCAGCGCCCGGTGAACATCTTCAACGTGGACGCCATCGCCAAGCCCGACTTCAAGTACCCGCGCTACTACTACGGCGCCAAGACCGAGGAGAAGGCCGTCTACGCGTCCACGCGCCTCAAGCCCACCGACGCCCTGTCGGTGCTGCTGGGCGGGCGCCTCACCTGGTACGACAACGCGCCCTGGACGCGCACCTGGTTCAGCGGCGGCACGGGCCGCCCGGTGAACGGCCTGCGCACGGTGGAAGACACGGTCTTCACCCCGTATGCCGGCGTGGTCTACGACCTCAGCCGCGACTTCTCGGTCTACGCCAGCTACACCGACATCTTCCAGCCCAACACCGTCAACGACAGCAGCGGCCAGGTGCTGGACCCGCAGCGCGGCACCAACCTGGAGCTGGGCATCAAGGGCGAGCACTTCGGCGGCAAGCTCAACACCAGCTTCGCGCTGTTCGAGACCGAACAGGACAACGTGCCCGTGGCCAGCGGCACGCAGCCCGACGGCTCGGCCGCCTACCGCCCCGCCAAGGGCACCAAGAGCCGCGGCTACGAGTTCACGGCCGCGGGCGAGGTGCTGCCCGGCTGGCAGCTGATGGGCGGCTACAGCTACGTCACCCCGCGCAAGAACGACGGCAGCCTGCTCTCGCCCCACCTGCCCGCACGCACACTGCGCGTGGCCACCACCTACCGCCTGCCCGGCGACTGGAGCCGCCTGACCCTGGGCGCCAACCTGAGCTGGCAAAGCGCCATCTGGATGAACGAGTTCTACGGCCAGGGCACCGTGGCGCAGGGCGGCGTGACCGTGCTGGGACTGATGGCGCGGTATGACGTGAACAAACAGCTGAGCGTGTCGCTCAACGTGGAGAACGCCACGGACAAGCAGTACGTCAACCTGAGCGGGTTTTCCACCTACGTGTACGGCAACCCGCGCAATGCGTGGCTGAAGGCGAGCTACCGGTTCTGAGCCAGGGGCGGCGGCCCCAGCCGGTTCACGCCCGGCACAGTGGGATGCATGACAATTTTCACATTGTCATGCATCACGGCGGGGCGAGGATGCCGTCTCGCACAGACGGCCCGGTGCGCCTGCGGACAGCTGCTGCTGCCCGTGGCCCCGATAAGCCCGCTGCGCCAGCACACCAGCAAGCACCTGCGCCGGATTCACCAGCCGCACCGCGGGATGCCCCGCCAACGCCTGCAAGGCCAGCGGAATCTCCGTGCAGGCCATCACCACCGCCTGGCAGCGGTGGCGCTCCACCATGCGGGCGGCCACCTCCGTGAACAGCGCGGTCGCGAGTGCCAGATCGCCGGCCTTCACACCCTCGCTGATGCCGCGCATCACCGCAGCCTGCTCGTCAGGCCGTGGCAGGTGGCAGTCGATGCCCGCCTGCTGGAGCGCTCCCTCGTACAAGCCCAGCCGGTAGGTGCCCAGCGTGGCCAGCAGGGCGATGGAAGTGATGCCCTCGCACACCAACTGGGCCGTGGTCTCCTGCACGATGTGCAGCAGTTCGATGCCCGGGCATTCGCGCTGCATGTCCGCGTGCCAGGCGTGCGCCGTGTTGCAGGCGATGGCAACCGTGGCCACGCCCTCGTGCTGCAAGCCCTGGAGCGCCCTGGCCATGCTGGGAAACGGTGAGAGCCCGCCCTCGAGCAAGGCGGCCGTGCGGTCCGGCGCGGGCACCTGCACCATCCAGTGCTCGGGGTAGGCCTGGTCGCGGATGGCCTGGCCGCGCGCGTGCAGATGGGCCTCGCAGGCCGCCAGGAACAGCCGCACGAAATCCACGCCGGCCGCCGGCCCCATGCCGCCGAGGATGCCAACCTTGCGTACGGCGCTCATGCGGCCTGCTCCTGCGACGCGGACGCCGATTGCAGGCCCGCCCGCCTGCGCAGCACCTGGCCCGCATGGGCATGCACCGTGCGGCCGTTCTCGCACGCCAACTGGCCGTTGACGAAGACAGCATCGATGCCCGCGCTCGGCGTGGTGGGGTGCTCGAAGCTGGCGCGGTCGGCCACGTGGTCTGCGTCGAAGACCACGATGTCGGCGGCGCACCCGGGCGCGATGCGCCCCCGGTCCTGCAGGCCGAAGCGGCGCGCGCTCAGCCCGCTCATCTTGTGGATGGCCGTCTCCAGCGAGAACAGGCGCTGCTCGCGCGCATAGTGCCCCAGCACGCGTGGAAACGTGCCCCACAGGCGCGGGTGGGGCACGGCATCGTGGGCCAGGCCGTCAGATCCGACCATGGTCAGCGGATGGGCCAGGATGCGGCGCACATCGTCCTCGTGCATCGCGAAATAGACCGCCCCTGCGGGCGCGATCTGCTCCACCAAGGCCTCGGGCGTGCAACCGCGTTCGCGCGCCAGTGCCAACAGCGAGCGGCCGGCGGCACTCGGGTCGCCGCGCGACCAGGTGACCAGCACCTCACTGGACTGGCCCACGCGCGCGGCCAGCAGCATGGTGGACGAGGCGTTGTACGGGTAGCAGTCCATGCACACCGGCTGGTGCGCGGCGGCCGCATCCACGGCCGCCAGGGTGTGCACCGAGCGGCCATGGTTGCGCTGGCCGATGAGCTTGTGGTGCGACAGCACGGCCTCCACGCCCAGGGCGTTGCCGATGTGCAGCGCCTCGCGCAGGGCATCGTCGATCCCGTCGGCCTCATCGCGCAGGTGCATGGTGAGGATGCCGCGGGCCGCCGTGAGCGGCCCGCCCACGGCAATCACCTCCTGCGCCGTGGCAGCGCGGGCGGGTGGGTAGTACAGGCCAGTGGACAGCCCGCCCGCGCCGGCCTGCAGGGCATCGGCCAGGTCGGTGGCCATGCGCGCGGCCTCTTGCGCGGTGGCCGGCCGCTCCAGATCGGCCACATGGCGCACACGCAGGGTGGAATGGCCCACCAGGCACAGCGCGTTGAGGGCCGGGCGCGCGGCCTGCAGCGCATCCAGGTAGTCGCCAAAGCGCTCGTAGCGCCAGTCGTCGGTGCCCAGCAGGTCCAGCGGCGCGGGGGGCGTGGTGGCGCTGACCAGCGGCGCCAGGCTGATGCCGCAGTTGCCGGTGACCACCGTGGTCACGCCCTGCGTGAGCTTGGGGTGCGGGCCGTGCGGCGTGGCCAGCAGCAGCCGGTCGTCGTGCGTGTGCACGTCGATGAAGCCGGGGCAGACGATGCGGCCACTGGCGTCGTGGCGCGCCAGGGCGGGCTGGCCGCGCAGGTCGCCCAGCGCCGTGATGCGGCCCCGGGCCACGCCCACGTCGGCCCGAAAGCGCGCCGCGCCGCTGCCGTCGACGACCGTGCCGCCGGTGATGATCAGGTCCAGCATGCGCTCAGCCCACCTGCGCGCCCGAGCGCTTGACCATCTCGGCCCACATGGGCGACTCCTTTTTCGCGCGCTCCATCAGGCGCTCGGCGGGGCCGGGGGTCACCTCGAAGCCGATGGCGGCGTACTTCTCCTGCACGGCGGGCAGGCGCAGCAGTTCATTGATGGCCTTGTTGAGCTGCGCCACCAGGGGCTTGGGCGTGCCCGGCGGCGCGACGATGCCGCCCCAGGCCACGGTCTCGTAGCCCGGCACGCCGGACTCGGCCACCGTGGGCGCCTGCGGCAGCAGCGGGCTGCGCGTGCTGCCGCTCACCGCCAGCACGCGCACACGGCCCGACTGGATGTGCGGGGTGATGGAGCTCAGGTTGTCGAACATCAGGTCGATCACGCCGCCCATCAGGTCCTGGATGGCCTGCGGGCTGCCGCGGTAGGGAATGTGCGTCATCGAGACACCGGCCATGGACTTGAACAACTCACCGCTCAGGTGGCCGGTGGTGCCGCTGCCGGCGGAAGCCATGCTCAGCGCGCCGGGCTTCACACGGGCCAGGGCGATCAGTTCCTTCACGCTGTTGGCGGGCAGGTCCTTGCGCACCACCAGGGCGTTCTGCACAAAGCCCAGCAGGGCCACGGGCACGAGGGCATCGGGGTCATAGGGCAGTTTGGCGTACAGCGCGCGGTTGATGGCCAGCGTGCCCACGTTGCCATAGCCCAGGGTGTAGCCGTCGGGCGCTGCGCGGAACACGTCCGCCATGCCGATGCCGCCGCTGGCGCCGGGCTTGTTGTCCACCACGAAGGGCTGCCCGAGGGAGCGGGCCAGCTCGTTGGTGAGGATGCGCACGATGGCGTCGGGGGAGCCGCCGGCCGCCGAGGGCAGCACCAGGCGGATGGGGCGGTCGGGATAGCCGGAGGCCCGTGCCCAGCCGGGCAGCAGCGCCGCACCGGCACCGGCGGTGGCGGCCTGCAGCCAGGTGCGGCGGGTGGTGGTGGCCTGGGAGGGAGAGGCGGCGGATGTCATGGTGCATTCCTTTCGTGGAGAGCGGCGTGTCATGGGGGAATGCTAGAAACCGCCCGCCCTTTTCACAAACCATGATTTCTGCGGGTACCATGCAAAAAGCTCATGCATCTTGATGGTGCCCGGCTACTTCTGCAAGGCCTTCTTGCACCGATCATGTGCATACCTCATGGAGCAAAGCATGTACCGCGCCCCGTCCACCATGTCGCTGCTGTGCCTGGAAGCCAGTGCGCGGCTGGGTTCGTTCACCGCCGCCGCACAGGAGCTGCACCTCACCCAGGGCGCCGTGAGCCGGCAGGTGCAGGCGCTGGAAGGCCGGCTCGATGTGCGGCTGTTCACCCGCCGGCGCGATGCGCTGGTGCCCACCGACGCGGGCCGCTACTACCTGGACGAGATCACCCCGCTGCTGCAGCGCCTGGAACGCGCCACGGTGAACGTGACGGCCTTCAAGGGCCGCGGCGGCGGGCTGGCCCTGTCGGTGGGCGCATCTCTGGGCGCGTACTGGCTCATCCCCCACCTGCCGGCCTTCACCCGGGCCCACGGCGAGATCACGCTGAACCTGAGCACCCGCGTGGGGCCCGCAGACTTCAAGAGCGGCGCCATCGACGCCTCGCTGGAGTTCGGCGACGGCCAGCGCCCGGGCCTGCGCAGCGACTTCGTGGCCGCGCTCCATCTCTCGCCCTACGCCGCGCCCGCCTGGGTGCAGCGCCACGGCGCACGGGTGGACGCCGCCACGCCACGCACGGCCCTGCTCAACCACCACACCCTGCCCGATGCCTGGGAGCAGTGGTTCAGCTTCGAGCAGATCGACGCCAGCCCCGGCCGCGACGGCCCGCGCTTCGAGATCATGGCCATGGCGCTCAACGCCGCCGTGGCGGGCCTGGGCGTGGTGCTGCTGCCCGACTACATGGCACAGGACATGGTGCAGGCCGGCCGCCTGCAGCGCCTGTCACCACGCACGTGGCGCTACGCCCGGGGCTACTACCTGGTCTACCCCGAAGAGTCGCAGCGCCTGCCCGCCCTGCAGACCTTTCGCACCTGGCTGCTCGGCCTGTCGCAGGCCGAAGGCGCGCAGACGGCCCCACCGGCCGCTCCCTAGCGCAGGCAGCCTGGCCGTCGCCGTCAGGCAGCGCGCTCCAGGCGCTGGATGGCGGCATACAGGGCATCCACGAAATTCTGCGCCAGCGCCGAGCCCGATTGGCGCGCCGAGGTGATGGCCCAGATGTCCGAGTCGGCCGCCACCGCCAGGGGCCGGGTGACGCAGTCGCCGGGCGGCACCAGCGACAGGCAGGAAGCGCTCACGATGGCCGCGCCCAGGCCCATCTGCACGCAGCTCAGCGCAATCACCGGTGACCGCACCTGGATGCTGGCGCAGGCGATGTCCATGCCCAGCAGCCGCTCACAGGTGCGCCCCAGGGGCGTATCGGGCGGGTAGCCGATCCACGCGCTGCGGCACAGCTGCTGCGGGTCGATGCGGGGCTCGCCCGCCAGGGGGTGGTCGGCAGGCAGCACGCACACCAGGGGCTGGCGCCCCAGCAGCCGGGACTTGAGGCCCGGGTGGTCGGACTGCACCAGCGAGACACCGACCTCGGCCTGGCCCGAGAGCAGGTGCTCGGGCAGCTCGTCATAGGTGGCCGTGCGAAAGTCGATGCGCGCACCGGGGCTGTTGCGCATCAGCTGCCGCAGGGCCTGCGGGATCAACGTGGTGGCAAAGGTGGCGCTGGCGGCGATGTGGAGGGTGTCCACGCCCGCGGTCCCCATGCGCTGCGCCAGGGTGTTGAGCCGGTCCAGGCCGCGGTACACGTCGCGCGCCTCTTCGTGCAGGCGCAGGGCTTCGGGCGTGGGCTGCAGCCTGCGGCCCAGGCGCTCGAACAAGGGATAGCCCAGCCGCACCTCGCAGTGCGACAGGGTGCGGCTCAAGGCTGGCTGCGACACATGCAGCGCCAGGGCAGCGCCGCTCAAGCTGCCCGTGGTCATGATGGCGTGGAACACCTCCAGCTGCCGCATGTTCAGGCCACGGGGCGCGTTGGCTGCCTCTGCGCCGGGGTCGGGGGAATGGTCAGACATGCTGGTGGAAACCCTTGGCGTAGATAACTTCGTGTGCGAATGCAGCCATGTTTTTCTATTTGGGCGCGGCAAAGCGCGGCGATACGCTGCCAGCCATGTTCCGCCCCACAAAGGATTGATGCCATGCGCCGCCGCCCACCTGCCCTGCCCGCCCGAGCTCCGCCATGGTAGTGGAACCAGGGCATGCCCGGGCCGCAGCGCCAGGGCCGCCCCCGCCTGCCCGCCACATCCGCCCGCCCATTTTTTGATCCCCCAGAGAGACCTTGACCATGCCACTCGAAAAACTCGCCGCCACCGTGCTGTGCGCTGCCACCCTCACCATCGGCGCTGCCCCGGCCTGGGCGCAACAACCGGCGCCCAAGGCCAACGTGGCCATCCTGGCCACCGGCGGCACCATTGCCAGCCGAGGCGCCAACAGCCTGGCGCTGACCGACTACGGGCAGAGCGTCGGCCTCCAGCCCGTGGCCATCCAGGCCCTGGTGACCGCCGTGCCCGAGATCCAGAAATTCGCCAACATCACGGGCGAGCAGCTCTTCAACGTCGGCAGCTCCAAGCTCAGCATCGACAACTGGCTGGCCCTGGCCAAGCGCACCAACGCCCTGCTGGCAACCAAGGAGGTGGACGGCGTGGTCATCACGCATGGAACCGACACCCTGGAGGAAACCGCCTACTTCCTGAACCTGGTGGTCAAGACCCACAAGCCCGTGGTGCTGGTCGGCTCCATGCGCCCCAGCACCGGCATGAGCGCAGACGGCCCGCTGAACCTGGTCAATGCCGTCGCGCTGGCAGCCAGCCCCGCGGCCAGGGGCCGGGGCGTGATGGTGAGCATGAACGACGCGATCAGCAGCGCCTTCGGCGTGATGAAGACCAACACCACCAATGCAGCCACCTTCAAGAGCCCGGACGGCGGCGAACTCGGCTACATGCAGAACTCGGAGCCGTTCTTCATCGCCAGCCCCGCCAAGAGGCACACGCTCGACAGCGAGTTCGACATCGGCCCGCTGCAAAGCCTGCCGCGCGTGGACATCAACTACACCACGCTGGGGTCGGACGGCGTGCTCATCGACGCGGCGGTGGCCGCCGGCGCCCGCGGCATCGTCAACGCGGGAACAGGGCACGCGAACATGCCGCATGCCACCATGGCCAGCCTGGTCACGGCCCAGCAAAAAGGCGTGGCCATCGTCACGGGCTCCCGCGTGATGACCGGCATCGTCACGCCCACCAGTGAATTCACCAAGGCCGGCTTTGCCAGTGCGATGATGCATTCACCCCAGAAAGCCCGCATCCTGCTGATGCTGGCCCTCACCAAGACCAACGACCCCAAGGAGATTCAGCGCATCTTCAACGAGTATTGAAGAAGGGCTGCAGCAAACCTCCCCCAGAGGTTCAGGCCGAGCCGCCAGGCACCTGCACCCCACCCGCCACCGGCGGCACCAGCGCCTGCGCGCGCCGCGGTGCCAGCGCCTGCACGAACTGGCGTGTGGCGGCCTCCCAGTTGAACTGCTCGGCATGGCGGCGCACCGCGTCGCGCGGCTTGAGCATGGCCGCCAGGCAGGCGGCGCGCAGGTCGGTGTCGAGCACACCGCCGGGCGAGTCCTTGCCCACCACGTCGATGGGCCCGGGCACCGGGTAGGCCGCCACGGGTGTGCCGCAGGCCATGGACTCGGCCATCACCAGGCCGAAGGTGTCGGTGACGCTGGGGAACACCATCACATCGGCCGTGCGGTAGACGGAAGCCAGCGCCGGGCCATCGAGCACGCCGATCCAGCGCACCTGGGGGAAGCGGGCCTTGAGCCGGGGCAGCTCGGGGCCCTCGCCCGCCACCCACTTCTCGCCGGGCAGGTCCAGCTCCAAAAACTTGTGCACCTGCTTTTCCACCGCGACGCGGCCCACGTACAGGAACAGCGGCGCGCTGCCGCGCTCCATGCGCTCGCCCTCGGGCGAGAAGAGCGACAGGTTCACCCCGCGCGACCACAGCCGCGCACCGGTGAAGCCGCGCGCCTTCAGGTCGTCGACGATGGCCGGTGTGGGCGCCACCGTGGCGCGCGCCGCGTTGTGAAAGCGCCGCAGCAGCGCATAGCTCCAGCGTGTGGGCAGGCCGATGCGGGCGTGCACGTATTCGGGGAACCGGCTGTGGTACGCCGTGGTGAAGGGCCAGCCTTCGCGGATGGCGAAAGACCGCGCCAGCCAGCCCAGCGGCCCTTCGGTGGCGATGTGCAGGCAGTCGGGGTCGATGGCGCGGATGCGCCGGCCCACCTCGGCGCGCGTGGTCAGCGCCAGCGCGATCTCCGGGTAGGTGGGGCATGGCATGGAGCGAAAGCCCTGGGGCGAGAGGATTTCGACCTCATGCCCCATGCGCTGCAGCTCGGCGCGCGTCATCTTGAGCGTGCGCACCACGCCATTGACCTGGGGCTCCCAGGCATCGCTCACGACCAGTATCTTCATCGGCGCCTCTCTTCCTTTTGCATCAAGGGTGGTGGGGGGATGTGGCTTGCGCGGCCTGCAGCGGCATTTCGCTGTCGGCCAGTTGCAGGGCCCGGTGCGACCGGCGCCAGCGCCAGCCGGCCAGCGCCGTGCAGCCCGCCACCAGCAGGCCCAGCGCGGCAATCAGCCCGCCCGTGGTCCCCCCCAGTGCCAGCAGCAGCGTGTAGGCGCCCAGCATGAGCAGCACGCTCAGGTTCTCGTTGAAGTTCTGCACCGCGATGGATTCGCCCGGGCTCAGCAGCACATGGCCACGGTGCTGCAGCAGCGCATTCATGGGCACGACGAAGGCGCCCGCCGCAAAGCCCACGGCCGCCAGCAGCGGGATGGCCCAGGCGACAGACTCCACCAGCAGCATCAGCGGCACGGCCAGCCCGATCAGCACGCCCAGCGGCAACACGCGCGGCGCCTGCGCCAGCGCCACGCAGCGCCCCGCCAGCGCCGCCCCCGCGGCAATGCCCACCGCTACCACGGCCTGCAGGTAGGCGGCCTGGTCCAGCCCCAGCGAGAGCGACTGCTGCGCCCAGGCCAGCACCACGAACTGCAGCGTGGCCCCTGCGCCCCAGAACAGCGTGGTGACCGCCAGCGACAGGCTGCCCGCCCGGTCGCGCCAGAGCACGCCCTGCGCCACGCCAAAGCGCGCCAGCAGCGCGGGCAGCCGCCAGGCCGACGAGGCGCCCGCCGCCGGGCGCCGGGGAATGAAGGCATTGAGCACGCCCGCCGCCAGGTACACCGCCACCACGGCCACCAGCGCGGCCTGCAAGCCACCGCCCTCGGCCGCGCCCTCCCTTTCGCCCCACAGCGCGGCAAAGCCATCGCTCACCAGCCAGCCCCCCAGGGCCGTGCCCAGGATGATGGCGCCCACGGTGCTCACCTCCAGCCAGCCATTGGCGCGCACCAGGGCCGCGGGCGGCACGCGCTCGGTGACCAGGCCGTACTTGGCGGGCGAATAGCAGGCCGCGCCCGGCCCCGCCAGGCAAAAGGCCGCCAGCGGGTGCAGGCCCAGCAGCATGGCCAGCGCGGCGCAGGCCTTGAGCAGGTTGGCGGCCAGCATCACCCGCTCCTTGGGCCAGCGGTCGGCCACCACGCCCACGCAGGGCGCCAGCACCACATAGGCCACGGTGAAGACCAGCTTGAGCAGCGGCGCCAGCCACGCCGCCTCGCCCCTCTGCATGAGGCAGGCAATGGCCACCACGAGCAGCGCGTTGTCGGCCAGCCCCGAGACGAACTGCGCGGCGACCAGCAGGCGCACACCCTGAATGCTCATGGGGTGTCGCCTGCAGGGCTACTACATGCGTTCATGGCGCGCCATTAGGCAGGGCGCATGTGTCTTTTGCGTGACGGTAGCCCTCTACCGCGCCCTGGACAAAAGAAAGGAGAAACTGGTGCAGCCGATGCCAGGGCCAACAGCGTCTCTGCGGTCTCCCTCGGGCGCGGCGCGCTGCAGTGACGCGGCAACACCTTGCCATGCCAGCAGAACGGGCAAGCCAGCGCTCTGCGTTCGGCAATGGCTCCTATCCGCTGGCGCTTTGCCCCACAGCCGCAGAGGGCCGGCGTGCCAGTTCGATGAAGGCCCGCACGTAGTCGATGGCCGTGTCGGCCTCGCGCGCCCCCAGAAAAATCTGCTTGGCGATGCCGCGCGCGCCCAGGCGCACGGGCACCACGTCCATTCTGGCCGCGTACTCCTCCACCAGCCAGCGCGGCAGGGCCGCCACGCCGCGGCCGCTGGCGACCATCTGCAGCATGATGTCCGTGGTTTCGATGGCCTTGTGGCGTTTGGGCGTGACACCGGCCGGCAGCAGGAACTGGTTGTAGATGTCCAGGCGCTCGATGTCCACGGGGTAGCTGATGAGCACTTCCTGCGTCAGCTGCTGGGGCTTCACATAGGCCGCCGAAGCCAGGGCATGGCCCTTGGCGACCACCAGCACCTGCTCGTAGTCGAACACGGGCTCGAACTTGAGCCCCGGCTTGAACAGCGGGTCGGGCGTGACCAGGAGGTCGATCTCGTAGCCAAAGAGCGCGCCGATACCACCGAATTGGAATTTCTGCTTCACGTCCACATCCACGTCGGGCCAAGCAGCCAGGTAGGGTGACACCACCTTGAGCAGCCACTGGTAGCAGGGATGGCATTCCATGCCGATGCGCAGCGCGCCGCGCTCGCCCTGCGCGAACTGGCCCAGGCGCTCTTCGGCCAGGTCCAGCTGCGGCAGCACGCGGTTGGCCACCGCCAACAGGTACTGGCCGGCCTGCGTCAGGCGCAGGCTGCGGCCTTCGCGCAGCCAGATGTCGGTGCCCAGCTGCTGCTCCAGCTTCTTCATGCTGTGGCTCAGGGCCGACTGGGTGAGGTTGAGCACGCCGGCAGCGGCCGTGAGCGAGCCTTGCTTCTCAACCTGCTGAACGATGCTGAGGTGGATGCGCTCCAACATTTGCATGATCCAAATTCATGTATTTGTGAAATAAAACCATTTTACTTCATCAACCGCCGCCACTAGCATCCCCTCCCATGACAGCAAACATGGCACATCCCCTGCGCATCGTCGCGGTTTCCGGCGGCCTGCAACGCCCCTCCAAGGCGGCGGCTCTGGCAGAGCATCTGCTGGACCTGATCGCCGATGAACTCCCGTGCGAACAGCGCCTGGTCGAGCTGGGCCCGCTCGCGCCGCAGCTGGCCGGCGCGGTGTGGCGCTCCCAATTGCCCGATGCGGTGGAGCGGGAGCTGGCAGTGGTCGAACAAGCCGACGTGCTGGTGGTGGCCACCCCGGTCTACCGCGGCGCCTACACCGGGCTGTTCAAGCATTTCTTCGACTTCATCCACCAGGACGCCCTGGTCGACAAACCCATCTTGCTGGCGGCCACCGGCGGCAGCGAGCGCCATGCGCTGGTGATCGACCACCAGTTGCGGCCGCTGTTCAGCTTTTTTCAGGCGCGCACCTTGCCGCTGGGCGTCTACACCACCGACCAGGACTTCACCAACCACCGCCTGCAGAGCGAAGCCCTGATCGCGCGGGCCCGGCTGGCCGTGCAGCGGGCATTGCCGCTCATCGCACTGGCGCGCCACACCAAGCCCTTGCAGACCGAAGACGTGGTGCTGGCCTGAACCGCGAACCGCCTTGACTCCCCTATTCAGCCCACTCCATCGCCATGCACCAAGAACCCGCCTTTCACCTCAAAAGCATCTGTTTCGATGAGAACTACCAGCCATCGGACAGCACGCGCATCACCACCAACTTTGCCAACCTGGCCCGCGGAACCAGCCGCCAGCAGAACCTGCGCAACACGCTGCGGATGATCGACAACCGCTTCAACGACCTGGCGCATTGGGACAACCCGACGGGCGACCGTTATTCCGTCGAACTGGAGATCATCTCGGTCGAGATGAGCATGGGCGCGGAGACCCGCCATGCAGCGTTTCCGCTGATCGAGATCCTCAAAACCAGCATCCTCGACAAGAAAACCAACCAGCGCATCGACGGCATCGCGGGGAACAATTTCTCGTCCTACGTGCGCGACTACGATTTCAGCGTGGTGCTGCCGCAATACAACGCCCATCGCGCGGAATTTGGCATGCCCCATGATTTTGGCGACCTGCATGGCAAGCTGTTCCAGCAGTTTGTCAACTCACGCCTGTACAAGGAGCACTTCGGCAAGCCGCCGGTCATCTGCATCAGCGCCTCGACCAGCAAGACCTACCAGCGCACCGGCAACCAGCACCCAGTGCTGGGTGTCGAGTACCAGCAGAACGAACTGTCTTCGACCGACCAGTACTTCGCCAAAATGGGCATGCAAGTGCGCTTCTTCATGCCGCCCAATGGTGTGGCGCCGCTCGCCTTTTACTTCCACGGCGACCTGCTGGGCGACTACACGAACCTCGAATTGATCGGCACCATCAGCACCATGGAGACCTTTCAGAAGATCTACCGCCCCGAGATCTACAACGCCAACTCTGCCGCCGGAAGAATCTACCAGCCGAGCCTGAAGAACCAGGACTACTCGTCCACGCAGATCGTCTATGACCGCGAAGAACGCAGCCAACTGGCGGTCACGCAGGGCAAGTTTGCCGAAGAGCACTTCATCAAGCCGTACAAGAACGTGCTTGAGCAATGGGCTGCCACCTGCACAATCTGACGCTACTGCACAGCTCGCCAGCCGGGCGCAGTTGCCCTGGCATATGCTCACCCCACCCCTCTTTTCTCTGAAGGAATTCTCGGATGTTTGAAACCTCCATCGCCGGCAGCCTGCCCAAGCCCGCCTGGCTGGCAGAAACCAATAAGCTCTGGCCCCAGTGGATGGCCGAAGGCGATGCACTGCGCCAGGCCAAGGCCGACGCCACCCTGCTGTGGATCAAGGCGCAGGAAGACGCGGGCCTGGACATCGTGGGCGATGGCGAGCAATCGCGCCAGCACTTCGTGCACGGCTTTCTGGAACAGGTCGAGGGCATCGACTTCGAGCACAAGGTGAAGATGGGCATCCGCGACAACCGCTACGACGCCATGGTGCCGCAGGTGGTCTCGGCCCTGCGCCTGAAAGGCCGCGTGCATGCCTTCGAGGCCCAGCTGGCGCGCGCCCACACCAAGAAGAAGCTCAAGTTCACCCTGCCCGGCCCCATGACCATCGTGGACACCGTGGCCGACCGCTTCTACGGCGACAAGGTGAAGATGGCGTTCGCGTTTGCCGAACTGCTCAACCAGGAAGCCCTGGCGCTGCAGGCCGATGGCGTGGACATCATCCAGTTCGACGAGCCCGCCTTCAACGTCTACATGAAAGACGCCGCCGACTGGGGCGTGCAGGCGCTCGAGCGCGCGGCACAGGGCCTGACCTGCACGACGGCGGTGCACATCTGCTACGGCTACGGCATCAAGGCCAACACCGACTGGAAGAGCACCCTGGGCGACGAATGGCGCCAGTACGAGGCCGTGTTCCCGGCCCTGGCCAAGAGCAGCATCGACCAGGTGAGCCTGGAATGCATCCACTCCCACGTGCCGCCCGAGCTGATGAAGTTGCTGGCCGGCAAGGACGTGATGGTCGGCGTGATCGACGTGGCCAGTGATGTGGTGGAGACCCCCGAGGAAGTGGCCGACACCATTGCCCGCGCTCTGGAGTTTGTGCCCAAGGAACGGCTGTTCCCGTGCACCAACTGCGGCCTGGCTCCCATGGGGCGCGATGTGGCTTGGCGCAAGCTGCAGGCGCTGGCGGAAGGCACGAAACTGGCGAAGGAGCGGCTCGCCGTTGGCTGATGCCCACCGCGGCAGGCAGCGTAGGCCACGACCACCACCGCTACCAATCGAACGCCTGCTGGCGCGACACCAAAGGCCAGCGGCCCAGCACCACATGCTCGCTCAGCCCATACAGGCTGTCCACCAGCATGAACTCCGACACCCGCCAGGCGAACGGCTCAATCGCACGCTTGGCAAAGGGCGCATGCTGGTAGTCCAGCGTGACATGGGGGCTGAAGCTGCGGCGAATCTGGCTTTCGTGAAAGCCCACCCGCCGCATGGCCTGCGCCAGACTGTGTTCGAAACCGCAAATACCGCGCAGGCCCGCCGCCCGGCCGGTCAGCTGCGCCATGCTTTTGCCATTGGGCTGTGCGCTCGATTGCACGGCATCGAGACGGATGTCGAACGGCTCGGCCACCACGGTGTTGCCTGCAGCCATTGCCAGATCGAGCTGGCGGGTTGGAATGCGGTCCAGAAAGCGGCCCATCTTCTCGATGGTGATGTGCAGACCTTCCTTTCGCATGGGCGCGCCCCGCTCAGGAAAGGGCGACAGGCCCAGGCTGCCGAGCAGCCCGACCGCCCGGCATGCCAGATCGGCGGGAAGGCCGACAAAAAAGTAGAGGTCGTGGGGCTGTGCCATGGCAATCAGACGTCCGGTGAAGGCGGCACCCATTTTGCACAAATACTGCATAAAAATACAGTTATTTTTCCCTCAACACCCCAAAGACCAGGCTCGCGCACCCGAAAAATTGACAGGTCCAGACGCCGCCGCGGCCCGCAATAATGGGCAGGTTGCCGCCACCGATGGAGCGCACTTTTTCACCGTGAACATCAACACCCTGCGCAAGAAAGCCAAAGCCCATACGCTGGAGGTCGAGGACATTCTGGCGGCGGCTGCACGCCGCCCTGCGGGCCTGCAGGCAGAGCTTCAGCGCCTGTCTGCCGAGCTGGAGTGGCCCCACACGCCCTACCCGCGCGGTGGCGGCCACGTCGTGCCTTTCGCCCGCTGGGCCGAGGTGGCGGGCGCCTATGCAGAGCATGGCATTCCCGGCCTGGCAGGGTGGATGCAGGCGCAGGCAGCAGCAGGGCACGGGGCACCCGCCGAATACGTGCTTGCGATGCTGGAGGCGCTCAAGACGCAGGAAGCCAACGACGCCCTCTTCTCCCTGTTTGCCCATGTGCTGGACGACCCAGGGGGCCATGTGGCAGAAGCGCTGGAGCTGGCCAGCACCATCAACTTCACGTTCTCGTTCAAGGGCCGCCTGCTGCCAACGCCCGCCCAGGCCGACCGGGCCCGGTCGTTCTTGGTGGCGCTCTACCCCCTGGCCCGCAAGGAAGCCGAGCGCTGCACCGTGGTCTGCGCCCTGCGGGGCGTGGGTGATGAAACCACGGCCCAGTACCTGGCCACGATCAAGCCCTTTGGCGGCCCGCATGCGGGGCTGGAAAAGTCGGCGCTGCGGGCCATTCGCAAGAGGCTGCAAGGCATGGCCTCGGCGGCCCCATGAGCTTCGACTTCGTGTTCTTTCGCCTCCAGCGCGCACCGGACGCCCGCGCCTGGGCCCGCTTTGCCATCGACCAGATCGCAGCCCACGGCCACACCCCTGCGCTGGTGGGCGGCAAGGGTTCTGGCTGGCGCAAAGCCCCACCCGGCCCCGAGGCGCTGATGGAGGCGATTGCGGCATCGCGCAACCGCTCGGTACAGGCAGGGCACAACCCCCGAAGCCGCGACCCCGTGGACGGCTGGGGCATCTACTGCGCCCACTCCGGCGAGCACGGTGCCCACCTCTGCCGCTACCGCGAGCCGTCTTCTGCCCCCGCCAACCTGCACGACTGGTTTGTTGCCTTGGCCCAGGCGCTGGCAGGCATCGCCGACATCAGATACGGCTTTGGCTATTCCGGGCGCGCCCCGAAGGACGTGTACTTTGGCCTGGGCATGAGCGCAGGCAAGCCGAGCCCCGAGCTGGCCCCACTGTTTGCCGACGAGGAAAAGGTGGCGCGCTGGTTTCGCGCCTGCGCGTGGAACACGGATGGCGCGTATGTCAGGGATGCGTTTCCGGTCAATGTGCTGGGCCGGGATTTTCTGGATCTGGAGACTTCGCCCTCGGGCGAGGCCCTGGCGAGTGGACTGGCGGCATTCGGCGGTCTTGAGCGGCTCACCCCGGACCTGCAGGTCTGGTCCATCATGTCGGAACAGCAGCGGCAGGCGGCATCCGCGTTTCTGGCGCAGCGGCAGTTGTCTGTTGTGTCCCATTCTTACGGCAACCACAGCCAGGTCAAGCCGGCAAGCCACTGAACGGACAAAAGCGCCTCATCGCTTGATGAGGCGCTTTGGCTTCAAACGCAAGGCCGCCAAGGCGGCCTTGCCTCACTCCCACTCAATCGTCGCCGGCGGCTTGCTGCTCACGTCGTACGTCACGCGGTTGATCCCGCGCACCTCGTTGATGATGCGCCCCGACACCTTCTTGAGCAGGGCGTACGGCAGCTCGGCCCAGTCGGCGGTCATGAAGTCGCTGGTCTGCACGGCACGCAGGGCGACCACGTAGTCGTAGGTGCGGCCGTCGCCCATCACGCCCACGCTCTTGACGGGCAGGAAGACGGTGAAGGCCTGGCTGGTGAGGTCGTACCAGGTCTTGCCGGTGGCTTCGTCCACGTGGTTGCGCAGTTCTTCGATGAAGATCGCGTCGGCGCGGCGCAGCAGGTCGGCGTATTCCTTCTTCACTTCGCCCAGGATGCGCACGCCCAGGCCGGGGCCGGGGAAGGGGTGGCGGTAGACCATTTCGGGCGGCAGGCCCAGGGCCACGCCGAGTTCGCGCACTTCGTCCTTGAACAAATCGCGCAGGGGCTCCAGGAGCTTGAGGCCCAGTTGCTCGGGCAGGCCGCCGACGTTGTGGTGGCTCTTGATGGTGACGGCCTTCTTGCTCTTGGCGCCGCCGGATTCGATCACGTCGGGGTAGATGGTGCCCTGGGCCAGGAAGGTGGCGCCCTTGTGGCCGGCGCCGCCGGCCTTGAGCTTGGCGGCCTCGGCCTTGAAAACGTCGACAAACAGGCCGCCGATGATCTTGCGCTTTTGCTCGGGGTCGCTCACGCCGGCGAGCTTGCCCAGGAAGAGGTCGCTCGCGTCCACGCGGATGACCTTGGCGTGGAGCTTGCCCTCGAACATGTCCATGACCATGTCGCCTTCGTTCAGGCGCAGCAGGCCGTGGTCGACGAACACGCAGGTGAGCTGGTCGCCGATGGCGCGGTGGATCAGCGCGGCAGCCACGGACGAATCCACACCGCCCGAGAGGCCCAGGATCACTTCTTCATCGCCCACCTGGGCGCGGATCTGCTCCACCGCCTCGGCGATGTGGTCGCGCATGACCCAGTCGGGGTTGGTGCCGCAGATGCCGAGCACGAAGCGGTCGAGCAGCGCCCTGCCTTGCACGGTGTGCGTGACTTCGGGGTGGAACTGCACGGCGTAGAAGCGGCGCTCTTCGTCGGCCATGCCGGCGATGGGGCAGCTGTCGGTGCTGGCCATGAGCTTGAAGCCGGGGGGCAGTTCGGTGACCTTGTCGCCGTGGCTCATCCAGACGTTGAGCATGCCGTGGCCTTCGGGGGTGGTGAAGTCGGCAATGTCCTTGAGCAGCGCGGTGTGGCCGCGGGCGCGCACGGCGGCAAAGCCGAACTCGCGCTTGTGGCCGCCTTCGACCTTGCCGCCCAGTTGGTGGGCCATGGTCTGCATGCCGTAGCAGATGCCGAGCACGGGCAGGCCGAGCGTGAACACGGCTTCGGGCGCCTTGTCGGTGGTGTCTTCGTACACGCTGGCGTGGCTGCCCGAGAGGATGATGCCCTTGAGCGAGCCGTCCTTGGCGTAGTCGCGCACCCATTCGTCCGTCACGTCGCAGGGGTGCACCTCGCAGTACACGTTGGCTTCGCGCACGCGGCGGGCGATGAGCTGGGTGACTTGCGAGCCGAAATCGAGGATGAGGATTTTCTGGTGTTGCATGGTGTTGGGCGGCGGTTGGGGTGTTTTACTTAAAGGCTGGAGAGGTCGAGAAGCGGTACGCCGCTGCGCTTTGCGGCGGCTGCCTGCGCGGCGTCGAAGGTGGCCAGGGGCAGGCGCAGGGAGCGGGCCAGCCACAGGTAGGCGGCGTCGAAGGTGGGCAGGCCGGTGTCGAGGGCCACGTCCATCACGGCCTTGTGCTGGGCGGGGGCCAGGTCGTGCAGTTCCACGCGGTGGCGTATGGCTTCTAGCACGCCCCACAGGCCTTCGACCGATGCGGGCGGTATGCGGCCGCTGTGCACGCCGCTGCTGATGAGGTTGCTGCACTCCCACTGCCAGAGGTTGGGGGCCTGGGGCTCGACCTCGTCGCGGCGGATCAGGGTGTACAGGCGGCGGGTGTGCTCGCTGGCCGCGTCGGGCAGCAACCAGGCGGCGGTGACGGAGGCGTCGAGGACAAAGGCGGTCATGCGGTGGCCCTGCCCTTGCGACGCAAAGTATCTGTGGTGGTGGCCTCACCTGCGGCTCGCAAAGTATCGGGAGGGTTCGCCCCGACTGCGGGGCGAACCGTGGCATGCAGCGCGTCGATCTGGCCCAGCTCGCGGGCGATCTGCTCGTCGGTGATGACGGGGCGGCGGCGCACGGGCAGCATGCGCACCACTTCCTTGCCGTGGCGGGTGATGCGCACTTCTTCACCCTGCTCGACCAGCTCGATCAGGGCAGAGAACCTGCTCTTGGCTTCGTAGATGCCGACGGACTGCATGGATGCGCGGACCCCCAAAAAGAAAAAGTCTGGCCTGAATGGTGAATTCAGACCAGACTATATCATTCTGACCAGATATTTTCAATCAGGCCAGACTCCGGATCTCTGAGGTTAGAGCAGACCCACGTCCTGCGAACATCGACAGCCCAAGCCAGGGCAGCCGTGCAAGGGCCGCCCCGCCGCACTGGCTGCGTCCCCCTTCCCGAATGGCACAGCCATTCGAGAGAAGGGGGAAGGCGCGAAGCGACTCAGGGGGTTGTCCCTTAATCAGCCCGGTAGTTCGGCGCTTCCTTGGTGATCTGCACGTCGTGCACGTGGCTTTCGCGGATGCCGGCGGTGGTGATCTCGACGAACTCGGCCTTGTTGTTCATGTCGTCGATGGTGGCGCAGCCGCAGTAGCCCATGGAGGCGCGCACGCCGCCGGCCATCTGGAACACGATGGAGACCATGGAGCCCTTGTAGGGCACGCGGCCTTCGATGCCTTCGGGCACGAGCTTGTCGGCGTTGGGGTTGCCGGTGCTCGACTCCTGGAAGTAGCGGTCGGCGCTGCCCTGCTGCATGGCGCCGATGCTGCCCATGCCACGGTAGCTCTTGTAGCTGCGGCCCTGGTACAGGATGACTTCGCCAGGCGCTTCTTCGGTGCCGGCGAACATGCCGCCCATCATGACGGTGCTGGCGCCAGCGGCCAGGGCCTTGGCGATGTCGCCGCTGTAGCGGATGCCGCCGTCAGCGATGAGGGGCACGCCTGTGCCCTTGAGGGCGGTGGCCACGCTGTCGATGGCCATGATCTGGGGCACGCCCACGCCGGCCACGATGCGGGTGGTGCAGATGGAGCCGGGGCCGATGCCGACCTTGACCGCGTCGGCACCCGCTTCGACCAGGGCCAGTGCAGCAGCGCCGGTGGCGATGTTGCCGCCGATGACGTCGACATGCGGGTAGTTCTGCTTGACCCAGCGCACGCGCTCGATCACGCCCTTGCTGTGGCCGTGGGCGGTGTCGACAACGATGGCGTCCACACCGGCCTTGACCAGGGCTTCGACACGCTCTTCGGTGCCCTCACCCACGCCCACCGCTGCGCCCACGCGCAGGCGGCCCGAGGCGTCGCGTGCAGCGTTGGGGAAGCTGGTCTGCTTGGTGATGTCCTTGACGGTGATCAGGCCCTTGAGCTCGAACTCGTCGTTCACGACCAGCAGGCGCTCGAGCTTGTGCTTGTTGAGCAGGGCCTTGGCCTCGGCGGGCGAGGTGCCGGCCTTTTCGTTGACGGTGATGAGCTTCTCGCGCGGGGTCATGATCTGGTGGACCTTGACGTCGTAGCGGGTTTCGAAGCGCAGGTCGCGGCCCGTGACGATGCCGACCACCTTGCCGCCGTCGCACACGGGAAAGCCCGAGATGCCCAGTTGCTCGGACAGCTGCAGCACCTGCAGCACGGTGTGCTCGGGGGTGATGACCACGGGGTCGCGCAGCACGCCGGACTCATAGCGCTTGACCTTGGCCACGTGGGCGGCCTGCTCCTGCGCGGTGAGGTTCTTGTGCACGATGCCGATGCCGCCCTCCTGGGCGATGGCGATGGCCAGGCGCGCCTCGGTCACGGTGTCCATGGCGGCGGACACGAGCGGCAGGTTCAGCTGGATGTTGCGGGAGAGTTTC
>JAESFW010000317.1_pt1 | contig 36051 bp, 27 predicted proteins | sample 9269481 | NCBI WGS metagenome assembly JAESFW01 (sample SAMN14515350, study PRJNA621654) | algae metagenome | isolation source: Lyngbya sp. HA4199-MV5 and co-occurring heterotrophs from soil with... | place: USA: Ahupuaa O Kahana State Park, Hawaii | collected 2009-07-21 | reverse complement strand
TTTGATTTGACGGCTGGTTAACCGCTCTGCTTCCGGGTTTGATGGCAACAGCATTCGCTCTATAGACCAATTAACTTGTACTACAAGGCGAGATTATATGGTACTTTCATTCTCGGAAATCACCTTAGTTCTTAGTTGTTGGTTGTTAGTGCATGAGTCATTCCTGACTCCTTCTAAAAACTTTTCTTGTAGCTTGCTTCCCGCAGGGTATGCCCATTTCTGGTATGCCTGGAAGGCTTTAGGGCTATAAAACCAAAAACTCCCTTGCCTCCTGCCTTCTGCCTCCTGCTTCCCCTACTCCCTACTCCCTACTCCCCACTCCCTACTGCCCTCTGCCTGTTCACGGCTGTACTGCCGCTTGATTAACGGTTGATGCAGCTCAGGCAATGTTAGGAGGCAGTCCCGCGCCTGGTGGCACCTGGCTTTGCTGCAAGTGAGACTCAATTAACCCGGTAAGCTGCTCTCGCTGAATTTCAGTGCCAGCGGCTGTATTACCAGAAGTATCAAAGAAGATGATGCTATGAATCATGTCCGTCGCCAGCATTTGAAACAGAATGTGAGTCACAGGTAAGGGCAACGCGATCATTTGCGGATCGTGCATTGGGTAGGGACCAGTGGACACATCTTTCAAACTGGAAAACGCATAGATGACGTTTTTCTCTAAGCCTGGTTGCGCCTGATTCTCCAGGGTTGTAATCGCCCAGCTTTGGTCAAGGGTTTGCACAATGTAGTACTGTGCATGGCGCAATTGTGACGCTAAAAATTTCAGCACAGGGGCGATCGTCGCAACGAGGGTTGGTGTATTACCCTCCTGAGGAGCATCATCAATGAGTTGCTGAATTTGTTGGTCGATGTTCATTACTGAGAGCAAGCTCCTTAATTTGATGAACGGGGTGTGAAGCTTCTGTAGTTTGACCTAGACGGGTTTGTCGTCTTGTTGTCACAATTGGTTAAACTGGCTTCAGTTTTGTTAATCATTGGGCGTTAATACCGTGGGGGATATCTGCCAAAGCGTGGAGGCAATTTTTCAACTGCTGCTGAACGAGTTAAAGCTGTCAACGAACGCGTCTGAGCAGAACTGCTTGGATGTGGCAGATCGACTATCCAAAGAGGTCGCACGGATTTGCGTTGAAAGTAAGCGCATTCAGGCATCTGGAGAGATCGATACTTGGGCGACCGCGTTAGCAAGACATCGACTCCAGCAATGCTTGCATTACTATAAACTCGGTTCCAAGCGTGGACGGGTTGAGTTACACAGCACGCTGAGCGCGATCGTGTATCGCTACATTACCCCACCGCAGACCCAGGCGAGCTACCAGGCACGCTTAACCTTAATTGAAGATTTTTTGCAAAGCTTTTATATGGAAGCGCTTAACGCCTTCCGCCGCGAGACCCAGTTGCCTGCAACGTATCAACCGCGCACCTTGCTACAGCTTGCAGAGTACATGGCGTTTAGCGAACGGTATGGCAAGCGGCGCATTCCGCTACCGGGGCGACGCAACCAGCAGCTCATCATCCTCCGCGCTCAGACATTCTCACAGCAGCAGCCGATCGAAACGCCCGTTGACATTGAGCGTGCGGCGGATGGTGGCGCTGGCGATGGAGACAACCCGTGGAACGCGGCTTCCATGCAGCAAGTGCGGGAACAGATGGTGGCACAGGAGCCAGAACAGCCAGAAGATAGCCTGCGACAAGCCGTAGTTGCGGAACTCATGACGTATCTAGAAGAGCGCAAGCAAACTGATTGTGCTGATTACTTTGCGCTCCGCTTACAGGATTTGCCTGCAAATGAAATTGAGGTCATTTTAGGTCTGACACCACGCCAGCGGGACTATTTGCAGCAGCGGTTTCGCTATCATCTCATTCGGTTTGCGCTCTCCCATCGGTGGGAATTAGTCCATCAGTGGCTGGAAGCAGATTTGGAGCGCAATCTTGGCTTAACCTTACAGCAGTGGCAAGCCTTCCAGGAACAGCTTGATCCCCAGCAAGCAGAATTGCTGGAACTGAAGCGCAAACGGCTGTCCGATGCCGCGATCGCGCAAGCTCTTGGTTGTACTGTGACTCAAGTGCGGAAACAGTGGTTTAAGCTACTGGAGCAAGCATGGGAAATTCGCAATTATTTAGTATCCGGACAAGGGGCATCTGCTGATGAATAGGGACATATACCATGAATGATGACTCGGACACGCTCCAGAGAAATCTCCTCCAACTACTACAAGACCTGGTTGCGTTTACCACTTCAGATGACTCTGGGGTGGTTCGTCCAGTTACTGAGTGGGGCGAGGAGCTACACGACGCGCGATCGAGTGCGTTAGATTTATCAATTCTTCAGGATGCTCCCTCTGCGAATGCCGGTCATCTTAAACTCAACACTCCCTCCTTCAAACGGGAAACCCTATTAAAACTTGGAGAGATACCTGCTGTGCAAGACCGTTTTCATGCCCTGTTGAAGCATCGCTTACAAACCGAAATCCAACGTAATCCCCCTCTATTCCCCTGGGAGTCAGAAATTCACGATTACGAAGCTGAAGGTGTTTATGACACTGTTGGCTCGGCTGTAACTGTTGCTAGCGCTACTCCCGCCGCCCAAAGAGTTCCAGCACAGGTTTGGCTGAGTCAGCTTAAAACGCTGAATTTGCCCATTCCTTTACCCGAAAACCTCTTAGGTCAGCTCCTGGAACGTTGCCAGGAAGCGGTGCAATCCTCTCTCTTAGAGGGTGCGAAACTTGTCAGATCTGTCGAGGATCTCTTTCCTGGGCAGGCTCAAGCACTAAATCAACTCGCAGGGATGGTGATGACATCGCCTGCCCGCTCTGGAGCGGCATCGCCACCACCCGGCACCAACTACCCGCCAAACTATGAGTCGGCAGTTCCGGCTCAGCAAATGGTGCTTTCACTACTGGCTGCACGCGAAATTATTGCTGCCTTAACGTTAACGATTTCTTCAAGTCAACCCAGGCTAGAGCGTCAATGGCTCACAGATTTGGGAGCTTTGAGCCTACAGGCAGACTATGCATCAGAGGCAGAATCCAGTCAATTACGGATTCAGGCAACTCTGCCGTGCGGTGGCAGCCTCACTCTTCGGGGTGAACATTTACAGGCAAGTGCCCAGCGTTCTACGGCTGGCAATTTAAGCGTGGAGCTATTTGACTTCCAACCGGATGAGTCTCATACGTTAGAAGTCTGCTTTGATGAGCAAGAACCGTTAGTCTTTGCAGTCCACATCACCGTTTAATCGTTAGCAAGCATCCGTGTAGATATGCACGCTTAGCCGTTAGTCTCGACAGGCAATGGGTATGATGGAGCTGGTTGCCTTCAGATTTGAGCTTGAATCTTTGTCGCGTCTCAGCACATCGTGCGATCGCCGCGTAAACGTTCAAGCATGATTCTTTTTTAGAGGAATCATGGGTCTTAAAAGCTTTAGATTCAGGGTAGGGGTTAATTGTTCCTCAATCTGAAGATGCAGCCAGCCAAGCGTACTGTCGATTCTTTGCCTGCTCATGGTTGGTCACTTTAAGACTGGTGTTTCTGGAACGGCTCAAAGGCAGGCAGACACGATCGTGGATCGCTTCCGGCAGCGGTTAGAGAAGTTTCCGGCATCTGCGATCGAAGAATCGATCCTGTTGAGGGTGCTAGTGCAGTCAATGGTGCTGGTGGGCATTGCGGCAACAGACGTGGCTGCATCGACTGGGATGAGCGTGTGGGCTGTGCCGCTGAGCGTGATGGGTGCTTTCTGGAGCTGGCAGCAGCGCTACAAACGCAACATTGCCGCAAAATTTTGTATTGCGATCGGAATGCTGCTGGCGTTAGCAGCATTTTTTGTGGGTTTGAGGGCTGATCTCAACGATACCCGCCTGGTGCTAGCCGAGCTGTTAGTGCAGCTTCAGGTGTTGCATAGCTTCGATCTCCCGCGCCGGAAAGACTTGGGCTACTCAATGGTGATTGGGCTGATCCTGATTAGCGTTGCCTGCACTCTGAGTCAGACGATGACGTTTGGGCTGCTGTTGCTGATGTTTCTGGCGATCGCGCTGCCAGTTCTGGTACTGGACTATCGATCGCGGTTGGGTCTCACCAGTCAACCAATTCAATCTCCCTGGCAAAGTACGGGATTATCGCCAAAACGATGGTTGAGCTTTTTGGTGGTGATTTTAGTCGCAGGGCTGCTGATTTTTGCCTGCCTGCCGCGCTTTCCGGGTTATCAACTGCGATCGTTCCCGGTAAGTCCTCAAATTCAGAAGGATTTTGAAGACAATAGCCGCATTATTAACCCTGGTTATGTGCGATCGGGTGCTGGAGAAGGTGCTGGTACTGGATCCAAACAGGGTGAGGGCTTTGGTCCAGGGAAGTTAGACGAGAATTTCTACTATGGTTTTAATAGCCGCATCAACCAAAACCTGCGGGGATCACTGAAACCACGAGTGGTTTTACGCATACGCTCCCAGGCGGAAGGCTTTTGGCGCGTGCTGGCGTTCGATCGCTATTTAGGGCAGGGGTGGGAAATTTCTCGTAATGACAAGGCGACTACGGTGACTCGACCCACCTGGTCTTACCAGTTCTTTTTGCCAAGACCCATCTCGCTCAGCCGAACGAAAGAAATTATCCAAACCTACACGGCTGTCTCAGACTTGCCGAACTTGCTGCCAGCATTGTCTCAGGCGAAAGAGCTTTACTTTCCAACGCGACAGATTGCGATCGATCCCAATGGCAACTTACGATCGCCGCTGGAGCTACGAGAAGGGCTGACCTATACCGTTGTGTCAGAAGTGCCCTACCGCGATCGTGCGCGACTACGAGCTGCACCCCAGACCTATCCACCCAGCATTACCAATGACTACCTGACCGTCCCGCCTAAAATTTTAGAGCGGGTGCGCCAGCGGACTCAAGCACTGTTAGCAACCTCACCCAAGCCGCTGACCGCTACCTACGAAAAGGTGCTGTATCTGGCTCAGGTCTTGAAGCAACGTTATACGATTCAACCCGATCTACCCTTTCTTGCACCCGATGAAGATCTCGTCGAAGCGTTTCTCTTTAAGTATCAGGGTGGCTACCCGGATCACTTTTCGACGGCGCTCACGGTGATGTTGCGATCGATCAACATTCCCGCGCGGTTGGTAGCAGGGTTTGGTCCCGGCGAGTTCAATCCCTTCACTGGGCTGTATGTGGTGCGTAACACCGATGCCTATGCCATTACAGAAGTCTTCTTTCCTCAATATGGCTGGTTTGCGTTTGATCCCATTCCAGGACATGAACTAATCCCGCCCTCCATTGAGGAAGAGCAGACGTTTAGTGTGTTGCGCGCGTTTTGGCGCTGGGTGGCAGGCTGGTTGCCCTCCCCTATGACCAGTTGGCTCAATCAAACCTTCGGCTTAGTGGCTGGCTGGATTGCCGCAACGATCGCATGGTTCATGGGCTTGTTTTCTCAAGGGTGGGTGGGGCTTTTTGCTGGGCTACTTTTGGCGATCGTCCTTACATTCGCAGGTTGGCTGCTCTGGCGAAGTTGGCGGAGTTGGCGCTACCGTCGCTGGCTGGCAAAATTGCCTCCGATGGAAAGCCTGTATCAGCAGATGTTGCACTGGTTAGCATTACAAGGGTTTCGCAAGCATGCTGCCCAAACGCCTCTGGAGTATGCGCGTCAGGCTTACGAGGTGCAACCAACCCATCAGGCGGCAGCCATTAACGATATTGCTCAAGCCTATGTGGGCTGGCGCTATGGCGGCACCCCTCCTAACCTCGCTCAAGTAAAACAGCAATTACGCGACTTGAAACAACATCAAACACCCCAGCCTCCCTGGAAAAAGCTGTTGAGCCGCTTCACGAAGCCATAGCTGACCTTGCAAAGATCATTAACGCCTGATCCCTTACTGTCTAAAAAGCGCTTGAGTACACTAAACTTTTGCTGGTACGCCATTCAACCATAAGGTCTGCTGGAACCGTGATGACAACGTTTACCCAACGCTTGACCGTACCGCCGGAGACTGCCGCCACTTTGACCTTAGCGTTGACAGCCGACGATCGCACCCGATCGCGCTATCGTTGCGAAAGCTTAGAAGGTGAGCCTGTATACCTCCAACTACCCAGAGGCACCGTCTTGCACGATGGTGATTGGTTGCAGTCTGAGGACGGTGTGGTTGTGCGAGTGATTGCCAAGCCGGAACCTGTTTTGACAGCACGGGCAGAAGAGGCACTACACCTCCTGCAAGCGGCGTACCATTTGGGCAACCGCCATGTGCCCTTAGAGATTACGCCAACCTACTTGCGACTTGCTCCCGATCCGGTGTTACGCAGCCTGCTGGAGCATCGGGGGCTACGCGTCGTTGAAGAAGTGCAGCCGTTTCAGCCAGAAATAGGGGCGTATGGGCATGGGCATTGAGGGCTGAGGGCTGAGGGCGAGGGAGTTTTTGGTTTTTAGTTTTTAGAAGGAGCCAGGAATATCCCCTGCGCTAACAACTAACAACTAACAACTAACAACTCTCTTGACTCCTGACTCCTGACCGCTAGGCAGAAGGTAGAAGGAAAAGGATAGAGCATTAATGGCGTTGAAGGAACCGATGGAGGATGAGGCTGATTCGCTGGCGTTGCTGCGCTTGCTACAGTTGGCGAGTTCGGCATTGCCAGTAGGCGCGTATAGTTACTCGGAAGGTATTGAGGCACTGGTTGAAGCTAACAGGTTAGGTGATCGCAGTGCGCTTGAAGACTGGCTGGTGCAGGAATTACGCGTTGGCACTATTCGGGTTGAAGCCGCCATCCTGGTGAAAGCGTATAAAGCTTGCCAGAGTAATGATTGGGAAGCTATCAACCACTGGAATCGTTGGCTGTCAGCGGCACGAGAAACAGAGGAGTTGCGATCGCAAAGTTTGCAGATGGGTCGATCGTTGGTACGGTTACTGCACGATCTACAGGTGTTACCGCAATCGACCCTTCTACACGGTGATGGCTGTCATTTTGCGATCGCCTTTGCTCTTGCCGCTGTCCATTGGCATATTGCCTTACAACCAGCAATGTTGGGCTACTTGCACGGTTGGGCAACGAATTTAGTCAATGCAGGTGTCAAGCTAATACCACTGGGTCAAACGGCAGGGCAACAATTACTGTTAAAGCTTCAGCCCGTGATCCAGCAAACGGTTGACGAGGCATTAACCTTACCTGATCAGGCGTTGCATAGCTGTAGTTGGGGGCTGACTCTTGCCAGTATGAAGCACGAAACTCAGTATAGCCGCCTGTTTCGTAGTTAGTTGAAGAAAACGACGGTGAGGGCTGAACGGGTAGAAGTCACGATCGCCCTGACCTTATACCGATTCTCTAAGTTCCAGCTACAAATCCTCGTAGGGGCTTACGGTCGTAAGCCCCTACTGCTGAGCAAGTTGAGAATCGTCGTAATCAGCACGGTTGGCTCAACGGGTTTGGCAAGATGTTGCTGAAAGCCTGCCGCGATCGCCTGTTGATAATCAATTTCCCCAGCATAGGCTGTGAGCGCGATCGCCGGAATCGTGCCGCCTTGTGCCGGGGGTAGGTTTCTCACCCGTTGCATGAGCATGTAGCCGTCTACACTCGGCATGCCAATGTCGCTCAAAAGCACGTCTGGCTTGGCTTGAGTCAGCACAGCAAACGCCTCTTCTGCTGAAGTTGCGGCTGTTACAGTGGCTCCGTATTGCTCTAACAAAAAAGTACTAAAGGCGCGTGCATCGTCGTCGTCATCAACAACCAAAATGGTGATGCCGCTCAAATTTAATGATGGCTCAGATAGTTCATTTGAGGAGTGAGTGGGCAGTGGCGTTGGCATAAGCGGTAGCCTGACGACAAACGTTGCACCCTGCCCTTCACCGGGGCTAGCTGCCCAAATCGTGCCGCCGTGCAGTTCCACTAATTGTCGAACGATCGCCAGTCCCAACCCCAAACCACCAAACTTTCGGGTTGTGGCAGCTTCTGACTGACGAAAGTAATCAAACACATAGGGCAGAAAGTCAGGGGCAATGCCTTTCCCAGTATCGGTGACCGTAATTTGAGCATAAGAGGGGGAGTTGGGAGTCGGGAGTCGGGAGTGGTTTGGCATTTCCCTATTCCCTATTCCCCATTCCCCATTCCCCGTTTCCTCTAATATCACCGCCACTCGCCCACCCTCTGGTGTAAACTTAACGGCGTTCGACAGCAGGTTCCAAACAACTTGCTGCAAACGGTTGGCATCACCTGCAACGTACCCAAGTTGTGGTTCAAGCCTCGGCTGCATCTCAATGGCTTTTGCTTCTGCCGCGAGCCGCACCGTCTCGATCGCCGCTTGAATTGTGGCAACCAGATCAACCGGAGCAACCTTGAGGCTCAGTTTGCCCCGCAGAATCCGCGAGACATCTAACAGATCTTCAATGAGTTCGGCTTGTAGCTTTGCGTTACGTTCAATGACCTTTAAAGCTTCTGTAGTTTGAGCCTCATTCAGCGATTGCGTTTGCAGTAATCTTGACCAGCCCAGGATGGGGTTGAGGGGCGATCGCAATTCGTGCGAGAGGACAGCCAAAAATTCGTCCTTAATGCGGTTGGCATTTTCAGCCGCTTCGCGGGCAGTTTGTTCCTGCTGGAGAATGCGATCGCGCTGCTGTTCCAGTCGCTTTTGATCATCAATCTCGGTGGCGGTTCCAAACCATTTCACGATCGCGCCCTGCTCATTCTTGAGGGGAATCGCCTGGTGTAAGTGCCAACGATACACACCATCGTGCCGCCGCATACGCCCTTCAGCATAGTAATCGGTGCCGCTTTGCTGGGCTACCAGCCAATGTTCACTTAAAACGGGCACATCGTCAGGGTGGACAATTGCCTCCCAACCGTCACTCTGTGCCTGGGCGCGTGTCAAACCTGTAAAGTCAAGCCAGCGTTGATTGACATCGAGCAGTGCCCCCTCGCTGTTGGCTGTCCAAACCAGTTGCGGGATCGATTCTACAAGATAACGATAGCGCTCTTCGCTCTGACGCAACTCCGCTTCTACCCGTTTTTGTCGGCTGATGTCGAGATTGATACCCGCCCAGGCAATGATTTGTCCGTCTTCATCTCTGACTGGCAATCCTCGTGCGAGAAGGGGGTGCCAGTTACCATCTACGCCTCGAAAACGGTGTTCAATATCCCAGGTGCCTTCGGTACGAACACATTCATTCCAGGCAGCGATCGTGCGCTCTGCGTCATCGGGATGCAGCACCTCGCCCCAGCCAAACTCGGCACATTCCGCCTGACTCAACCCCACCAACTCTAGAAACGAACGACTGGCATAGAGATTTCGCCCGCGCGGATCACAAACCCAAATACCATAATCAAGCGTTTCACCGATCGTGCGATATAACCTTTCACTTTCACGCAGTTTTGCTTCTGCCTGTTTGCGCTCGGTGATATCCCGAATGAGCCAGCGTACATTAGAAACGTTGCCTGTCGCGTCATAAACACAGCCAACTGTCAGTTCAGCCGGAAAAACATGGCTCTGCCGGGTTTGTAAGTGCATCTCCCATGTACGTGGTGTTTGGTGCTCTGCTGGCTGTTCTGTCAGTTGATTAAACTGCTCACGAAACCCTTTAAGGTCTTGACCAGCGATGACGTTAAACAGAGGTTGCCCAAGCAAATCTGAGGCGTTGAGCGAGAGTTGTGCTGCAACGGCTTGATTGGCTTCCTGAATAATGCCTGCTGTGTCTGTAACTAGATAACCATCGGGCGCAAACTGAAATAAATTCTGATACCGTTGCTGCTCAGTTTTCAACTGTTCGTTTTGTCGCAACAGTTCTTCTTCGGCAATTCTCAATTCTTCCAGGGTCGTTTCTAACTCCTCATTGGTGACAGCCAACTCAGTGCTGTGCTGCTCTAAGCGAGCGTTCATTTCAAGCCACGCCGCCTCTGCCTGTCTGCGATCGCTGATGTTGAAAATAAAGCTAATGGTTGTTCTCTCACTCATCAGGGCAGAGCCAATTAAAACAGGTACCAGGGTACTGTCTTTACGGCTACAGACCGTTTCAAAGGGTAAGCTACTCTCTCTCTCGTTTAATGCACCCATTGATCGCTCATACGCATCCAAATAACCTGGTGGAATCATGGTTCGCCAGTGAAGACGACCCGCCTGTACATCGTCTTGCGTATAGCCCAGCAGAGATAGAAAGGCACTATTGGCTTCGACGATCGTGCCATTCGCATCAGTGGTAACGATACCAAGCAGATCTGTTTCAGAAAGCCGACTAAAGCGCCTTTCGCTCTCACGCAACTGCTTCAGGTTTGTTTCTGCTTTGCGTTTAGCCGCTTGCAACTGTGAACACAACACGGTGATCAGAAACGATACGAGCACAAACGCAATGACCTGCACCAGTTGCTTGGCAGTGATGACTTTAAAGGAATGGGACGGCTCAAAAAGAAAATAAAAACTATAGAACGTAGAGAGACCGATCGCCAATAGACCACCTCTCATGCCGCCATACCAGGCACTTACGGCAATAGCAGCGTAAAAGAGTATAAAGACAAGCGGATCGAGGAGCGACCAAAAAAATTGGGTTAAGAATAGGGAGGCGGTCGCTGCCAGTATCGCCACCCCATAAGGAAGCATCTGAGAGCGACTGATGAGGCGCTTTGGGGAACCGCTTACTCTCATTTACGTGTTCTGCCCCTGCCAGGTAAACGATCGCACTAACTTTGTAATCCTTTTTACAGCCGTTTTTGTTTGCATTCACCACACCCCATGCCCTACACCCCACACCCATATTTGCCAGACTGTGGCTTACCCAACCCCTAACCACTGTATGAAACACTTCAGACTCTTGCTTTAGCCGCCGCCACTGATACTTGGGCATTAGAGTTAAAAGCTATGTAGAGGCATTGCCCTCCGCTTAAAGCTCTCCCCTCCACCCGTCTTACCTCATCTGGCTTTTGCGGCAAAACCGATAAACGAAATTTATCAGCACAACACCTGAAGACGCAAATAAAAGCAGCGGTTTAAGCCTTTTTTACGTCTAGAGGCATAGAAGCTTAAAGGCTTAGTCAGCCTAAAGTGACTTGACGGGCTTCAGGTTGAGCGAAGAAAGTACCGCAAACGCTCTTCAGGCTGCTGTTTGCTTCACACGATTCATCGCTTGGTTCAATCCATTACCGCTTCAATCCCACTCTTCAGCCTGATGCGCTTCTGTTTGCACAATCAGTTGCCTCAACGTCTGCCAATTCATACGCTGAGCAACCAAATCTTGCCGCAATCTCCCCTGCTCAAGGTGCAGTACCCGATCACAAAATTGCTCTGCGAGTTCTAGCTGATGATTTGCCATCACGATCGTGGTGCCCTTGGTCTGCTTCAGTTCAGCCAGCGCGTCTAACAACAGCTCGCTGCGACCCAGATCCAAAGACGCGGTTGGTTCATCTAACAGCAGCACGTTGGGTTCAGTCATGAGGGCGCGGGCGATCGCCACCCACTGGCGTTGTCCCACAGAAAGCTGTAGCTCTGTACGAGGCAGCCAATCTGCTGGAATCCGCAGGCGATCAACCCAATACCGCAGGCGCTCTTGCATCGTCTGTTTTGCAACACACCGCAACGCTAAAGGGTATTCAAGTGACTGCTGTACCGTCATACTCAGCAGCTTTGACTCTTGCAGTACCAAAACCACCTGCTGCCGTAGCTGAACGGCTGGTATCTGATGCAGTGCCCGATCGTCCAAGTAAATCGTGCCGCTGCTTGGCTCACTAAGACGGTTTAACAGCCGCAGCAAAGACGTTTTACCCGCACCTGACGCGCCAACAAGAGCAACACGATCGCCCCGAAACACCTCAAACGAAAGCTCTTTCAACAGATGATGGCTGCTCGAAACCGAGTGTTGGTCTACAGGCACTTTCCCCGCAGTAAAAATTTTTGGTGCGAGACTCACCCCTTCAACACGAATTTGAGCAGATTTCGGCGTGTGCAAAATCAGTATTCTATGTGCAAAGCTTTTGTTCAGTTTACAAGCTTTACGCGGCTGGCTGGCTCACACCTGCCGAGCCTTATACGGCTCGATTGCAAACGATCCAAACGACCCATGTGTCGATCGCCAGCAACACCACCGTACAACCCAGGAGCATAAAATACATCCACGGCTGCGATAACGGGCGCACATCTTGCATGTCGAGGTTTGTCTCAGCCTCCACACGCTTGACCATCCGGTTAAAGCCCGCAATCCGCATAGGCAGAAGGTATGCCTGTCCTGTTCGACTGAGAAAATAGTAAACAAGACCACCTTGTCCAGTCGATCGCGCTTTTAATGCCGTTACCTCTGACCACGGTAATGTCCATCCACGACGAAAAAACCGCGGCACCCAGCGAGAATATTGAACCTGAATCCCATCACTGTCCAGCACCACTTGCTCACTCAGTGCCGCATACAACAACACCCCACCAAACCCAACTCCCACCCACAGCAAAGACGATGGAATACTTGCTGCCGTCATATCTGCCAGAAAAGGCAGCGGTACGGTTAGCGACACATACAACAGCAGCAGCGTCACCCGAATCAGCGGTGACAGCTTGAAGCTAGAAACGGAAGACTCCTCAGCAGTCTGCAAAGAACCCTCTACTGCCACTTGAGCTGACTGATTACGTTCCACAACACCCTCAGCGCCACGATTGTCTTTAATCTACAGCCTTTTTGGCTGCACTGCCTTCAAGCGTCTAATCTTCAAGCGTCTCATTTCAGATATGGAAAGCGCAAACTCCCTGCTTACGTTTCATACCAGTACAGCTTGCCGTTAGCGATTTTAGAACAAGCTAGCGCTTGGCAAACGATCGCACGTCAACCGTGAGCAGGGCGATCGCTTTGAGTGCATCCCATTTTTGTATCAATAGTGCGAGCGTCTCGCTCGCGAGCGAGACGCTCGCACTGTAAAAACCTTAACTCTGCAACATTGGGATGCACCCGATCGCTTCTCCGTACAACGCGTGTCAAAAAAGCCTCTTGATAGCAACATTAGCCTTGAACTCAGTACGTAAAAGTTCTGTCAGTGTAAACCGATGTTTCTAGATGTATTCTCTAAGACGTTAAAGAGCGAAGTACCGCTCAAATACAAAAAACATTAAGAAAGAATGGGAGTTGCTGATGGCAGAATGTTGGTCATCAACATTACTACAGAAAAAGCAACGTATCTAATTTCCCACAAAGTATCGTTTTTGATCAGCTAGTATCGATGCTTCAAGGCAGTTAGTACGTACACATTTGATGTAATATTTTATATCTCTTGAATCTCTATTAACCCTGAGAAATCACTTGTTTTGCGGCAGAGAACCCGGCATCAAGAGTCCGCTGGTTAATGCAGATACCTCTTTTAAGCTCTCTACAACAAAACCTAATTATGAGCTAAAAATAAATGCTAATTAACCGGGTAAAGCACATTTAGAAAAGCTTTGCAAACTGCTGATGTGAAGAATTGACGAAGCTGAGTTAAAGATCGTGTTAGTTCTTAGAACAAAGCTCTTTGGGGTTCAGCTATTTAGCGGATTGGGATCAATTTATGGGAATGTTAGGTTGTCACTGTAGTAGAAGGTTTCTACCTAACTTAATTTGACAAACTATTCAAAAGCTTTGGCAAACGTTAGCTGAGCAACCTGAGTTTTCTTCGCTGTGCTAGAGAGTCACCTCAAAATGAACCACGATTTAGAGTATCAGCAACCCACAGTTCCTGAGGTGGGTGTCTACGAATGCGAAATCCATCTCAAGTTTCGACTCATTGAAGAAAAAGGAGCTTTGAACGATCGCGAACGCCTCCTAGAGCTTTTGATCGATGCCTTTACCTGTGGTACAGATGAATATCTGGAGCCGCTTCAGATCGAGGTTGAGGCACAAGAGCTTCCTGAGACGCAAGCATCCCCCCAAATGCGGCGGCGGTTGATTCGTTTACGCAATTCTAAAGATCTTGCTTGAATCGTCTTGCTGCCGTTTCGTCTTAGTGACAGGGAACCAGATTTATGGCAACACGACTGGCTGTAAGACAAGCAATCGAGCAGTAGTATCCGTTTGAGAGATTAATTTCAGGTTGACAGATGTTGCAGCATTCGTTAACCTTATAAAGGTTCGGTAAACAAGCCCCCATCGTCTAGAGGCCCAGGACACCTCCCTTTCACGGAGGCGACGGGGATTCGAATTCCCCTGGGGGTATATTAAGTTCAAAGGCTGCTCTAGCTCTATGCTGAAGCAGCCTTTGAGTTTTGAATGAGGTTGTAGATTTCAATCGGGGTATTTTGGTCTGATGTTTGTTGGTCATGTGGTGCAACAAATTTTATTGGATCAGTCGCCCGATGCGTTCTCGAATGGCTAGATCAATAAGAGACCGGATCAAGATCAGTGAACCGAGTCCTGCTAGCCCAAAGGCGGCAAAGGCCCAGATTTTGTACGCCCCTACTAGCAAAACGGCTCCAGAGAGCAACGAGAATCCTGTTAAGCAGGCATAAATCAAGCTTTTAAGTGCAAGATTGATGGTTCTAAGCGCCCGATCGGTTTCGAGCGATCGAGCGCGAATTTCTATCTCTCCCTGCTCGATGCGCTCTTCCAGTCGTTGAAGCAGACGCTCGGTGGCGCTGGGCTGACGGAGTTTGTACGTAATGTATTCCCGCGCTTGCCGGGTCAATTCACCCAAGCCGCTGCCTGTCCCTTTAGCCAGGGTAATGCTTTTGACAAATGGCTTAGCCGATTCCATCAGGCTGTACTGGGGGTCAAGATCGCGGGCAACTCCATCCAGCGTGGTGAGTGCTTTGAGAATAAATGTCATCTTGGCTGGCAAGCGAAACGGCTGCTGAGCAAAGAGAGCCGACACTTCTCGCTTGACCTGACTAAATTCTTGCAGCGCGATCGGCTTTTCGGTGAAGCGCTCCAGCACAAACCCCATCACACGACGAATGGGAGCCATGTCCGAAACGGGTTCAATTAATCCCATCGTCGTCAGGGTATGGATGACCTGATCGGTATCTTTCCGCAAAACGGCGAAAAAGGTTCGCACCATCTGGTCTTTGTCGATGGACTTTACTTCTGCCATCATGCCAAAATCATAGAAGATGAGGCACCCATCAGGGCTAACCGCCATGTTGCCAGGATGAGGATCTGCCTGAAAGAACCCATCCTGAAGTAGCTGCTTCAAATACGAGCAAATGCCCAACTGGTTGATTTCTTTAACGTTGATGCCGATCGCCTCCAAACTTTGACGATCGTTGATTTTAATGCCCGGTACGTAGTCCATCGTCAACACTTTTTTGGTGGTGTATTTGGGATACACCTTAGGAGCCATGATGCGGGTATGGTCGCGGAAATTGTAGCGGAAGCGATCGGCATTGATGGCTTCTTGTACGTAGTCAATTTCCTGATAAAGCACCTGGGCAAACTCTTCGTAGATGGCATCCAGGTCATGGTCTTTTGCCCCAGGAAGGTAGCGCTTACAGAACCGGAGCAAGCGCCGCAGCACCTTGAAATCCAGATCGAACAGGGTATCGAGTCCCGGTCGCTGCACTTTAATGACGACTTCTTCTCCCGTATGCAGCCGCGCTTTATGGACTTGCCCCAGGCTAGCTGCCGCGATCGGTACGGGGTCAAACTCCTGATAAAGGGTATAGATTGGGTTGCCTAGCTCCGCTTCAACAATGGCGATCGCGTCATCCGCCGCAAACGAAGGCACGCGATCCTGAAGTTGGCAGAGCGCTTGAATATACTCTGGCGGCAACAAATCGCCCCGCGTTGAGAGTGCCTGCCCAATCTTGATGAACGTTGGACCTAAATCAAGCAGGGTGCCTACAAGCCACTGGGCGCGACGATTGCGATGCTGCGGAAACCGACGGGCGATCGTGTCATCCCACCACAAATAGCCCATCAGCCGTGCCGCCGACAAAAATATGTCTGTCTGCCGTGCCAGCAGTGATTGCTTAGCACGTTGCCAACGAAGTGATTTAGGCGCAGCAGACTTGAGCATACTATTGACTATATTCCATTTAGCCTGGTCGTTCTGTGAGAATGGACAGTGAACCAGACGGATGCTTGACGGGATGAAGATGGGATGAAGCAAGAAATGCTGATGGCTCTAGAGTGCAAAACTTCCTTTTGAGGGTGTATTGGAGTTACCTTCCCACGCTTACTGTCTTGTTGGGCATGGAGGCTGACCTGGTTGGGATAATCCACGATCCTTAAAGCAGCTTTTTCAAGGCAGTTCGGGGCGAACAAACAGTTGCGGCAACGTCAGGGTGAAGCATGTTTCATAGGTTTGGGCATCGTCGGTTACCCAACTGGAAGCAGTAATATCGCCGTTTAAGTGTTGCACTAACGATTTCACCAGTGCCAGACCTAAACCTGTGCCTTGAACCGCGTTTTGGGTGGCACTCTGACTGCGCTTAAACTTTTCAAAAATGAAAGGGAGGTCATCGGGCGTAATGCCCTGTCCGGTGTTGTTCACTGTCACTACAATCTGGCTGCCTGACAACTCCTTCTTCTCAGCAACGTGAAGTTGAACGCACCCGTTTGGGTCGGCATACTTGCCTGCATTGGTGAGGAGTTCAAACAGAATGCGATGGAGGCTATCGCGATCGCTTAACAACCGTAGCGATCGCCTGGGCAGTTTTGTTTTCAAGGTCAACCCTTTGGCAGACCACCGTTGCTGAAAGAGCCTGATCAAATCTTGGATGAGCGCTCTCAGGTCAATTTCTTGCAAATTTATGGCGATTTGATTCGACTCCAGTTCCTGAAGCCCCAGCAGGTCGTTAATGAGGCTGGTTTCCTGGGCGCACTGCTGCTCCAAGATGTCTAAGTAGCGGCTACTGCGATCGTCGGACAGCCCCACCTGGCGCAACATGCGAATTGCCATTGTCATGCTAGTAAGAGGGGTTCGCAGTTCGTGGCTGACCGTACTGAGAAATTCGTCCTTCGCCTGGTTGAGATGCCGTAGCTGGTCGAGCTGGTAGCGCGTGCGATCGTAGAGTTTTGCCTGTATAGATAGGCTTTCGCGTAGTTCCGCCGTGCGCTTTTCAACGAGTGATTGCACCTGGCGGAGGGTCTCCGTTTGAATGATAGCCGTGCTGACTTGAGCACTGACCAACTGCACCAGTTCTAGCTCTTCTGGTTGCCAGAGTCGCGGGTGTTCTTGCTGAAACACCAAAAACCCCAACACAGTTCCCTGGCTTTGCAGGGGAGCCAGGAGGAGAGTTGGTAAAGACTCCAGCGCAAATGTGGATGCAACGCCACTATTCAGGCGCTTTGGAGCATCAACACCAAGCAGCGATTGGTCTTGATGTGCGCCAGACAGAAGAATCGGTTCGCCAGAATGCAAAAATGCTTCTTGGCAAAGCGTACATTCTGAGAGCCAAAACGACTGCTGATTGCCGGTGAACTCATTCGTTTCGGGCACCTCAGTTTGAACAGATGGAGACGGCTCTGGATAAAGGCTGCCAGTCGAATCACTAAGCCACTCACAAGCCACGTTGACTCGAATTTTGGGTAGCTGTGTGGGTACGCGACTTCCAAGCAGAGAATCCCAGTGCTTGAGACGCAACAGCATACCGCGTCTTACTTGCAAGGCTTTTGCCGCGCCATCTGTTGCAAGTTTAAGAATCACATTGAGATCAGAAGCCTGATGAATTGCCAGCGTCAGTTGGTTGACGACGCTCTGATACTGCATCTGTTGGCTGAGATGTTGCTGTAGCCGGAGTTGCTCGACATTGCCAGCGACCTGATGGGACACGGTTTGAAGTCCTGCGATTTCTGCTTGAGTCCAGGTGCAAGGGCGCGATCGCATCAAACTAATCACGCCATTCGCGCTGCCTTGAAATTGGGTGGCAGCCGCTAGCACTGACATTACCTGTGGCGATGATGCCCGCAACGCCTGAATCGATTGCCAGATTTCAAGCACTTTACTTGCGCTTGATGCAGTTGTGGGTTGCGATCGCAGAGTCTCAACATCTACAGTCTCAACATCTACAGTCTCAACAGCTTTAATTTGGATTGGTACCGAGCCAGACTGCCACCCCTCAAACTGCCACCCTTCCAAGAGACCAGGAGGTGCTTGCAATGACTGCATGAACAAGGGTGGAGCATCTGCCAACCAGCAAACGACTTGAATTGTCATATCTGCGGCACAAGGAAGCAAGATCACGCAGCCATCAACGTGGCAGGCTTTGCCAAGACAAGCTGTTAGGTCAGCGAGTAGCTGGCTGCAATCAGCGTGAGTGGAGGTGCTGTGTAGCATATGCTGCCACAAACTGGTGAGACTTGCAGGATACTGTTGTAAGGACGAATGACGGGCTTCTTCAGGTAGCACGACTCGCAGGCGGGGAGAGGTCGATAGCCGTGCTGGAGACGCTACAGTTGATAATATTTCGCTGCAAGGGCTGCTATCGCTACCTGGCGGACAGCTTTCTGTAACGTATGCGTGATCAATCATTGCGCCACTGTTATCCGCTAGATTCATGGTTAAACCATTCCTATGACGTTAGGATTCCCACATCGGTTTAGTCTCTAGCAGTGGTTTCCGATCAATCCGCTCAATCAACACGCTGTTATGGCTTAACCTTGGTGGAGCGCATGATGACGATCGCTCGTTTCATGGCGTTAGGTGGCTCTAGCGTAGACGAGTCGCTGGTTGGCAGTATCCGTGAATCCCTGGTTTTCATGCTGTGCCGCTGCTTTGGCGGGTGCGCTTATCCAGGGCTGTTGTTTATAATTTAAATGGGATCGCTACAGCTTGCCCACTGTCTGGTGTTGAGCGTTCCGCCGAAAGAGCATTGTGGTGTAGATAAGAACGCAGACGCTTTGCTGTTGGGCGATCGTGTGGCAACAAGAGTGCTATAACCGGGAGAAAGTACCGACATTGGCTTTGGCTCAATAAGCGTAAATGAACGTTAAGAACTCGCTTCTAGTAGATACTACGGGTGTAGAGGTTGTATTGCCATCGCCGCACGTCATTGGCACGGTGAAGGGACCGGGTGAAACGGGAAACCAGTACGTTTTTATCACAGCAGACAATCGCTCGGTCAAGATTGGTGAGTTCGTGTTTTATGAGGTTGCAGCCGACCACGCGAATTTGCCTACGCTACAAATCTTAGGAAAAATTTCGGCTCGGTGTTTGATCGACCACTTGCCTGATCGTATCTTTGCGGACACTGAAATCAGCCCGGAGGCGATCGCCGCTCTGGTGGGTTTCACGTATAACAATCCAGAAATTTATGAAATTACGGTCGATGTTGTTGGTTATTTTGATCTGAGCCTGGGGTTTATGAACCCACGCCGTACTCCCAATCCGGGTGCGAAAGTTTATCTAGCAGACGATGCGATGTTGCGTCGTGTGCTGAACAAAAAACAACCAGGTGAGATTGGTTCAGCCCACATCGGATCGTTGCTGCTGCGGGAGACAAACGTGCCTGTGGCGCTGGATGTGAAGGAACTGGTAAGTACCCATATGGCAATCCTGGCGGGTACCGGATCGGGGAAGTCCTATACCGCAGGGGTGCTCATTGAGGAATTGCTGTTGCCCCATAACCGAGCGGCTGTGTTAATTTTTGATCCACATGGAGAATATCACACGCTGGCGGAAATGCGCGGACATCCAGCCTTTCAAGCCAGTGATGGCTACGCGCCAAAGGTGAAGATTCTCACACCGGAGGATATTCGGATTCGGGTGTCATCGCTGGACTACTACGATATTGTGACGCTGCTGCCCGATATGAGCGATCGCCAGCAGTCGATTCTCAACAAAGCCTATCGGTTGCTGCAACGGCATAAGCAGGGTGAGCATCGCTGGGGCATTCAGGATCTCATTGCAGCGGTGCGCGAAGCCGATATGCAGGTAGATGAAGACGGCAATGAGAAATCAGGCTCCTCTGCCCCGGCGCTGGAGTGGAAGCTAGAACGACTGGAGCGATCGCAGTATTTTCACACGTTTGAACATACCGTTGCCCCCAGAGACTTGTTTGAGCCAGGGCAAGTGACCGTCTTGCAGATGAACGAAATTAGCCAGGAAGAACAGCAGGTGATCTGTGCTGCGGTCTTGCGGCAATCGAACCAGGCGAGGATGAATACCCAGCGGGGACTGCTCAAGCCGGAGGATGAACACTATCTGCCTTACCCTGTTTTTATCATTGTGGAAGAGGCACACCGCTTTGCACCCGCTCATGAACCGTCGCGCTGTAAAGCTGTGCTACGAACCATTTTGAGCGAAGGACGGAAGTTTGGACTGGGCATGGGGTTGATTACGCAGCGCCCTGGCAAGATTGACTCGGATGTGCTGTCGCAATGTATGAGCCAGTTCATCATGCGGATTGTGAACCCAGTTGATCAGGAAAGTCTGAAGTATGGCGTAGAGGCAGCGGGGCGCGACTTGCTGAAAGAACTGCCCGCCCTCACCAAAGGACAGATTATTGTAGCGGGAGCCTGTGTGAATACGCCTGTACTGTGCAAAGTGCGGCAACGACTGACGAAGCATGGTGGCGAAACGCTAAACGCACCTGCAATGTGGCAACAGCACTTTCAGGCACACCATGCCCGCGATCGCCAGATTCAGCAGGCTCCAGTGGCGAGTCGTGCGCGATCGCAAACGGTGCGCGGAGTCAGCATTGAGTAGGTGAGGACTTACGCAAACCTCGGAGGTTTTCACTCAGCACCAAGCCCCGCGACCCGTGATATGGCTGAAACCCGAGGTTTTGATCAATGATTGGGGCGATCGCTCAAGGACTGGGAGCGGGTGCATTATCTGGTGATGCTTCCAGAGTCGTTTCAGGAGATGGTTCTGAGGCAGACGGTTGTGTAGCCTGCTGCTGGTTCGCCTTCTCCAATGCCAGTTCTTTGTTCTTGCGGTAAGCCACGACGCGATCTTGAGCCGTTTGGTAGCGATCGTCTGCTGGGGGCACTCCTGCCATCAAGTCAGAGGCTCGTTGCCACCGAGCGGCTAGTTCCAACCACTGTGCCTGCGATTGCGCGGTCAATCCTTCCTGTGATGCCTGTTGGGCAAGCCGCACGGCGATCGCAAACTCATCTTGCTTGCTGACAGGGCTAACCTGGGCAGACGGGCTTTGAACGAGTGCAGGTTCTGGGGTCGCGGCGGATGGACTGGGTGTTGGCGCTACTGCCTGAGGTTTGGGAGCGCCCAGCCAGCTATACAGCGCCCATCCTCCTAGCAGCAGCAGTAGACTGGCACTTGCACCACCCACCAGCCCACGCCAAAACTGATGACGCTCACGTTGCTGTACGGCAGACCGTGTCGGCAGGTTCGGTTTCCGTAGCGCTGCGTGCTGTTGCCACTCGTTCAGCATGTGCCGCAGAATGTTGGGTTTATTCAGCGTAATTTCTTGCGACCAGAGAAGCTGATTTTCGGGATCACGACTGATTTCGTCTAGCCAGAGCAATTGCTGCTCCCGAACGATGCGGCTGTTGATGTTGACCCGGCGAATGTTACGGGGTGCGATCGCCTCCAGCGTGTGTCGGATCTGTCCAATCAATTCTGACGGCTCCAATTGCTCGGCAGTAGCCGCTTCGCACAAGATTTGCAGCACCCCATCCGCAAAGATGGCGCGTGTCCGCACACCAGAGTCAGCCAGCTTTTCGTTCAGCACTTGAATGATGGCTGCAACGCTGCCCTGATTCGCTTGTTTGGCAATATCGTTCACGGTGCCTGTCATGATTGAACGCGATAAATTGATAACGAAACTTGAAGGAGGATGCTATGACAACCCTTGATTCAAGATACTCCAATTTTGTCAAAGGAGAACAAAGCTACTCGCAAGAGTGCTCTCAGAAGTATGGTTGAAGGGGTTCTTTTTTGATAAGAAACTTAATAGAAGCAGGCAACTTTCTCTTTCAAAAAAGACACGATCGCGCATGGGGATCGGCATCCAGAAGGAATCTACTTGGTCTTTGACTAAAGGTTAGCGTCGATTCATCTGGAGTGACTGTTAACCCGATCGCTACGACTTCAGATGACGACAATCGTTAAAGCGCCGTACTTGCCAAAGATCCGTATTAAAGCGATTTTGATCCGATCGATGCCATCGCGATTGGTCAACCCAAAACTCAAAGAGCGCCGTGTTGTTTGCTCGCAGTCGCCAGGAGCGATCGCAGCCCATTAACTCAGCAATTAAATGCTGCAAGATCCAGCTATGGGTCACAATCCAGACCTGATCCCCGTTCTGATGGCGCTCAAAAAGTGACTGAATAAAGCGATTTGCTCGCTGTCTCGCTGCTTGAGGCGTTTCGGCACCGGGAATTTGAATCCAGTCTGGTGAGGCTTCCAACTGGCGGCAGAGATCGGGATACCGCTTACTGGCTTCTGCCCACGTTAACCCCTGAAAAATGCCGTTTTGAAATTCTTTGAGTTCATCTGCGTAGGCGATCGTGAAGCTTTTGGGTTCGTTTTCGGGCGTTTCAATCACCGTCTCGGCACTGTCAATCAGGTCACTTACGGCGGCTGGAAGCGGTGCCGTCTGAAAGTGCTCAAGCAGGATTTGAGTCGTTTGTGCTGTCCTTTTCAGGGGGCTACTGTACACATGGGAGGGATACCACGCTTCTGCCAGCAGACTTCGCGCCAGCTTTTCGGCTTGTTGTTTGCCTTCGCTGGAGAGGGCATACTCGCCGTGCCCCTGCATCCGCTTTTCTTTGTTGCCCGTTGACTGAGCGTGCCGAATAAATAGCAGCTTCATGACTCGATGCATGAACCGATCCTATGAAATGAGTGGGATTGATTGCGAACTAAAGACGATTACGGGCCGAAGACTCCAGACCAAATTAAACACTCTAGACTTAAGGAAGAGACCGAGCCGTTCTCGAAACCGTCTCAAACTCTCTACAAGTCTGCAATCTAACAGGGCTATTTCATTCTGTCGAACGATGAGTGGGCAGCGGATGGGAACGGATGAAACGGATGATTTTTCACACGTTGGTCGATCGTGTATCCCACAGCTAGTTCATTCTGTGAGTGGGCAGCGGATGGGAACGGATGAAACGGATGATTTTTCACACGTTGGTCGATCGCGTATCCGCTTCATCCGCTATCGAATCTGTTGCCAACAGGACTCGATGCTTAGAATGAAATGACTCTGGCAATCTAAAGCTCCCAGTCTAGCCTTTATGCATCATGCATCGATTCGGACGGCAAATATTTTTCGAGCGATCGCCTTCTACGAACAGCTTGGCTTTCAGGTGCAGGAGCGGTTCACCACAGAATACACCTTAGCGTGCTGGATGGAAGGGTTGGGCGGACGCATTGAACTCATCCAAATTCCAGAGCCAAAACCTGCTCCTGATGCCTTTGGCGATGAGCATTATGTTGGCTACTATCACCTCTCCTTTGACCTGACGACTGTGACGAATGATTTGACCCATTGGTTAGGGGGGTTGCGCGATCGCATCCTGCAAGCCGCTCAAGCCCAGCCAGAACAGATCCAACCGCTCACCGTGCTGCTAGAACCCGAACAGCAAATGATTGGCGATCGGGTCTACGAAGTAGCCTTCATTGCTGATACAGATGGCCTGCCGCTGGAGTTTTTGAGGGTGATGGGAAGTAGGGATGAAGGATGAAGGCTAAAAAGCTGACCGCTGAAGGCTAGGGAGAAGGCAGAAGGCGGGAGAAGTTTTTGGTTTTTGGTTTTTAGTTGTTAGAAGAAAGCAGGAGGCAAAAGGCTAAAAAGCTGATTCCTGACCGCTAGGCAAAAGGCAAAGGAGTTCTTAGGTTTTAGAAGGAGTCAGGAATATCTCCTGCACTAACAACTAACAACTAACAACTCTCCTGACTCCTGACTCCTGACTCCTCACCCCTCACCCCTCACTCCAGATACAACCGTGCTGGGAGGAATTTTCTCCAGGCTGATGAGTGCTTCCATCACGGCTTTGACGACTGGGGCAGCAACGGTGGAGCCGAACGCATCGCCGCCTTTGGGTTCATCGACCACGGCAAGCACCACATAGCGAGGGGCTTCGACCGGAAAGATGCCGACAAAACTGGTGATCTTTGCGTTTTCAAAGTAGCCACCATTGGGGTTTGCTTTTTGGGCGGTTCCTGTCTTCCCCGCAATTCTGTAGCCGGGGATCTGAGCGCTCTTCCCGGTGCCTTTGCTGACGACCGTTTCCATCATGGCAAGGACGCTTTGGGTCGTTGCTTTAGAGAAAATCGGGCGAGGAGCGGGAAGGTTGGGCTGCCAGTAGGGTTGTCCTTTGCTGTCAAACAAGCCACGAACCACATGGGGAGTCACCAGTTTGCCGCCATTTGCCAGCACAGCATGAAGCTGAGCCAGATGAATGGGTGTGAGGGAGAAGCCTTGACCAAACGCAGTAGTTGCCCGTTCGATCGGCGACTCCAGAAACGTTTTTTGGGTTTTGAACTGCCCCGTTGCTTCGGAGGGTAAATCAATACCAACGGTTGCACCCATGCCAATGCGCTTCAACCAGGTGTAATAAACGCTGGGTTTGATCTGCTGCACCACATGCACCATGCCAACATTGCTGGAGTATTCCAGAATCTCGGTGAGGGTGATGCTGCCTCTGCCGCCTGAGGTGGAGTAGTCAAAGTTTTGGATGGGCCAACCGCTGACGTAAATCTGTCCTTCATCGTAAAACGCGCTGTCTGGTTTAATCGAGCCTGTTTCCAACGCGATCGCCACATTGATGGGCTTGAAGGTCGAACCGGGTTCATAGAGGTCAGACAACGCCCAGTTTTTGAAGCGATCGAGGGAATAGTTGAAATACTGGTTAGGGTCGTAGGACGGGGTGTTTGCCAGCGTGAGGAGGGAACCATCCTGGACATCCATCACGATGACCGTGCCCCGTTTAGCGTTGAAGGTTTTCACCTGCTGCTGGAGCGCATTGATGGCAACCCGTTGTAGCCGACTATCCACGGTAAGTTGCAGTTGCCAATCGTCCAGGTTCAGGAAGCCGCCTGGAACCTGATCAGGCATGAGCGACCCATCGCCCATCCGTCGGAGCCGAACTGGTTTTGAGAGCCGTTCCAGGAGCGCTTGCTGGCTTAACTCCAGCCCTGCTTGACCTTTGTGATCGTCGTTGACGTAGCCCAACACATCGGCAGCCATCGTTTGCTGTGGATACAGCCGCTGTTGACTTTGAAGCAGTTCCAGTCCGTCGATTTGTAAATTGGTAATCTGATCAGCCGTGCTTTCGGAGAGGGCATACTCCATCCGAACGCCTGTTTCAGCCTGGTCAAACTTTTTAGCTAAATCAGCCGCCGATCGTCGCACTAACGGAGCCAGCTTTTCGGCGATCGCGGGTTTGGGTTCCTTAAACAGCTTGGGATGGGCAAAGAGGGTATAAACCGGGCGATCGAGCGCTAAGACAGTCCCGTTGCGATCAATAATCTGGCGGCGTGGGATAAACGGACGCATGTAGACCATTTGTTGCTCCTGCGCCCGTGCTTGCAGTTGTTTTGCCTGCACAATCTGCAAGCGAAACAGGTTAACCGCTAGCAAAGCACAGCCAGCCACGAGTGCCGCCCAGACCAGCATCAACCGAAACGTTGGTCGCTCAATGAGCGTTGCGCGATCGATGCGTCGAGGGCGATTTTTAACAGGAAAGCGACGAGATTGGTGTGCGGACAACGAACGAGGAGGATTACCCATAGCAACAGCCCTTAATAACCCAATGGTGTATTGGGAGCCACTTCAACCTTGGGAAGGCTGGGAGTTGTCACCAACGGTTGGCGCTGCGGAGCAGGCTGGAGAAAAATTGTACTCTCTGGAGTTTGCGGCACCAGCCCTGAACCAGGGCGCTCTGCCTGAAGCGCCAATTGATTTTCCAGGCTCGCACTGGTCGCTGTCATTTCTCGCTCGTTGCGCTGAAGGGTTTTGAGCTTACGGTACTCTTTACTCCAAAGCTGCTGAGTATAAACGGTACTGCCATAAACAAGAAGGGTGGCAATCACCAGAACAAAGGCAATCACCAGCGAGCCGCGCTGCGCTTGAATCAAAACCCTTAACCACAAGGGAAACGCCCGTGCGGTTGGTAGCTGCCTGACCGTTTTTGCACCAGCCTTTGCACCAGCTTTTGTTCTAGCGCTGGAGGTTGGAACAGCTCTTAAAGGGGGAGAAGGGTTTTTGGGAGCAGCACGCCCCGATCGCGGCTTGGTTGGTCCAGGGTAAAGCGGCGATCGACGAGCAGACGAGGGTCGTCGGGAACGGGTCGTAGATCGAAACGCGGTGGACATCAGCTTCTCATCACTCCTTTATCACACGTACAGCCTTGTTTGACGATCGTGCGTGCTGTACTACTCAATGTACCCAAACTCAGAACCAGGAACTCTTCCTGTTGAACCAGAACAACCTTTAGCTGTCACATGCGAGCCTCAGATAGCCACCTGCTTCAAGATTACCAGCCAGTCTACTGCAACAATTCGGTTTTCAAACAAAAATAAGATGGCTTGTACCTTGAAGGTCTTTGAGTTCGTGAGGATCGGTGCGATCGTCCACTAAGCATCGTGGATTTATTAAAGTGCAATTCTCTGCGTAGGGGCGTGGCATGCGGTAGACAGTCCTTGCCTTCGCCCAGAGACATCTGCCGCATGCCGCGCCCGTACAGCTAAAGGGCTGAGGTGATCGAAGTTATTTAATTCACAATCCTAAGCCCGTTTTGGTCAACATGGAGTTGACGGATTGCTTCCGCCTCATCTACCGTAGTGCAGCAGTCTAAAGTTGAGCCGAGCGCTACCTGTAGTATCAGTTCTACAGAATAACCCTACAAACGTAGTCATTGCTCCCGTCTCAAGTTCATGTCTAGACTGTAGCGACCAACCACGACCGAGCAACACAATCTTATGGCTGAAAAGCAGACAGACCAACAGCATCCCCTTTGGAGTAGCGATCGCCAGATTGTGAACACGCTGCTGGCTGAAGGACCAACCGATTACAACCTGGCAGAGCTTGCCCGCCTGCGGATTCGCTATCGCGGCTTTCCAGGAGCGCGTGATATTCAGGCTGATCTCGACAAGGCGCTGAAACAGTGGAACCTGACCGACGAAACGTTAAACGCCAAAGCGCGTCAGCTTCATGCAGAGGCTCAAGTTTACAAAGGGCGTGGCAGTAAGCGAGACGATTGGAGCTAGGGAAGTTGTTAGTTGTTAGTTGTTGGTTGTTAGTGCATAAGCCGCTCCTGACTCCTTCTAAAAACCAAAACCCCCCTTGGTTAGTGCATGAGCCGCTCTTGACCTTCTAAAAACTAAAAACTAAAAACCAACAACTCCCTTGCCTTCTTCCTCACTCCCCACTCCCCATCCTCTCCGCTGTTCTGGCGGGAACTGCAGGCGGCAACGGTTTTGCTGAAGGTCGGTTTTCGCTGGGCAGATGCGTTGGATCGCTAGCGGCAGATTGGGCGATCGGGGTGAGAATTTGCGCCAGTTGTGCCTGCTGCTGGAGTTGCTGGGATGACGAGACCAGTCCGCTAAGACCATTCACAAGTTTGCGTACGTTCGTGCGAAAGGCTGGATCGCCCGTTAACTCATCCAAATCGGACGTAATTTTCTGCACGTTTTGAAAGGTTGCTCTGGCAGAATCAAGGGTTTGCTGTAGCACCGCCAGGTTTGAGGGGCTATTGAGTGCAGTGGACACATCTCGCAGGTTTGCGGAGGCTTGAGCGGCGTTGGCAGAAAGCGTTTCCAAATTTTGAATCAACTGCCCCTGCTGCACCTGGCTCACAACCGGATTGAGGTTCGCGACGGTGGTACGCAGTTGTGTGGTGATCACGTTGATATTGCCGAGCGTACCCACTAGATTTGAGCGATTGGTCGCCAGGAGGCTGTTAACCTGATCGGCGGTAAGCCCCAGTTTAGTCACAGTGCGATCGACATTACGACTAGACGCAGACAGCGTTGAAACCTGCTGCCCAACAATCTTTGCGACCCCTCTGAATTCTCGGCTGAGGGCGGCAACTTCAGCAGCGGCTTGAGCGCTATTGCGCGTGACCGTTTGCACATCGGCTACAAACGAAGGGTTGCTGTAGGCGTTGGCAAAGTTCATCGACGATCGCAGCAATTCATCGACGCTGACCCCTACACGACCCGCCAGACGAGACTTGTTGCAGATGATGAGATCTGTGTTGCAGTTGGCATCCAGGGGCTTCGCATCAATGTTGGTGGTGAGTTGTTTGACGGGATTGATGTCGATCGACGTGCTGCCCAACAAGCCTGACTGATTGGACTCCACCGTCACATCTTTGGGAATCAGCAGATCAGCCGGGGAAATTTCGACCTCCACTTCCACGCCATTGGGACCGGGGCGCGTTTTGGTAATCTTACCCACGACTACCCCACGATAGCGGACAGCCGTGCCCACCTCCATGCCTGCCACATTGGCAAAATCAATCATGACTTTGTAACCACGATTGCCAACACTGATGCCTCGCAGCCAGAGGATGAGTCCCGCAAAGAGACCCAAGCCTAACAATAGCAACAAGCCAACAGAGCCTTCCCGAACGGTTCGCGATCGCATGATGAGTCCTCACTAAGTAGGGAGACATTGAGTAGGGAGTTGAAGCAAGAGCGGCTCTGGATTGAGGATACAGGAGTCAGGGGGCAAAAGTCAGAAGAGTTGTTGGTTGTTAGTTGTTGGTTGTTAGTGCAGGAGATATTCCTGACTCCTTCTAAAAACCAAAAGCTTCCTTTGCCTTCCACGAGTCTTCAACGGTCAAGAGCCAGCAGTCAGCTTTTCATCCTTTAGCCTTCTGCCACCTGCCTTCTTCTAACAACTAAAAACCAAAAACTTCTCTCGCCTTCTGCCTCCTGCCTCCTGCCTTCTGCCTTCGTCTGCCTTCGTCTAACAACCAACAACTAAAAACTAAAAACTTCCTTTCCCTTCTACTAACCAATAACCTGCATGGGTCCATTAACGTTGCCACTAAAAAACTGGCGAATCAAGGGGTTATCGGTTGTGTCTACGGCTTCTACACTGCCTTCCCATTGCACATTACCCTGATAGAGAAAGATCACCCGGTCAGCCGTGCGACGAATCGTACTCTGCTGGTGAGTCACCATGACGTAGGTGCTACAGCCAGCTTCAACACATTGCAGTTGGCGCACCAGATCTTCAATCACAGTTGATGCTACCGGATCAAGACCAGCCGTTGGTTCATCATAAAGCAACACTTCGGGTGTATCTCTGGGGTTATCGGGGTTTGCCATAATAGCCCGTGCAAAGCTAACCCGTTTTCGCATCCCACCCGATAATTCGGACGGATAGCGATCGCCCACATTTGCCAAACCCACCATCTCCAGTCGTTTGACAACCAGGTCTCGAATGCGCCGCCGTGACAACCGCGAATGTTCGTACAGCAAGAAGCCCACGTTTTGATCCACGGTAAGCGAATCAAAGAGGGCGGCTTGTTGAAACACCATACCAATGCCAATCGGATCTTGAGCATCTTCAATCAGCCCTTTCCGTCGTTGACCTTGGATGTAGATTTCTCCAGCGTCAGGTGCGGTCAGCCCGGCAATAATGCGTAGGATTGTGGATTTGCCTGTCCCCGAAGGTCCAATAATCGCCAGGGCTTCTCCACGGTAGATCGTCAAATCGACCGCATCCAGTACGACATTTTTACCAAACGCCTTTGAAACACCCTTTAGTTCAATCAGCGCTTCAGCCATTAGGATGTGAACCAGACACTCCTTAACAATCTAAATCTGCACCCGTCTGCATCGGCAACGATCTAAATCTGCAACAATCTAAATCTGCTGCTGGCGGATGCAACTCTGACCTCGATGAAAGATGAATCAGTCTAGACTGAAATATGCTGAACTCACAAACCTTAGCGCGGTTCGGGTCATTCAGATCGTATCAGGACGACTTTCTCAGCATTTACCCACCTGAAATTACCAGACAAGTACACTCTGCTAGACGGCATCAACCGTATTTTGGATGCCATACTAACGCATTTACCCACACATTTCTCAGGGGACTATAGGGTAGCCTTTTAAGCTTTGGCTGCAAATAAATGTAGAGTCGTGGCAGGGCTGACGATCGCGTCACAGCCCTTTATTGAACCACTGGTCTCATCCAACAGTCCATCCCAGTGAAAAACTTGAGAAGTGAAAAACTTAAGCTATTCTTCTGCTAGACAGATGCCGTTGCTTCATTCACTTACCGTTTTCCTCTCCGTGCGTAACCAATCATGACAATTGGGTTACTGAAACAAGCGCTCCATGTGCTGCGGCAAGAGTCGCGCCATCGCACTCCCAGCCGAGTCAGTCAGTGGTTTAAATGGCTGGCACCAGGGCTACTGGTCAAGCGCTGGCTCTTACTGAGTGCAAGCGGTGTGCTGCTCACAACCCTTGGGTTTGCCATCTGGCTGAAGCTGACACCCGTGTTTTATACGACTCAGTTCCTGCGGCAGACGCTCGATCGCATCACCGATATCATTCCCAGCTACATCAGTGGTCCTCTGGCAATGCTCATCGGGTTTTTGCTGGTGTGGTGGGGGCAGACGCGCACGTTAGGGTCGATCACCGAAGTGTTGATGCCCGAAGGGAAGGAAGAACTCATCGACCTGTTGCTGACCCATCGACGGCTGCATCGAGGTCCGCGTATTGTCGTAGTGGGTGGCGGCACAGGGTTATCTAACCTTTTGCGCGGGTTGAAGCGTTACAGCGCCAATATTACGGCGATCGTGACCGTAGCCGATGATGGCGGTTCTTCTGGACGACTCCGGCGCGAAATTGGCGTGCTGCCTCCTGGAGACATCCGCAACTGTCTGGCAGCGCTGGCAGATGAAGAAAAGCTGCTGACAGAACTGTTTCAATACCGCTTTAAGGCGGGTGATGGGCTGACAGGGCACAGCTTTGGCAACCTGTTTCTCACGGCAATGAGTGAAGTAACGGGCGATCTGGAGCAGGCGATCGCCGCCAGTTCTCGCGTGTTGGCGGTACGTGGACAAGTGCTGCCTGCTACCCTGAGCGATGTCCGGCTGTGGGCAGAGTTGGCAGACGGACGCTACATTGAGGGCGAATCGAGTATTACCGAAGCCAATGGCACGATCGTCCGCATTGGCTGCATCCCTGCTAATCCACCCGCGTTGCCCAAAGCAGTTAAAGCCATTTCTGAAGCCGACTACATCATCATTGGTCCCGGTAGCCTTTACACTAGCATTATCCCCAACCTGCTCGTGCCAGAAATTACCGCCGCGATCGCCGAGCGCAATGTGCCCCGCATTTATGTGTGCAATATCATGACTCAAGAAGGCGAAACTCAGGGCTATAGCGTGGGTGATCACATTCGTGCGATCGATCGGGCGTGCGGTCAACCCCTCTTTGGTGCCGTGCTGGTGCAAAAGAAAACCCCTTCCGCCAGAGCGCATATTCGCTATGCCCAGGAGAATTCCAACCCCGTCCCCCTCGATCGGGATGTCGTCGCTCGCCTCGGTCGCCGGATTGTGCTGGCAAGCGTCATGGATGAAGACGAACAAACGGGACTGGTACGCCACGACCCCGAACAACTCGCACGGGTACTGTTGCGGTGGTACAGCCGGGTGGAGGGGCTTTGAGGGGATAAGGGATAAAGGATGAAGGCTAAAAGAAGGCAGGAGGCAGAGGGCAGAAGGCAGAGGGCAAGAGAAGTTGTTGGTTTTTGGTTTTTAGTTGTTAGAAGAAGGCAGGTGGCAGAAGGATAAGGGGTAAAAAGCTGACTCCTGGCTCCTGACCGTTGAAGACTCGTAGAAGGCAAAGGGAGCTTTTGGTTTTTAGAAGGAGCCAGGAAAGGCTCAAGCACTAATAACCAACAACTAACAACCAACAACTAACAACTAACAACTAACAACTAACAACTCTGCTGACTCCTCACTCCTCACTCCTCACTCCTCACCCCTCCAGATGCACGATCGCGCTAAAACCATTTTTCTACCCGACGCAGTGGCGACTCGATCGCTCGGTGTAAAGCTGGGACAACTGTTGCCAGCAGAAAGTACGCTTTTGCTCGAAGGCGATCTGGGCAGCGGCAAGACAACGCTGGTGCAGGGCATAGGAGAGGGTTTGGGAATTCGAGAATCGATCGACAGTCCCACCTTCACGCTCATTAACGAATACTTGAATGGTCGTGTGCCGCTTTACCATTTCGACTTATACCGTTTGGATGCAACTGCCGCTGCGGCGTTGTACCCGGAAACCTACTGGGACGGAACTGAGGTAGAACCGGGTATTGTAGCGATCGAATGGTCAGAGCGCTTAATTACTAAGCCATCCAGTTACCTAGAAATTCGGCTCACGTATGATATCGGTGCGGGTCGTCAAGCCTGGTTGCGCGCGATCGGACAACGTGAGTCAGTGCGAAACGTTGTGGCAACCCTCTGACTAGACGAGAACCACAGCAGGACTGGACATTGACAACCACCAACGATCAGGCTTGCACCCCGAATCTAAGCAACCTTGTGGACTTCAAACGAAGGGATTGTAAGGCTCATCTAGCGAAAAGTAACCGATAATACATTCCTGAAAGGAGCGATCGCCTTAATTGGAAAGCGAAGCCACGATCGTTGAGCCATCCGTGTAGGCAGTCCGCAGCTTTGTCTGATGACAACGTTTCGCCTTGATCAACGTCTTCAGTGGTTCGCTCCCATCTGAAGTGCGAGCCTGACTCGTCAACGTAACCGTGAATCGAAATCCTCAAGCATAGAGCGGTAAATCATGACCCCTGATCAGCTAAAGTCCGTTAAACGTATGAATCAACCTGTTACACGTAACGTCAGCCCGTTCGATCGCACCCTTGCCCTGATGCACCGTTTTTGGTCCATTGCCGCCCTTAGTATGGTCGTCGGTGCGTGTAGTAGCCCTGCTCCAACCGCCTCTCCTTCTGCCTCTGGATCGCCCGCCGCTCAAGCCAGCGGTCAAGACTATACAGTGGGGATGGTCATCGTCGGACCTAAGGATGATGGTGGTTGGAACCAGGCGCAGTACGACGGGTTGCAAACCGTTGTCAAGAGTACCCCTGGAGTCAAGTTTGACTATGTGGATAAGGTCAACCCTGCCGATCGACCCAACGTTAAGGGCGCACAGGTTGCCGATGAACTGATTGGCAAAGGGGCAAAATTGGTCATCTTCAATTCTGATGACTTCAAGGATGATGCGTTAGCCACCGCCAAAAAGCACCCCGATGTCAGCGTGATTCATGCTTCTGGAGACTACGCCTGGAAAGAGGGCAAAAATTTCAAAAATCAGCCCAACCTGAGCAATATCATGGCTCGCATGGAGTACGGCAAGATGATGGCTGGCTGTGCCGCCGCACTGGGCACTCAGACGGGCAAAATTGGCTATCTGGGACCCTTGATTAACGATGAAACCCGTCGTTATGTGTCAGCCGCCTATCTGGGCGCAAAGTACTGTTGGGAAACCTACCTCAAAAAGAAGCCAGCCGATTTGAAGTTCAAAGTGACCTGGATCGGCTTCTGGTTTAACATTCCGGGTGTCACGCTCGACCCTACCAAAGTGGTCAACGACTATTTCAACGGCGGCTACGATGTGGTGATGTCAGGCATCGATACGCCTGAAGCGGCAACTGAAACCAAAAAAGCGGCGGCGGCGGGCAAAAAAGTCAAGTATGTTCACTACGACTTGAAAACGGGCTGCGAACTGGCTCCCGATGTTTGCCTGGGTGTGCCGTACTACAACTGGAGCTTGCCCTATGGTGATGCGGTTAAAAAGGCGATCGATGGTAAGCTTGGCAGTGAATTCGTCTGGTTAGGACCGGATTGGAAAGACATTAACGACCCCAAAACATCAATGGTCGGCTTCTTGCCAGGAAACGCTCTGGGCGACAATAAGCAGTACATCGACACCTTTATCAAAGGGCTTGGGGACGGCAGCATTAACCTTTACAAAGGACCCATCAAGTTTCAGGACGGCAAAACCGAGTTTGTGAAGGCAGGAGAAACGGCGACCAAGCAACAAATCTGGTACATGCCACAACTGCTAGCCGGGATGGAGGGATCGAGTAAGTAGAAAGGATGAAGGATAAAGGATGAAGGACTGATTGACTGACAAAAGTCTTGAAAGGTTGGTCGCTTCGTTGCTTACCCGCCCGTGATTCAAATCCGGGCTAATGGTGCGAAACCCGTTCAAACGGGTTGTAAAGCGCTCGTAGTCCTCTACCCTTCGGGAAGGCAAAGCCTAGAGAGGACTTCCTGCCATCAGCCCGCACTTTCAGTGCAGGGCGGGTTCAAGTACTCACTCAAAGATTTGTCAGCCAACCAGGGATGAAGGATAAAAACTCGTTTCATCCTTTATTGTTGAGTATTCTCTCTTTCCAGTTCCCAACACTCTTGCTTGCGATGAAAGTTGAGCTAAAAAATATCTCTAAACGGTTCGGTAAGGTTCAGGCAAACAACGATGTTTCGCTGACAGTAGAAGCAGGCAGCATTCACGGGCTACTGGGCGAGAATGGCGCTGGTAAAAGTACTCTTGTAAAAGTTCTCAGCGGCTTTATTACCCGCGATCGCGGCACCCTCCTTTTAGACGGCAAGCCCACTGAGGTGAAAACGCCTGCTGATGCGATCGCCGCTGGCATTGGGATGCTGCACCAGGATCCGCTGGATTTTCCGCCGTTGACGGTGCTGGACAACTTTCTGGTTGGCAAGTCAGGGAGCCTCTTTACCAATCGACGACAGGCATTTCGAGAGTTTCGGCAACTGGCAGTGCAGTTTAACTTTGCCCTCAATCCCAACGATAAGGTGAGCAATCTTACGGTGGGTGAACGTCAGCAGCTAGAGATTCTACGTCTGCTGTCGTTGGGCGTGAAAACGCTGATTCTGGATGAACCGACTACAGGCATTTCGGCAGCTCAAAAAGACGAACTGTTCGCTGCTGCAAAGCTACTGGCATCCCAGGGAAAATCAGTCATTTTTGTGTCCCACAAGCTGGAAGATGTAGACGCACTGTGCGATCGTGTCACCATCATGCGCCAGGGAGAGGTCGTTGGCGATCTAGAAATTCCCTGCCCCGACGAAACGTTGGTAGAACTCATGTTTGGGCGTGAACTGGCACCCCCTGCCAAACCTAATACCCGCCAGGAGGCAGTTGCCGTTGAGTTTAAGCAGATACGCCTGACGACCGATCGCCTCAGCCTTACCGTGCCAGATTTCACCATCCAGCAAGGTGAAGTCATCGGATTAGCAGGGCTGGAAGGCAGCGGTCAACAGCTTTTGCTCTTACTCTGTGCGGGATTGCTTAAAGCCTCATCAGGCAGCTTCCACCTTCATGAGGTGGACATGACCGCCAAGCCCTACCGCGATTATTTGAACGCTGGCATTGGCTATTCACCCGCTGATCGCCTCCGCGATGGGTTAATTCGTGGACTCTCCATTCACGAGCATGTGGCGCTGCGGACACCCCCCAGGGGTTGGTTTGTGGATTGGAAAGGAACGTTAGAAAAAACCCTCCGCGCGATCGCCCTCTTCAACATTCGCGGCAAACCCCAAACTCACGTCGAACGGCTTTCTGGCGGCAACCAGCAGCGCACCCAGCTTGCTCTCCTACCTGTGCCGCTTAACCTCCTCTTGATGGAACATCCCACGCGTGGATTGGATATTGAATCAGTGCTGTGGGTCTGGCAACAGTTAATTGCCCGCTGTGAAGGCGGCACCGCCATCATCTTCACCTCTTCGGACTTAGACGAGATCATGCAATACAGCGATCGCATCATCGTCTTCAGCGGCGATGCCGTTTCCGAACCCATTGATGCCACTGAATTGACCGCCGATCGCCTGGGACAAATGATTGGCGGGAGATTGGGCGAAACGCAACAAACGCTATCCGTCAGCAGCTAATTTTATGGGGGTTGCGATGCCAGAAACATTGACCTTCCGCTACGATCGCACCACTAAACTTTACCGTTGCTTTAACGTTAGTAACCACGCATGAAGCGTAAGTAACCACAGCTTCATCATTCCTTACTTACGCTTGAGTGTAAGTAACCAACATTTGAGCAGAAGTAACCACAGCTTGAGTAAACGTAAGGAAAACTTGAGCGTAAGTAACCTGAGTTCGGGATAAGGATCGCGACAAGAAAGGGGCAAACCCGATAGGCTGAAAATGCTAAAATCTCACGCCCAGTTTGCCCTCATGCTTAGTCTAGAAGAACTCTTTTGCTCCGTCGATGAT
>JAESFW010000316.1_pt1 | contig 36113 bp, 28 predicted proteins | sample 9269481 | NCBI WGS metagenome assembly JAESFW01 (sample SAMN14515350, study PRJNA621654) | algae metagenome | isolation source: Lyngbya sp. HA4199-MV5 and co-occurring heterotrophs from soil with... | place: USA: Ahupuaa O Kahana State Park, Hawaii | collected 2009-07-21 | reverse complement strand
CGACAGGCCGTCCCAGTACTTCTTGCTGACCAGCACGATCCAGGGGCTGTAGACGTGGTTGGTCACGGTGAGGTACTTCTGCACCTCGTAGAACTTGCTCGACAGGATGGTGTTGTAGGGGTTCTCCTGGCCATCGACCGTGTTGGTCTCCAGCGCCGTGAACAGTTCCGAGAACGGCAGCGGCACGGCGTTGGCGCCCAGGGTCTTGAAGCTGTCGAGGAACACATTGTTCTGCATCACGCGCAGCTTGATGCCGCTCATGTCTTCGAGCTTGGCCACGGGGCGCTTGCTGTTGGTCAGGTTGCGGAAACCGTTCTCCCAGTACACCAGGCCCACGAGGCCCTTTTCCTGCAGCTTGTCCATCACCTTCTGGCCCACGGGGCCGTCGAGCACCACGTCGGCCTCCTTGGCGTTGTTGAACAGGAAGGGCGTGTCCCAGATCGCCATTTCCTTGGTGATGCCCACCAGCGTGGCCGTGGAGCCGACCATCATCTCCTGCGCGCCGCCGATGAGCGCCTGCTGCATCTGCAGATCGGTGCCGAGGGCGGCAGCGCCGATGGCACGCACCTTCATCTTGCCGCCCGAGGCCTTCTCGACCTCTTGCGCGAACAGCTTGGTGGCGCGGCCCTGGTTGGACACCTCGTTGAGGCCATAGCCGAAGCGGATGATGCGCGGCTTGAAGTCCTGGGCAGCGGCCTGGAACGAGGCGGCGAAGGCGGCCACCGACAGGGCGGCCAGCAGGGTACGGCGGAAAGTCTTCATGGTTGTCTCCATTGTGGTGAGGGAGGGAGGGAACAAAGGGAAGGAAATCAATTCAGGACGGCTCACCTCATCCAGTGGACGGGCGCGGTCACGAGCTGCGGGAACACCACCAGCAGCGCCAGGATGAACACGTAGGTGAGCAGGAACGGGTTGACGCCCTTGATGACGCTGTGCATCGAGATGCGGCCCACGCCAGCCACCACGTTGAGCACGGTGCCCACGGGCGGGGTGATCAGGCCGATGGCGCCGTTGAGCACGAACATCAGGCCGAAGTAGACAGGGTCGATGCCGGCCTTGACGGCGATCGGCAGCATCACGGGCGCGAAGATCAGGATGGTGGGCGTGAGGTCCAGCGCGGTGCCGATGAGCACCAGCACCACCATCATCACCGCCATCAGCAGGCGCGGGTTCTCCACCAGCGGGCCGAGCCAGCCGGTCAGCACGGTGGGCAGGTCGGCCAGCGTGATCATGTAGCTGGCCACCTGGGCGCCGGCGCACAGGAACATCACGATGGCCGTGGTCTTGGCGGCGCGCACCAGCACGCCATAGATCTCGGGCACCTTCATCTCGCGGTGCACGAACAGGGCCACCGCCAGCGCGTAGAAGGCGGCCACCACGGCGGCCTCGGTGGGCGTGAACACGCCCGACTTCATGCCGCCGATGATGATCAGCGGCATCAGCATGGCCCAGAAGGCCTTGCGCGTGGCGCGCAGGCGCTCGCGCAGCGGCAGGGCGGGACGGCTGTCGGGCAGATCGATGCCGCGCAGCACCCAGCGCCACGCGAAGATCAGGCCCACACCCATCATGAGGCCGGGCACGATGCCCGAGACGAACAGTGCCGAGATCGAGGTATTGGTCGTCACGCCGTAGATCACGAAGGGCATGGACGGCGGGATGATGGGCGCGATGATGCCGCCCGAGGCGATCAGCCCGGCCGAGGTGTTCATCGGGTAGCCCTGCTGGCGCATCATGGGCAAGAGGATGGTGGCCAGGGCCGCCGTATCGGCCAGGGCCGAGCCGCTCATGCTGGCCATGAGCACTGCCGCGCCGATGGCCACGTAGCCCAGGCCGCCGCGGATGTGCCCCACCCAGGCCTGCGCCATGTCGATGATGCGCCGGCTGATGCCGCCGGAGTTCATGAGCTCGCCGGCCAGGATGAAGAAGGGCACGGCCAGCAGCGGGAAGCTGTCGACCCCGGCCACGAGGTTCTGGGCCAGCAGCTGGGTGTCGAAGAAATCGAGCACCCAGGCCATGCCGGCGCCGGTGAGCACCAGGGCCAGGCCCATGTTCATGCCGGTGCCCATGAACACCAGCATGCCCAGCGAAAAGACGATGAAAGCCTGCGCTTCGGGACCCATGTCCATCACTCCACTTCTGCGCCGTGACCCAGGTCCAGCGGCTTGCGTTGAATCAATTCGATGAAGGCCATCACCCCGATGGCCACGGCGCACAGGAAGGCCGGCAGCGGCAGCAGTGCGGCCGGGTAGGCCAGCACCACGGAGCGGCTGCCCATGCCCACGACGACCTGCTGCCAGGCACCCCAGGCCAGCATGGCGCAGGCCGCGATCACCAGCAGCCGGATCAGGGCGCTGAGCAGGGCAAAGGCCAGTGGCCGCCGGGCCAGCAACCCGGCCAGGCTGGTGAAGGCCATGTGCTCGCCCGCCGGGTAGGCTGCGGCGGCGCCGATGAACACCATCCAAACGAAGAGCAGGCGCGAGAGTTCTTCGCTGGCCACGATGCCACTGCCAAAGCCGTAGCGCAGCACCACGTTGACGAAAACGGCCAGGGCCATCACGCCCAGGCAGCTGGCCATCAGCACCTGGGCCAGCTTTTCAAAAGGACCGGGGGCCTTGTCTGCGGGTGCGGGTTCGGCAGGGGAGCGATCGGCACTCATGGGGCGGTTTCCTCGTGGGCAGCAAGCCAGGCGCAGACCTGGTCCTGCAGGGTGGCAAGGGGCAGCAGCGCATCGAGGCGCAGCACGCCGGGCTCGCCCACGGGCGACTCCAGCGTGGCGAACTGGCTGTCCACCAGTGTCGTGGAAAAGAAGTGGGTGTTCACCCGGGCGGCCACGCGCTCGGCGGCATGGGCGCGGTCGATCTCCAGGAAGGCGAAGCGCACGCCTGGGCAGGCGGCGCGAAGGCGCTCGCGGTAGGCCTTCTTGAGGGCCGAGCAGGTGAGTACAGCGCCCCCGGCATGGCCTTGCAGCAGCTGGCCCAGCGTGGCCAGCCAGCCTTCGCGGTCGGCGTCGGTCAGGGCAATGCCCTGGCGCATCTTCTCGCGGCTGACCAGGCTGTGGTGGTCATCCCCTTCGATCAGAGGCAGGCCCTGGGCCTGGGCGACGGCGGCGCCCAGGCTGGACTTGCCGCAGCCGGCCACGCCCATGACCACGAGGAATACCGGTGACGGCGAACGGTTCATATGGTAGCGCTATCCAACAAGCTTCAAAAAAACATCCCTGCGGGATGGCGGTGAAAAAACGGGAATCCAAGGAGAAAATGACACACTAGCGCACGCGCTGGCTTGCTCTCGCCATTGGATAGCGCTATCCTAAATCCATCAGGCCATAACCATCCGAGGGAAAACCCTTGCCCAGACCCGAAACCCGGCGCCGCTCCAGCGGGCGCGTCACGCTCAGCCATGTTGCCGAGGCGGCCGGCGTGAGCCCCATCACCGCCTCGCGCGCGCTGCGCGGCGAGCGCGGCGTGGCCGACGAACTGGTGCAGCGCGTGAAGGCGGCGGCCACCCAACTGGGCTATGTGCCCGACCCTGCGGCCCGTGCCCTGGCTTCGCAGCGCAGCGTGCAGGTGCCGGTGCTCGTGCCCCTGCTGTCCAATGCGCTGTTCGTGGATGTGCTCGATGCCGTGCACCGCATCCTCTTTCCGCATGGCTACCAGGCCCTGATCGGCGTGACCCACTACGACCCTGACGAGGAAGAGCAGCTGCTGCGCACCTACCTCGCGCACCGGCCGGCGGGCCTGCTGGTCACGGGCTTCGACCGCACGGAGTCCGCCCGCCAGATGATTGCCGCCAGCGGCGTGCCCTGCGTGCACCTGATGGAGATGACCTCCGCCCCCGGCGTGTACTGCGTGGGCTTCTCGCAGCAGGACGCAGGCCACCGCATCACCGCCCACCTGCTGGAACGCAGCCGCCGCCGCGTGGCCTTTGTCGCGGCGCAACTGGACCCGCGCACCATGCAGCGCGCCGAAGGCTACCGCCGCTGCCTCAAGGAAGCCGGTCTGTACGACCCCCAGCTGGAGTTGCTGAGCCCGCAGCCCTCGTCCATTCGCCTGGGGGCCGAGCTGTTCGAGCAGATGCTGCGCACCCAGCCCGATGTGGACGCGATCTTCTTTTGCAACGACGACCTGGCCCAGGGTGGCCTGCTGGCAGCCCAGCGCCTGGGCATCGCCGTGCCGGGCCGGGTGGCGGTGGCGGGTTTCAACGACCTGGCCGGCAGCGACCAGATGCTGCCCACCCTGACCACGGTGCGCACGCCGCGCTCCTCAATCGGCGAGGCCAGCGCGCGCATGCTGCTGGCCCTGATGCGCGGCGAGGCGCTCGAGCACAACTCGGTGAACCTGGGGTTCGAGCTGACCGTGCGCGAAAGCACGTAGGGCACTAAACACCCCCTGAGGCGCTGCGCGCCTTCACCCCTCTCTCGAATCGCTGCGCGAGTCGGGAGGGGGACGCTCCCGGCGCGGCGGGGCGGCCCTTGCGCGGGAGCACTGGCTTTCGGCCGCGCCAGTTTTGGAGGCAGGGACGAAATTTGCTGACTACGCGGATACCAATGCCCGTTGTGACGACGACTTCATGGCCTTGCGCAAGGCCACGGCGTCGTGGGCCTGGGCCGGCGCCGAGGCGTCGAGGCGGAACACCGCCACGGTTTCGGTGACGGACTGGGCCTGGCCCTGCAGCTCCATGGCCGAGGCCGCGTTCTCCTCCACCAGCGCAGCGTTCTGCTGCGTGATGGTGTCGAGCTGGGCCACGGCCGCATTGACCTGCGAGATGCCCGTGAGCTGCTCGTTGGAGGCGTTGTGGATCTCGCCGATCAGCGTGTTCACGCGGCGCACCAACTCCAGCGATTCGCTCATGGTCTTTTGCGCCGTGTCGGTCTTCTGGTGGCCCTCCTCGACCTTGGTGGCCGAATCGTCGATGAGCTGGCGGATCTCCTTGGCGGCCGACAGCGTGCGGTGCGACAGGCTGCGCACCTCGGAGGCCACCACGGCGAAGCCGCGCCCCTGGTCGCCCGCGCGTGCGGCCTCCACGGCGGCATTGAGCGCCAGGATGTTGGTCTGGAAGGCGATGCTGTCGATGAGCTGCGTGATCTCGCCAATGCGGCCCGACGCGGTCTGGATCTGCTTCATGGTCTCGGCCACGCCATCGACCGCCTGGTTGCTGCGCTCGGCCACCGAGGTGGCCTGCGTGGCCAGCACCGTGGCCTGGCGCGCCGATTCGGCCGTGTGCTTGACGGTGCCGGTGATCTCCTCCATCGACGCCGCGGTCTGCTGCAGGTTGCTGGCCTGGTTCTCGGTGCGCGAGGACAGGTCCTGGTTGCCCTGCGCGATCTCGCGCGTGGAGACCTGCATGCGCTCGCTCTCCTGGCGCGCATCGCGCACGATGGACAAGAGGTTCACGTTGAGCTGCGACAGTGCCTTCTGCAGGTTGCCCACCGTGTCGTCGCGCGAGACCTCGATCTTCTGCGTGAGGTCGCCCGCCGCCATGCGGTTGGCCCAGCCCAGCATCTGGAACAGCGGTGCCACCGTGGCACTGTGCAGGTACCAGGCCATGCCCATGGCCAGTGCCAGCACGCCCACCCAGGCCAGGGTGGAGCCGAACGAGAAATTGTGCCCGCCCAGGTCGGCCGCGCCCCAGGCTGCGAGCACCAGCACGGCCAGGCACATGCACATCTTGCCCAGCGGCCCGAGCTTGAACCGCGAGGCCAGCGCCCCCAGGGCCGTGTTCTTGACCAGACGCCCGTTGCGCAGCACGTGCACCAGGCTGCCGCGCTCCTTCTCGGCCCGCATGGTGGCGTAGAGCCGGTCGGCCGCCTGGATCTGCTCGCGCGAGGCCTCGGTGCGCACCGACATGTAGCCCGTGGGGTGGTCACCCTGCATCAGGGGGGTGACGTTGGCCATCACCCAGTAGAAGCTGCCGTCCTTGCGCCGGTTCTTGACCGCGGCCGACCACGGGTGGCCGTTGCCTATGGTCTCCCACATGTCGCGGAAGGCCTCCTCGGGCATCTCCGGGTGGCGGATCATGTTGTGGGGCTGGCCCAGCAGTTCTTCCTTCTCGTAACCGCTGACCTCGATGAACATCGGGTTGCAGTAGAGGATGCGGCCCTTGAGATCGGTCGTGGAGACCAGGGTTTCGCCTTTGGGAAAAACGTACTCCTGGGTACTGACGGGCAGATTCACGCGCATTGGATTCCCTCCAAGGATGGCATCTCGTCCCCGCTGTCTTCGGCCGTGGAACCAGGCCCGGGGCCTGCAGCGGTGAAAACATCCTAGGAAGAAACCTCCGATCGCGCAAACAACATTTGCGCAATGCGGCCATCCCCAGGCTGGTGCAGGCCTTGGTGCACTGCGCCGCACCCCAGGCTCGGGCTTCGCACCATGGCGGCCCACAGGCGCGCCGTGCAGTACAAATTTCATAGCAGGCAGTTCAATGGAATCAAGCACTTGGCGGTGAATCGCCTTGGCACCACGGCACGCACCATCATCTGGCACACGCCTTGCTTCGATCACGGTACGGCCGAAGTTGGCCGTTCGTGCAACCGGGTGCAAAGGCGCATCCGGCGAGCACAGGACGCAGGCGTCCCCATGGAGAGTCGTTGGCCCATCGGCCCGCGTGCTCCATGCGGACGCCTTTTTGTTTTTCCATTTTTCCGCAGCAAGCCACGGTACAGAGCCGCGCTGCGGGCAGATCGGTCCCCACCGCCCCTGCCTGCCGACGCCCCTTTCCACGCGAGACATCCATGCTTCAATTTCGGGACTTCCTCAAATCCGGCCACGCCCCCACGCTGTGGTCCGCGTTCCTCTACTTCGCCTTTTCGTGCGCCGTATGGGTCATCAACGGTGCGATGGCGCCGTTCATCACCGAGAGCCTGAAACTCACCCCCACGCAGATGGGGATCATGCTGTCCATCCCGATCTTCGCCGGCGCGCTGATGCGCTTTCCGCTGGGCATCCTGGCCCAGTACATCGGGCGCAAGAACGCCACGCTGGTAGAGATGGCCGGCATCTTCATCGCCATGGGCTATGGCTACCTGTTCGTCAACGACTACAACGACCTGCTGGCCATGGGCGTGCTGCTGGGTGTGGCCGGGGCCAGCTTCGGCGTGGCGCTGTCGCTGGGCTCGGGCTCCTTCCCGCCGCGCTACAAGGGCCTGGCCATGGGCATCGTGGGCGCCGGCAACGTGGGCACGGCCGTGTCCGCGCTGCTGGCCCCGGTGCTGGCACAGAAGTTCGGCTGGCAGTCGGTCTATGGCTTCGCCGCCGTGAGCGTGGCCGTACCGGCCCTGGTGATGGCCATCTACGCCAAGGAGCCGCCCGACCGCGCCCCCCACTCCTCCTTCCGCGAGCACATCGCCTGCCTGTTCGAGAAGGACGGCTGGGCCTTCAGCCTGATCTATGCCGTGACCTTCGGCGGCTTCATCGGCCTCATCGCCTTCATGCCCACCTACTTCTACGACCAGTTCGGCGTGAGCAAGGTGCAGGCCGGCCAGCTGACCATGATGGCCGCCTTTCTCGGCGCTGCGCTGCGGATCTTCGGCGGCTGGCTGTCGGACCTGTGGGGCGGTGTGAACACGCTCACAGGCGTGCTGGCCATCACCACCGTGTGCCTGGTGCTGTGCGGCCTGGCCGAGAAGTCGCTGCCAGTGACCATGCTGCTGTTCCTGGTGTGCTTTGCCGCACTGGGCGCGGGCAACGGCGCCCTGTTCCAACTGGTGCCCCTGCGCTGGCCCCTGTCCACGGCCGTGGCCGGCTCCATGATCGGCGAGATCGGCGCCCTGGGCGGCGGCCTCATCCCCAACGCCATGGGCCTGTCACGCCAGTACAGCGGCAGCTACCTCTGGGGCTTTGTCTCCATCGCCGTCTGCGCTGCGGCCATGCTGGTGCTGCTGCGCGTGATGCAGATCCGCTGGACGCGCACGTGGGCAGAAAAGGGCGGTCGGGCGCGCAGCGCCTGAGCTGGCGTCAGCCAGCCAACGCGCAGCGTTGCCAGCACTTTCACCAGAAGGGGGGGCCGCGCGCGCAGCGCGTGACCGGCGCAAGCCGGTAAGCGCGCCAGCGCTTGCCCACCTTCCAGCGAAGGGAGGGTGGCGCGCAGCGCCGAGTTGGCGCAAGCCAACCAACGCGCAGCGTTGCCCTCACGGTAGCTAAGCTAAAAGGGGGGACGTACGCGCAGGCACCGCCCTCCCCTACCTCGGCAAAAACAACACCCAATACACCAGCAACAGATTCACCAGCACGCTCACCGCCAGCGCGATCTTCCAGATGGCCGTGGCGTCGCGCTGCATCAGCGGTGCCTGCGGTGCGTGGGCATGCAGGGGCCTGGAGGCCCCGCGCTCCAGCGCCAGCAGCAGCTCCTCGGCCGTCTCGAAACGCTGGGCGCGGTGCCGCGCCACCGCCTTGAGGGCGATCTGATCGAGCCAGATCGGCACCTCGGGGTTGTGGCGGCTGGGCGCCACGGGGTCGCGGTGGTAGCGCCCGATCTGGTAGGGCACGACCTCGCCATAGGGCAGTCGGCCGTGGCTGAGCAACTGGTACAGGGTCACGCCCAGCGCGAACAGATCGCTGCCGGCATCGGGCAGCCGGCCGGTCTCGCCATCGGCGCTGCGCTCGTAGCCCGGCCATTGCTCGGGGTTCATGTAGCTCGGCGTGCCGGCGTGCAGCAGCCGCGTGGCCTCGGGCTCCCGCCCGCTCAGGGCCACGCCCAGGTCGAGCACGCGCAGCACGCCATCGTCCCCCAGGTGCAGGTTGTCGGGCTTGATGTCCCGGTGCACCACGCCCTGGCGGTGCAGCAGGCCGAGCACGCGCACGGCCTGGGTGAGCACGCCCACGGTGCGGGCCACGCCAAAGGGCTGGCGCCGGCGCAGCTGCTGGCCCAGGGTCTCGCCGCGGTGCCAGTCGTAGAGCAGGTAAAAGAAGCTGCTGCCAGCCCCCGAAGCCGGGGTAGGCCAGTCGTTCAGGCAGGCCAGGTGGGCCGCGGCACTGCCCGACTGCATGCGCCGCGCCACCCAGGCCTCGTGCGCCAGCGTGGCGCGCTCCTCGCCATCGTGGGCGCGCTGGGGGTTCAAGGTCTTGAGCGCATACAGGCGCTGGGTGGCGGGGTCGCGCACCTGGTAGATGCGGTGGATGCCGCTGTCAGCCACCAGCGCCGTGACCACCAGGCCATCGACCGCATCGCCCACCTTGAGCAGGGGCAGCACCGGCAGCTCCTGCGCACGCCGCGACTCGTCCTGCAGGGTGGCTTCGAGCACGCCGCGCACCTGCACGGCCATGGCGGTCACGTTGTCGCTGCTGCCGCGGCGCAGCGCCGTGCGCACCAGTTCCTCGCACAAGGCCTGCGGCGCCAGGCCCTGGCGCATCAGGCTGCGCAACTCACGCTCGGGCAGGCTGCCGTGCACGCCGTCGGACGCCAGCAGGAACAGGTCGCCGCTCTGCAGCTCTCCCTGGCTGTAGTCCACCACCACATGGTCGTCCAGCCCCAGGGCACGCGTGAGCTGGTGCGCCAGGTCGCGCTGCGCGATCACATGGTCGGCCGTGAGCTGCTGCAGCCTTCCGTTGCGCAGCAGGTAGGCCCGCGTATCCCCCACATGGGCCACGGTATAGGACTGGCCGCGCAGTACGATGGCGGTGAGCGTGGTCAGGCCCACGGCAGGCTGGCGCCGCCGGTTCATGGCCGCCAGCCAGGCGTTGTGCGCACTGAGGATGCGGTCCAGGGCCACCGTGGTGTCCCAGGTCTCGGGCGTGGCGAAGTAGTCGGACAGCAGCGTGCGCACCGTGGTCTGCGCCGCCTCGCGCCCATTGCCGCCCGCACTCACCCCATCGGCCAGGGCAGCGACCGCGCCTCGCGCATGGTCGCGCCCCTGGCCCTCGACCAGGGCAGCAAAGTCTTCGTTGCCCTCCTTGCGCCCGGCCTGCGAGACGCAGCCGAAATCCAGTTCAAAACTCATGCACCACAGGCAAGCATCTTTCATGCCCAAGCTGGTGCACATCAGCACCCCAGCAAGGCAGCCTGGCCCCGACAGCCCCAGGATGGTGCAGCGCAACATGGTGCACCGGGCACCACCCTGGGGCCGCCCCCAGCGATGACCGGCAGGCCTGGCGCGCCCCGCAACGGGGCACTCGGCTGGCACATCCATTGCTTATTTGCAGGCACGGCCCGCAAGGGCCCCGCGGGCCCCCGGTGCAATGGCGCACCCCGGCCTGCAAGGACGAAGGCGTCCCCATCTGCGGTATCGAGCGGTTTTCTCGGTGCAGCACGGTGTGGACGCCTTTTTTGTTTGTTTGTGTTTTTGACAGGTGCTGTGGGGGGCTGCGATGAAAAAATCCAGGCTGGTGATGGTGGGCAACGGCATGGCCGGCGTGCGCACGCTGGAAGAGCTGCTCAAGATCGCCCCCGACCTCTACGACATCACGGTGTTCGGCGCCGAGCCGCACCCCAACTACAACCGCATCCTGCTGTCGCCGGTGCTCGCAGGCGAGCAGACCATCGACGAGATCATCCTCAACGACTGGTCCTGGTACGAAGAGCACCAGATCACGCTGCATGCGGGCTTCACCGTGACCGAGGTGGACCGCGTGCGCCGCATCGTGCACGCCACCAGCGCTACCGGCGAGACCATCAGCACCGAGTACGACCGCCTGATCCTGGCCACGGGCTCCAACCCCTTCATCCTGCCCGTGCCAGGCAAGGACCTCGACGGCGTGCTGGCCTACCGCGACATCGCCGACACCGAGGCCATGATCGCCGCTGCGGCCACCTACCGCCATGCCGTGGTCATCGGCGGCGGCCTGCTGGGCCTGGAAGTGGCCAACGGCCTGGTCAAGCGCGGCATGCAGGTGAGCGTGGTGCATGTGGGCAACACGCTCATGGAGCGCCAGCTCGATGAGGTGGCGGGCGGCATGCTGCAGCAGTCGCTGCAGGAGCGCGGCATGCAGTTCCTGCTCAATGCCCAGACCGCGGAGCTGGTGGGCGGGCCCGAGGGCCGCGTGACCGCGGTGAAGTTCAAAGACGGCAGCGAAGTGCCGGCCGACCTGGTGGTGATGGCCGTGGGCATACGCCCCAACACGGCGCTGGCCGAGAAGATGCGCCTGCACGTGAACCGGGGCATCGTGGTCAGCGACACGCTGCAGACCATCACCGACGCGCGCATCTACGCGGTGGGCGAGTGCGCCGCGCACCGCGGCATCGCCTATGGCCTGGTGGCGCCGCTGTTCGAGCAGGGCAAGGTGCTGGCCAACCACCTGGCCGAGATGGGCATCGACCGCTACCAGGGCTCACTCACCTCCACCAAGCTCAAGGTGACGGGCATCGACCTGTTCAGCGCCGGGGATTTCCAGGGCGGCGAGGGCACCGAGGAGATCGTCATGAGCGACCCGGTGACCGGCTCGTACAAGAAGCTGGTGATCAAGGACGACAAGCTCGTGGGCGCCTGCCTCTATGGCGACACGGTGGACGGCAGCTGGTACTTCGAGCTGCTGCGCGAAGGCCGCACGGTGGACGAGATCCGCGACCAGCTGATGTTCGGCCCGGCCGCCACGGAATGAGCAGCTCGGCAACACGACGAACAACCAAGGAGGGCCCCATGAACAAGCAGCACAACACCCCGATGGCCACGGCCTTGCCGGCCCTGCAACGCCGGACCCTGCTGGTGACCGCAACCGCCGCCACCGTGGCCGGCGCCCTGGGCCTGGTGGCCGCGCGCCAGGCCCATGCCCAGGTGGCCAACCTCAACGATGCCATCAACAAGGCCGGGCGCCAGCGCATGCTGAGCCAGCGCATGGGCAAGGCCTGGCTGGCCCTGGCGCACAAGGTGCAGGAGCCCGCCGCGCGCCAGGTGCTGGAGCAGTCCGTGGCCCTGTTCGAGCGCCAGCTCGCCGAGCTCAAGGCCTATGCCCCCAACCCGACGATCCGCGACACCTACGGCCAGCTCGATGCCGCCTGGTCCGCGCACAAGGCCACGCTGCTCACCGGCACACCCGCCCTGGCCGGCGCCACCGCGATGCTGCAGGCCGACGCCAAGGTGCTGGCCCTGGCCCACCAGGGCACGGTGCAGTACGAGTCGGCCTCGGGCAAGCCCGTGGGCCACCTGGTCAACGTGGCCGGCCGCCAGCGCATGCTGAGCCAGCGCATGGCCAAGTTCTACCTGGCCGCGCAGCTGCCGGTGGACGCGGCGGTTGCCGCGGCGGAGATTGCCAAGGCGCGCACCGAATTCATTGCGGCGACCGAGGTGCTGCGCAAGGCGCCGGAGGCCAATGACCGGATCCGGCAGGAGCTGCTGCTGGCGGACGGGCAGTGGGTGTTCTTCGATGCGGCGCTGCAGCGGATGCAGGCCGGCGGGGTGGCAGGCAGCACGGCGCGGCAGGTGTCGGAGGTGTTCGTGGCGAGTGAGAATTTGTTGTCGAGCATGGACCGGGTGACGGGGCTCTATGCTGCGCTGGCAGGTTGAGGTCGTTGTGCTTGGTTGCTTCAGTTGCTTTGCTGAGGGCGGAGGCCGGGATGTGCGCCCGGCGGCGCACCTACTTTCTTTTGCGTCGCCAAAAGAAAGAAGGCAAAGAAAAGGCGACCCCGCTGCCCGTGTCCCTTCGCTTCGCTACGGGCAGCCTGCGATGCTCGGTCCTGGGGTGCACCGCGGAACTCGCTGCGTTCGCCCTACGGGCGAACTCCGCTCAAACAACCGCGGTGAGTCAGACAACGAAGCGCGTGTCCTTCGGCACGCGCTCATCCCAGGCCCTGCGCTTCTCGGCACGGTCAGAAGGGGTGGGGAGCGGGCTCCACACGGCTGCTGCTTTCGCAGCCGCGCCGAGGGTCGGTTATGCGCTGCGCGCTGCCGACGGCCGACGCGCAGCGAGGCCAATGGGGCCGAGCGAAGCGATGGCCCGTGTGGGGCCCCCAATCCCTTCTGGACGTGCCGAGAAGCGCAGAAGCTGGGGTGGCGCGTGTGCCGCAGGACACACGCGCTTCGTCATCTGACTCGCCGAAGCTGTTTGACCGGAGCTGCCTCAGAGAGGCAGCGCAGGGAGTTCTTCGGCGCACCCCAGCTTCGAGCATCGCAGGTTGCCCCGGAGCGCAGCGCAGGGGACACGGACAGCAGGGTCGCCTTTTCTTTGCCTACTTTCTTTTGGCGAAGCAAAAGAAAGTAGGTGCGCCGCCGAGCGCACACCCCGGCCTCCGCCCCCAAGAACAAGCACGCCGCAACCACGAAATGAAAATGACAGAAACCAAATCCACCTGCCCCTACTGCGGCGTAGGCTGCGGCGTGATCATCGAATCCCAAGGCCCGCAGATCACCGGCGTGCGCGGCGACCCCACCCACCCCGCCAACTTCGGCCGCCTGTGCACCAAGGGCTCCACCCTGCACCTCACGGCTGCGAGCCCCGTCATGCTGCAAACCCGCCTGCTCCACCCCCTGCACCGCAGCCAGCGCGGTGCCGCCGCCCAGCCCATCGCCTGGGACGCCGCACTGGGCATGGCAGCCCAGCGGTTCGCTGGCACCATTGCACAGCACGGCCCCGATGCGGTCGGCTTCTATGTGAGCGGCCAGTTGCTCACCGAGGACTACTACGTCTTCAACAAGCTGGCCAAGGGCCTGATCGGCACCAACAACATCGACACCAACTCGCGCCTGTGCATGAGCAGCGCCGTGGCCGGCTACAAGGCCACGCTGGGGGCCGATGCGCCGCCCGCCTGCTATGACGACGTGAAGCACGCGCAGTGCCTGTTCTTCGTGGGCAGCAATGCGGCCTGGGCGCACCCCATCCTGTTCCGCCGCATCGAAGACGCGCGCGCCGCCAACCCGGGCATGAAGGTCATCGTCGCCGACCCGCGCCGCACCGACACCGCGGGCATGGCCGACCTGTTCCTGCCCATCGAGCCGGGCAGCGACGTGATGCTGTTCAACGGCATGCTGCACCTCATGCTGCGCGAGGGCTGGGTCGATGCCGACTACATCGGCGCCCACACCACCGGCTTCGAGGCCCTCAAGGCCTTGGTGGCCGACTGCACGCCCGAGCGCGTGAGCGCGGTGTGCGGCATCCCCGCGGCCGATCTGGCCACGGCGGCGCAGTGGTTTGCCACCTCCAAAGCCACGCTCAGCCTGTACTGCCAGGGCCTGAACCAGAGTTCGAGCGGCACGGCCAAGAACGCCGCGCTGATCAACCTGCACCTGGCCACAGCGCAGATCGGCAAGCCGGGCGCAGGCCCGTTCTCGCTGACCGGCCAGCCCAATGCCATGGGCGGGCGCGAGGTGGGCGGCCTGGCCAACCTGCTGAGCGCGCACCGCGACCTCGCCAACCCCGCGCACCGCGCCGAGGTGGCCGCCCTGTGGGGCGTGGCCGATGTGCCGGCCCGCCCCGGCAAGACGGCGGTGGAGATGTTCCAGGCCGCGGCCGATGGCGAGATCCGCGCGCTGTGGATCGCCTGCACCAACCCCGCGCAAAGCATGCCCGACCAGGCCACCGTGCGCCGCGCGCTGGAGCGTGCCGAGTTCGTGGTCGTACAGGAGGCCTTTGCCACCACCGCCACCGCGCAGTACGCCGACCTGCTGCTGCCCGCCACCACCTGGGGCGAGAAGGTCGGCACCGTGACCAACAGCGAGCGCCGCATCTCGCGTGTGCGCAGCGCCGTTCCCGCCCCCGGGCAGACGCGCCACGACTGGGCCATTGCGGTGCAGTTCGCGCACCAACTGGAGGCGCACCTGCGCCCCGGCGCCCCCAGCCTGTTCCCCTACACCACCGAGGACGCCGATGCCGGCGCCGAGGCCGTATGGAACGAGCACCGCGAAAGCACACGCGGCCGCGACCTGGACATCACCGGCCTGTCGTGGACCCTGCTCGATGCCAACGGCCCGCAGCAATGGCCGCTGCCCGAGGGCGCAAGCACCGGCAAGGTCCGCCTGTACGAAGACGGCATCTACCCCACGGCCGACGGCCGTGCGCGCTTTGCGGCGCACGCCTGGCAGCCCGTGGCCGAGCCGCGCGAGTCGCGCTACCCCTTTGCCCTGACCACCGGCCGCCTGCGCGACCAGTGGCATGGCATGAGCCGCACCGGCACACTGGGGCGGCTGTTCGGCCACGTGGCCGAGCCCTCGGTGCAGATGCACCCGGACGACATGGCCCAGCGCCAGCTGCAGGGCGGCGACCTGGTGCATGTCACCAGCAAGCGCGGCTCCATCGTCGTGCCGGTGCAGGCCGACACCACCATCGGGCGCTCGCAGGCTTTCATGGCCATGCACTGGGGCAGCGAATACCTCTCGGGCCAGTCGTCCACGGGGGGGCGCCTGTCGGGCGTGAATGCTCTGACCACCTCGGCCTACTGCCCCACGTCCAAGCAGCCCGAGCTCAAGCACGCGGCCGTGAAGATCCTCAAGGCCGAGATGCCCTGGACACTGCTGGCCCTGGCCTGGCTGCCGGCCGACAGCGCTCTGGCGGCGCGCACGGCCCTGGCGGAGCTGATGGAGGCCTTTCCCTTTGCGAGCTGCGTGCCCTTCAGCAACAACACACCGCTGTCGGAACCGGGCCGCGAGCGCACCGGCGTGCTGCTGCGCGCCGCCGCACACGAGGCACCGCCCGATGCCCTGATCGAGCGCATCGAGACCCTGCTGGGCTTGGCCGGCAGCGACACGCTGCGCTATGCCGACAGGAAGCGCGGCCAACGCCGTGCGGCACGCCTGGCAAAGCGCAGCGATGGCGCGACGACGCTCGAAGCCATCGTGCTTGCGGGCGACACCAGCGCCCAGGGCTGGATCAAGACCCTGCTGCAGGAAGAGCTGCCCGCGCAGACCTATGGCCGCCTGCTGCTCGTGCCCAGTGCCAAGGCCCCGGTCGCGGTGCAGTCGCGTGGCAAGACCGTGTGCACCTGCTTCAACGTCACCGACGCGGCCATCACCGGCAGGCTGGCGCAGTGCCACGGCACCGACGACGAGCGCCTGGCCCAGTTGCAGGGTGCGCTGCGCTGCGGCACCAACTGCGGCTCCTGCCTGCCCGAGCTCAAGCGCATGGTGCGCGCCACCGGCCCCCTGGCGCCCAAGGCAGCGACCATTGCCATCGCCACCATATAACCAAAAGTTCGCTGGCTTGCGAGAAAATACCCAACCCCACTCCAAAGAGCCACCAGCCACCATGGGCATCAGCCAGTACATCAAGGAAATCGGCCGCGGCCCGCGCGGTGCCAAGCCCCTCACGCGCGAGCAGGCCATGGACCTGTTCGGCCAGGTGCTGGACGGCACAGTGACCGACCTGGAGATCGGCGCCTTCTGCCTGGCCATGCGCATCAAGGGCGAGACGACCGCGGAGATGTGCGGCTTCCTCGACGCCACGCAGGCCCGCATGGCCCTGCTGCCCGCGAGCGACCGCCCGCTGGTGGTGCTGCCCAGCTACAACGGTGCACGCAAGCTGCCCGTGCTTACCCCGCTGCTGGCCTTGCTGCTGGCGCGCGCGGGCCAGCCCGTGCTGCTGCACGGCATGCGCACCGAGGCACGGCGCATCCTGGCCTCCGACGTGCTGGAGGCCCTGGACATCCCCGCGCTCACGGCCCCGCGCAAGGTGGCCGCGGGCGAAGTGGCCCATATCCACACCGAACGGCTGCACCCGGGCCTGGCCCGCCTGCTGGCCGTGCGCCAGACCGTGGGCCTGCGCAATGCCGGGCACAGCGCCGTCAAGCTCATGAACCCCTGCGCCGGCAGCGCGGTGGTGGTCACCAGCTACACCCACCCCGAATACCTGGAGATGCTGCACGGCAGCTTCGCCGCCCTGGGCATGAACGCCCTGCTCTCGCGCGGGCTGGAGGGCGAGGTCGCGGCCGACCCGCGCCGCACGCCCCGTTACGACGCCTTCATCGGTGGGGTGCACCATGTGCTGCAGGAGCAGGAGGCCGGCACCGCGAGCGAGGTGCCCGGCCTGCCCGCCGAGATCGATGTGGCCACCACGGCCGACTACACCCGGCGCGTGCTCGCCGGGCAATTGCCCGTGCCGCCGGCCCTTGTGCGGCAGGTGGAACATATCTTGCACATCACTGCTCAAACAGCGACCGCCGGAATGCCGGAGACACAGCCATGACCCGCCCCACGACCCCCTTCGAGACCTCGCCCCAGAACCAGCGCCCGCACCTGGGCACCGGTGGCTCCTGCACCCTGGTGGGCGCGGGGCCCGGCGACCCGGAACTGCTCACCCTCAAGGCGCTCAAGGCCATCCAGGCGGCCACCGTGCTGCTGGTGGACGATCTGGTGAGCGATGCCATCGTGGCCTTCGCCTCGCCCACGGCGCGCATCGTGCACGTGGGCAAGCGCGGCGGCTGCAAGAGCACGCCGCAGGCCTTCATCGAGAAGCTCATGCTCATGGCCGTGAACGAGGGCGAGAACGTGGTGCGCCTCAAGGGCGGCGACCCCTTCATCTTCGGCCGTGGCGGCGAAGAGGTGGAACACCTGCGCGCCGCCGGCGTGCCGGTCACGGTGATCAACGGCATCACCGCGGGCCTGGCGGGCCTGACCTCGCTGGGTGCACCGCTCACGCACCGCGAGCATGCGCACGGCGTGGTCTTCGTCACCGGCCATGCCAAGCCCGGCGATGCCGGCACCGACTGGCGCCAGCTCGCCGCCACGGCGCGCGACGCCAAGCTCACGCTGGTGATCTACATGGGCGTGAGCGGTGCCGCCACCATCGAGCAGGAACTGCTCACCGGCCTGCCGGCGGCCACGCCCGTGGCAATCATCCAGCACGCCAGCCTGCCGCACCAGCGCCACGCCGTGACGACACTGGGCGAGCTGCACGCCACCATCGGCCGCGAAGGGCTGGCCAGCCCGTCCGTGATCGTGGTCGGCGACGTGGTGCAGGGCATTGCCGCAGCGGCCCTGCCGCAGCCGTCGGCGGGCCTGCGCGCCGCCTGATCGCGCCCGCTCCTCTGACCCGCTTCCAGCACACCTTGCGAGTCCTTCGCAAGGTATGTGCGTGCCTGTCCGTGGCGGCCCGCATGCGCACCCTCCCAGGGCGGGAAGCCGGCTTGCACTGGCCCGGGTATTGGCCCGGGTATTGCTAGTTGAACCACGACAACCGATGGCAACCACACAGGATCACACCATGGCAGCCTATCCCCTCTCCACCCGCAGCGGCCCCAGCAACCTGCCTGCGCCCACCTCCACCACGGCACCACGCGATGGCGACATGTCGCTGGTCAACCTGGCAGCGCGCCAGCGCATGCTGTCGCAGCGCATGGTGCTGCAGACCGTGCTGGCCACGCGGGGCAGCGACCTGCACCTGAAGGCCGCACGCAGCTCGCTCGCGCTGTTCAGCGACAGCCACGCGCGGCTGGTGGACACGCCGCGCCACCTCGATGCGGCCATGGGCGAGCGCATCCGCACGACCTACGAGGGCCCCGCTGGCGTGGGCCCCACCATCGATGCCTTCATGCAGCAGGTGGAACGCACCCTGGAACTGGCCGAGCGGCAAAGCCCGCGCGTGGAGGAAGCGCTGGCCCGCCTGGTGGAGATCACCGACGGTGCGCTCGATGCGCTGAACACCGCCACCACCGCCTTCGACCAGATCGGCAAGGCCAAGTCCGACACACTGATGAAGGAACTGGCGGGCATCGTGGCGTCGATCCAGACCGTGGCGCGCGAAGCCAAGGTGGTGAGCTTCAACGCCCAGGTGATGGCCGCGCGCGCCGGCCAGCACGGCCGCGAGTTCGCGGTGGTGGCCAACGTGCTCTCGGGCATCACCAACGAGATCGACGGCTTGTCGCTGCAGGCCGTGTCGCTGGCAGGCCGCAACCGCTGAGATGAAACACCCCCTGAGTCGCTTCGCGCCTTCCCCCTCTCTCGACTCGCTGCGCGAGTCGGGAGGGGGACGCCCCCAGTGCGGCGGGGCGGCCCTTGCACGGGGGCACTGGCTTCGGTCGCGCCAGTTTCATAGGCCGTGGGTGGCGGGCAGCGCCAGGGAGAATTGGTATGAGGAGGCGGATTTTCACACGTTGGTGAAGCCACCCTCGGGAGACGGGTGCGGAATCGACCAGCCGAAGTAGACCTCCACCTCGGTGATGCGCCCATCGCGCGTGGTCACCACCTCGGTGTTGCGAAAGCGCCCGCCGCCCTGGCGCGTGCCCTCGTAGGTGACGAAGACGATATGGCCCAGCTCCACCAGGTGGATGAACTGGAAGCCGCTGATGCCCTCGCTGTTGGGCCAGCAGCGTGCGAAGTAGGTGGCGCGGTCGATGCGGTTGTCGAGCGGGCTGGAGAAATGGAAGTCCTCGTCGATCAGCGCCTCCAGGGCCTCGCGGTCCTTGCGGACATAGGCCTCGTAGCTGGCGCGCACCAGGGCGGTGGCATCGGTCATGGCGGGCAGCCCTTCGCAAAAGCATAGTCCACGGTCAGTGGACTAGCCTACGCCCCTTTGCCTCCGGGGCTGTTAGCACATGTGTGCTGGCGGCTCAGGCAGCGAGGGGCGCAGGGACAGGGGCGTTGCGCGCCTGCTCGAAGCGTGCCGCCAGCTCCTTGCGCAGGGTCTTGCGCATCACGGCGGCATCCCAGCGGCGGCGCTCCTCGGCGGTCGAGGGGGCCAGCGTGGGCACCTGCTTGGGCTTGCGGTCCTCGTCCACGGCCACCATGGTGAAGAAGCAGCTGTTCACATGCCGCACGACCTGCGAGCGGATGTCCTCGGCCACCACCTTGATGCCGATCTCCATCGACGAGGAGCCGGTGTAGTTGACGCTGGCCAGGAAGGTCACGAGCTCACCCACGTGGATGGGCTGCAGGAACATCACCTGGTCCACGCTGAGCGTGACCACATAGCAGGCCGAGTAGCGGCTGGCGCAGGAGTAGGCCACCTGATCGAGCAGCTTCAGGATGGCGCCGCCATGGACGTTGCCGGAAAAGTTGGCCATGTCGGGCGACATGAGCACGGTCATGCTCAACTGGTGCGAGGGGATGTTCATGGACCCCGATTTTACGTGCGATGGCGGTTACACAAGGATGCACAAGGCCCCGCTACACTGCGCAGTACACAAGCCTGGGCAAGCCGACTCCACGATCCGGGCGCAGAGGGGAAGAACACATGCTCGAAATCGACAAGCTCAATGAATTCACCGAGAGCCATGGCGCGCTGCGCACCGGGCGCGGGCTGGTCTCGGGGGTCATTGCGCTCACGCTGGCCATTCTGTGCTTCCTGGGCGTGCTGGCCTTCCACTTCCCCGAGTACCTGACCACGCCCCAGCTGCGCAAAAGCTACGACGTGACCGTGATCCGCTACATCATGCTGGCGGCCATGGCGATCGCGGGCGGCATCTCACTGGTCAACATCCTTTTCAACCGCTCGCGCTGGCTGGCCACCTTTGCCTTCGCGACCGTGGCACTGGCCGCCATCCTGGGCGGGCACAAGGTGGAGGTGGACCCGAACTTCCCCGACAACACGCCCTACATCGGCCTCGATTGGTTCATCCTCGACCTCCTGGGCAGCTCGCTGATCTTCATCTTCATCGAGAAGCTGTTCGCTCTGCGCAAGGACCAGCCCATCTTCCGCGAGGAGTGGCAGACCGACTTCCACCACTTCATCGTGAACCACATGGTGGTGGGCTTCGTGTTGCTGGCCACCAACCTGCTGGTGCACAAGTTCTTCGGCTGGGCCGCGAGCGACGGCGTGCGCGGCTGGGTGCAGGGCCTGAATTTCTGGGTGGCACTGTTCCTCATCATCCTGGTGGCCGACCTGGTGCAGTACTGGACGCACCGCGCCTACCACGAGGTGCCCGTGCTGTGGCGCCTGCATGCCGTGCACCACAGCGTGAAGAGCATGGACTGGATGGCCGGCTCGCGCCAGCACATCCTGGAGCTGCTGATCACCCGCACCCTGGTGCTGGCGCCCATCTACGTGCTGGGTTTCTCCAAGGAAGTGATCGACGCCTACATCGTCGTCGTGGGCTTCCAGGCCGTGTTCAACCATGCCAACGTGAGCGTGCGCCTGGGGCCGCTGCGCTACGTGCTGGTCACGCCCAACTTCCACCACTGGCACCACAGCCAGGACCAGGAGGCGCTGGACAAGAACTACGCCGCGCACTTCGCCTTCCTCGACTACCTGTTCGGCACGGCCGTGAAGAGCACCAAGCTCTGGCCTGAGAAGTACGGCGTGCTGGGCGACTACGTGCCCAACGGCTTCATCAAGCAGTTCAAGTTTCCGTTCACCTGGAAGGGCTGAGCGCACCGCCGCCGGGTGCCTCCCGGGTTACAAATGAGGCGCAAGAGCAACGCGCGCCCCCTTCTCACAGGGGCGTGCAAGGGCCTTGGTTAAGAATGATTGTCATTTAAAAGTTACAATTGGGCCATCAACCAGCCACGCCGTGCTCCCTCCCGTTGTTGCAGCGCTGCCAGCCAGTTACCTGCTTTCAAACTCGAGGAGTGCTCCATGTCTGTTTCCCGCCGGCAGCCCGTCTGCCGCCTGCGCCCGCTGGCGCTGGCCACCATCGCCACCGTCCTGGGCGGCGCCGTCCAGGCCCAGGATGCCGCCCCCGCGGCCTCCACCGACCAGATCGTGGCGCCCAAGGCGCTGGACAGCGTCACCGTGTCGGGCTCGCGCGAAAGCGCCTCCACGCGCCTGCAGCTGACCCCGCGCGAGACGCCGCAGTCCACCACCACGGTGAACCGTGAGCAGATCGAGCGCCAGTCGCTGACCAGCATCGACGCGGTGCTGCGCAACGTGAACGGCGTGGCCGTGAGCTTCTACGACACGCAGCGCCCGCTGTACTACGCACGCGGTTTTCAGATCACCGACTTCCAGATCGATGGCCTGCCCTCGTACAGCAGCAGCACCAACCAGGAGTTCGATACCGCGCTGTACGAGCGCATCGAGATCGTGCGCGGCGCCAACGGCATCCTGACCGGCGTGGGCGTGCCCTCGGCCACCATCAACATGGTCCGCAAGCGCCCGCAGCGCGAGTTCGCGGCTTCGGTGGCGCTCACCGCCGGCTCGTGGAACCTGTACCGCGGCGAGCTCGACATCAACGCCCCGCTGAACAAAGACGGCAGCGTGCGCAGCCGCCTGGTGATCGCGCCGCAGAAGAAGGACAGCTTCCGCGACCGCTACTCCGAAGACAAGACCGCGCTGCTCGCCGCCATCGAGGCCGACCTGGGCCCGTCCACCGTGGCCACGCTGGGCTACCAGCGCCAGTCCAACGTGCCCAAGGCGCCGATCTGGGGCACGATCCCGCGCTTTGCCACCGATGGCTCGCCCATCGACCTGCCCACCTCGGTGAGCTTCTCGCCCCCCTGGACGCGCTGGGAGCGCACCTCGGGCACGCTGTATGCCACGCTGGAGCACCAGCTCAATGACGACTGGAGCGTGAAGGCGGCCCTGAACCACACCGAGGGCGACACCTTCAGCCTGCGCACCTACGGCTATGGCCGCACCACCTCGCTGGCCCCCTTCGTCAACCCCATCACCGGCGCCGGCACCACGCTGTACGCGGCCGTGGGCGGCGGCAGCGAAAAGCAGGACACGGTGGATGCCTACCTGTCGGGCAAGTTCGAGCTCGGCGGCCGCAAGCACGACCTGATGGTGGGCGTGAGCTCCACGCGCATCGCCACGCGCACCGATGGCTACAGCTCCGTGGCCAACTGGAGCTACGTGATCCCCAACATCTACACCTGGGACGGCAATGCGCCCGAGCCTGCGGTTTCCAAGACCGGCGCATGGCGCACCCAGATCACGCAGCAGACCGGCCTGTTCGCCTCGACCCGCTGGCGCCTGACCGAGCCGCTGTCGCTGCTCACCGGCGTGCGCCTGACCGACTGGCACCGCCATACCGACACCTACGGCACCACCGGCAGCTACGCCGGCAAGAGCCTGGTGCAGGACGAGAACCGCAAGGTCACGCCCTACATCGGCGCGGTGTACGACATCACGCCCACGCTGTCGGCCTACGCCAGCTACACGCGCATCTTCAACCCGCAGAACTACAAGGACCGCAACAACGTGCCGCTGTCGCCCGTCATCGGCAGCAATGCCGAAGCGGGCCTGAAGGCCGAGCTGCTGGACCGCCGCATCCAGGCGCACTTCGCGGTGTTCCAGACCAAGCAGGACAACTATGGCGTGCGCGACGGCGCCATCACCACGCCGCTGCCCGACGGCACCCTGCCCTACGTGGCGGTCAACGGCACCAAGTCCACCGGTTTCGAGCTGGAGTTCGCGGGCATGGCCACCAACCAGTGGCGCGTGAGCGCAGGCCTCACGCGCGCCAAGGTTACGCGCGCCCCCACCGACCTGATCTACGCCAACCTGCCCGAGTACCTGCTGCAGCTGGGCACCGACTACCAGTTCGCGGGCGCGCTGGCCCCGCTGTCGGTGGGCGGCAACCTGGTCTGGCAGAGCTCGGTCGAGGGCTTCAACATCCCGCACCCGCGCGGCACGGTGACGGTGAAGCAGTCGCCCACGGCCATCCTGGGCCTGCGCGCCTCGTGGAAGTTCACCCCCAAGCTCAGCGCCACCCTGGCCGTCAACAACGTGACGAACAAGAAGTACTGGGCCAACCTGGACTACGGCAACTACAGCGACCCCCGCAACGTCAGCCTGACGATGCGCGCTGCATTCTGAGCATCCCCCTGAGGCGCTGCGCGCCTCGGGGCGTCCGCCAGAGTCGGCCGCTCTTCGGGCACGTCCAAGCCTGCGCAGGCAGGCTTGGAGCCGCGGCCCTCAGCCCCTTCTCTCGAATGGCTGCGCCATTCGGGAAGGGGGACACCGCCAGCGCGGCGGGGCGGCCCTTGCGCGGCGGTCCTGGCTTTCAGGCAGCGCGCGCTCAACGGGCCGCGGGAAACTGGGCCAAGTGCAGCAAGATGCAACAGTCCAGACCGCCCACGGCGTCCATATTTGCAAAGGTCTTCATGCAATCCCGTTGGTTGATGGCTGCACTGCGATGAACACACCACCCGCGCATACCGCCGGCCGCTGGTACACCAGCCACCATGCGTGGCTGGTGGGCTGGCTGCAGCGCAAGATGGGCTGCCCGCACGGGGCGGCCGATCTGGCGCAGGACACCTTTGTGCGCGTGCTCGCCGCACGCGGGCTCGACCAGGTGGCCGAGCCGCGCGCCTTCCTGACCACGCTGGCCAAGCGGGTGCTGTTCAGCCACTGGCGCCGGCGCGAGCTGGAGCAGGCCTACCTGCAGGCGCTGGCCGAGCTGCCGCAGGCCACGCTGCCATCGGTGGAGGACATGGCGCTGCTGCACGAGGCGCTGCAGGCCATCGACCAGCGCCTCGCGGGCCTGCCCGCCAAGGTGAGGCAGGCTTTTCTGCTGCACCGCATTGACGGCCTCACGCATGTGCAGATCGCGGCGGAGATGGGCGTGTCCTTGGCCAGTGTGGAACGCTATGTGAAGCAGGCCTACCTGCACTGCTGCCGGCTGGACGCGGACAGCGAGACGCCATGAGCGGCACCTCCCCCGGCCCTTCCGAAGACGCCATCACCGCAGCGGTGGACTGGCAGGTTCGCCTGACCTCTGGCAGCGCATCGGCGGGCGAGCGCGAGACCTTTGCGCGCTGGCTCGCAGCCGATGCACACCACGCGGCCGCCTGGCAGCGTGTGCAGGGTGTGCTCGCCGGCCCCGTGGAACAGATCCAGCGCATCGGCCAGCGCCACCCGGGCCAGATGCCCGCCGTGCACCAGAGCCTGGCCACGGCGCCAGACCCGGTCTCGCGCCGGCGCAGAAGCCTGCTGGGCGGCTCCACCCTGCTGCTGGCCACCAGCGTGGGTGCGGGCTACCTCGTGCACCGCAGCCAGCCGCTCGGTGAGCTGCTGGCCGATGTGCACACCGGCACCGCCGAAACCCGCCACGCCGTGCTGCCCGATGGCAGCACGCTGGACCTGAACGCGCGCAGCGCGGCCGACCTGCACTTCGACCCGGCACGGCGCCTGGTGCGGCTGCGCGCCGGCGAGCTGCTGGTGCAGGTGGCCAGCGAAGCCGCAGCGGCCAGTGCGCTGCCCCGCCCCTTCGTCGTGCAGACCCGGCATGGCACGGCCCAGGCCCTGGGCACCCGCTACCTGGTGCGCCAGGAGGCCGAGCGCAGCCTGGTGGTGGCACTGCAGCACGGCGTGGCCCTGCAGACCGGCGATGGCGTGCAGCGCACCCTGCACGAGGGCCAGGCCGCATGGCTGGATGGCCAGCGCATCGAGGTGTCCAGCCAGCGCATGGCGCACCGCACCAGCTGGACCGAAGGCATCCTGGATGTGCGCGATGAACCCCTGGGCGATGTGGTCGCCGCGCTGGGCGCCTGGCGCCGAGGGCTGCTGCGCGTGAGCCCGGCGGCGGCGCGGCTGCGGGTCTTCGGCGTGTTCCGGCTGAACGACACGGCGCAGGCCCTGCAGGCCCTGGTGGACACCCAGCCCATCCACGTCACCAGCTATGGCCCCCTGCTGACCCTGATCGACGCCATCGGTGCCTGAAAAAATGTGTGCGGGGATTGAGGGGTTTTGCGGGGCTCGCTGGACAAAGAGGAAGTCACCCCTCTTTGTCCCACCCCAGCACAGGAACCCGACCCCATGCCCAGCCCCTCCTTTCGCCCCGACTGCTCGTAGCGGCCCTGAGCGCAGCCCTCGGCAGCGCCAGCTTTGCCCAGACCCCATCCGCTGCCAGTGCCCCCCTGGTGGCCCAGGCCGGCGCCGTGCAGAACTGGGACCTGCCGGCCGGCGCCCTGGACGAGACCCTGGCCCGCATCGCCCGCCAGGGTGGCAAGATCCTCACCGCCGACCCGGCGCTGCTGCGCGGCAAGACCGCCCCGGCCGTGCGCGGCAGCTTCGCGCTGGAAGAAGCAGCGCAACGCGCACTGGCCGGCTCGGGGCTGACGCTGGTACGCCTGGGCAGCGACACCCTGACCGTGCGCCTTGCCCCTTCTGCTGCCGCACCGGCCGTAGTCGCGCCCGGCACGGCGGAGCGCAGCATGGCGACCGTCACGGTCGAGGGCTCGCGCGACCCCAACCAGGTGTACCAGCCCTTCGCGGGCGGCCAGGTCGCCAAGGGCGCGCGCCTGGGAGCCCTGGGCAATACGGCGCTGCTCGACGCGCCCTTTGCCATCAGCGGCTACACCGAGCAGGCGGTGCGCGACGCGCAGGCCCGGCGCCTGATCGACGTGCTGGCGGTGGACCCGGCCGTGCGCTCCACCAACTCCGAGAGCAATGCGGTGGACGTGTTCTTCCTGCGCGGCCTGCCCATGCTGAGCCAGGACATCTCGTTCAACGAGACCTTCGCGGTGGTGGACACGCGGCGCATCGCGGTGGAGCAGTTCGAGCGCATCGAGGTGCTCAAGGGCCCGAGCGCCCTGCTCAACGGCATCGGTCCGAGCAGCAGCACCACGGGCGGCACCATCAACCTGGTGCCCAAGCGCGGCACGGACGTTCCGCTGACCCGATTGACCCTGTCGGGTTCGTCCCACGGCCAGGCGGGCGCCCACCTGGATGTGGGGCGCCGCTTCGGCGCCGACAACGAATGGGGCGTGCGCGTCAACGCCGCCGGCCGGGGCGGCGGCTCCACCGGCGTGCCCGACGAGAAGGTCGGCACCGAACATCTGTCGGCCGCGCTGGACTATGCGGGTGACAAGTTGCGCGCCAGCCTGGACCTCGCCCAGAACCGCCGGCACTTCGACGGCTTCCCCCAGTTCTACCGCTTCAACGACGGCTTCGCCCTGCCCGCACCGCCAGCGACGAAGCAGGCCGTCAGCCAACCCTGGGACCGCAGCGACACCAAGAGCTCCTCCGCCGTTGCGCGCGTGGAGTTCGACATCACGCCCGACTCCACCGTGTTCGGCGTGCTCGGTGGGGTGAACTACGAGGAGTCGAACGTCAACGCGGGCAACCCCCGCATCACCTCGACCAGCGGCAACTTCAGCGCCCAACCCAGCATTTTCAGGACCGGCTCGTCCACGCGCTCAGGGGAGCTGGGCTGGCGCATGCGCTTTGCCACCGGCCCCGTCAAGCACCGGGTGGTGGTGGGCTATTCGCGCTTCACGGGAGATGGCGCCAGCCTGAGCCGGCAAATGGGCAGCGCGTTCACCAGCAACTTCAACAACCCGGTCTTCGTGGCACAGCCCGCGCTGCCCGTCGGCGGTGTGCCGCTGCGTTTCCAGGACGGCGCCTCCGACAGCCTGGCCGTGATGGACTCCATGCACCTGCTGGACGACCGCCTGCACCTGGTCGGCGGGGTGCGCTACCAGAAGCTGGACATCGGCGAATTCTCCGCGGGCGTGGAGCAGCGCCGCTTCGAGCAGACAGCCACTGCGCCCTCGCTGGGTGCCAGCTACAAGCTGGCGCCCAGCTTTTCGGTGTACGCCAACTACGCCGAAGGCCTGGCGCAGGGGCCCGTGGCCCCTGCCTCGACCGCCAACCTCGGCACGGTGTTCCCGCCCTTCAAGGGCAAGCAGATCGAAACGGGCCTGAAGTACGACGGCGGCTCCTTTGGTGCCAGCGCCGCCCTGTTCCAGATTCGCCAGCCGGTGTCCTATGTCAACGGCGCGAATTTTCTCGTGGTCGATGGCGAGCAGCGCAACCGGGGCCTGGAGCTGTCGCTCTACGGAGAGGTGGCCAAGGGCTTGCGCCTGAATGCGGGCCTGGCCATGTTCAAGGCGGTGCAGTCCAAGACCCTGAACGGCAGCAACGACGGCAAGAAGGCCATCGGTATTCCCGACCACAGCCTGGTGCTGGGCGGCGAATGGGACATCGCAGCCCTGCCCGGCCTGACCCTGACCGGCAAATACACCAAGGTGGCGCGCCAGATGGCCAGCGTGGACAACCAGCAGAGCATCCCCGGTTTCGACAGCTACGACCTGGGCCTGCGCTATGCCACGCGCTTTGCCGGCAAGCCGACCGTGTTCCGCCTGGCCGTGGAAAACGTGGCGGACTCGTCGCACTGGCTCTCGGTGCGCACGGGCTTCCTGGCGCGCAGCACACCGCGCACCGCCCTGTTCTCGGTCAGCACGGAGTTCTGACGCAGGGCTACGGGGCGCCGAGCTCTTCTTCCAGCGCTTTCAGTTGCTTGCGCAGCTCCTCGCTGCGGGCCTCGCAGGCGGCCTTGCCCTGGCCGGCTGCGGCCGCCCGCTCCTGCGCGAACTGGGTGCCCGATGCCAGGGTGCTGCGCAGCGGGCCCGCGGTGGCCACGGCCTCCGCGGACTGCGCGCCACATTCCTTCTGGTTGCGTTCCAGGGCCGCACGTGCCTGGGGAATGCCCTGGCTCCGCAGGTGGTTCTTGCGCTGCCAAGTGGGGCCGAAAGCTCCCTCCCTGGAGGTGGAGGGCGGGGACGGTATCGGCGTGGCCCCCTCCAGCGCGGGGCGCACCTCGATCTTTTCGCCCTGGCCCGGGCAGGACGCATCCTGGAAGGACACCTTCCCATCGGCATCCGTGCACTTGTTGATGGCCCAGGCCGGGGCCAGAAGGCCCAGGGCCAGGGTGCAGGCGGCGTAGCGGATCGCGGTCATGGAAGCAGTCCTTGCGGGATGGATGGCGCATGTTAGTCCACTGAAGCCCAGCCGTCGGCCGTGCGTGAGGGTCCTACAATCCGCGGCGCCCATGACCATTCCTTTCTTTGACGCCATCATCATCGGCGCCGGCGCAGCCGGCCTGTTCTGCGCCGCCCAGGCCGGCCAGCGCGGCCTGTCGGTCCTGCTCATCGACCATGCCGAGAAGGTGGCTGAAAAAATCCGCATCTCGGGCGGGGGGCGCTGCAACTTCACCAACCGCGACCTCGACCCCTCGGCGCCGCACAAGCACTTCGTGGGCCAGAACCCGCAGTTCTGCCGCTCGGCGCTGTCGCGCTACACGCCGCAGGACTTCATCGCGCTGGTCGACAGGCATGGCATTCCCCACCACGAAAAGCACAAGGGCCAGCTGTTCGCCGACCGCTCGGCCGAGGACCTGATCGCCATGCTGCTGGCCGAATGCGCGGACGGCGGCGTCACGCATTGGCAGCCCTGCGGCGTGAAGAAGATCGCGCCCGAGGCCCTGGAGGATAGCCAGAGCGGCTACCGCGTGGAGACCGACCGCGGCCCGGTGCAGGCACGCAGCCTGGTCATCGCCACGGGGGGCCTGTCCATCCCCAAGATCGGGGCCACCGATTTCGGCTACCGCGTGGCCCGGCAATTCGATATCCCGCTGGTCGAGCAGCGCCCTGGGCTGGTGCCGCTGACCTTTGACGGCGCGGCCTGGGCGCCCTATGCACAGCTCGCCGGCCTGGCGCTGCCCGTGCGCATCGCCACCGGCGCCAAGAAGGCACGCATGGCCTTCGACGAAGACCTGCTGTTCACGCACCGCGGCCTGTCGGGCCCGGCCGTGCTGCAGATTTCGAGCTACTGGCAGGAGGGCACGCCCCTGGCCATTGATCTCGCCCCCACGGTGGACCTGCCCGCGGCGCTGGCGCAGGCCAAGGCGCGCTCGCGCAAGCTCATCGCCAACGAGCTGGCCACCCTGGTCCCAAGCCGCCTGGCCGATGCCTGGGCCCAGCGCGAGGCCGACTGGCAGCGCCCGATTGCCGAGGCCTCCGACAAGGCGCTGGCGCGCCTGGCCGAGCAGTTGGCGCGCTGGGAGCTCACACCCACCGGCACCGAGGGCTACAAGAAGGCCGAGGTGACCCTGGGCGGCGTGGACACGCGCGCCCTGTCGCAGCAGACCCTGGAATGCAAGGCCCAGCCGGGCCTGTACTTCATCGGCGAGGTGGTGGACGTGACCGGCTGGCTCGGCGGCTACAACTTCCAGTGGGCCTGGGCCAGCGCCCATGCGTGTGCGCAGGCCCTCCCCGGCGGAACTCAGTGACCCGCCACCGCGTTCCAGCGCGCATGCCCTAGCCAGTTGCGCAGCGCCACCGCGCCGCCCGGCGTGATCTCCAGCGCGCGGCTGTCGGCACGGCGCAGCAGCCAGCCCTCGGCCAGGCAGTGGCTGCAGATCATGGCACCCAGGCGGCCTGCCACGTGCATGCGCCGCTCGCTCCAGTCCAGGCAGGGGCGGCAGTGGGGGCGCTTGCCGCCACCCGCAACGTGCGCGGCCGTGTCGATGCCCAGCCGCTGCAGCACGGGCGCCGCCTGTGCCGTCACATGGCCGCCCGCATCGCCATCGAAGGCCATGGCCCCTTCGTCCAGCAGGTGCTCGGTGATGGCGATGCCCAGCCGGCCGGCGATGTGGTCGTAACAGGTGCGCGCGGTGCGCAGGGCCGCATCGCGCGGACCCACCACCACGCGCCGGGCGGCCGCTTGCGGCGCCGGCTGCTGCACGGCCAGCTGCATCAAGCCTTCGAGCACGCGTGCCACGTCGGCCGATGCCAGGCGGTGGTAGCGGTGGCGGCCCTGGCGTTCCAGGCGCAGCAGGCCCGCCTCCACCAGCAGGGCCAGGTGCCGGCTGGCGGTCTGGGCGGTGATGTGGCCGGCATCGGCCAGCTCGCGCGCGGTGAGGGCGCGCCCGTCCATCAGCGCCATCAGCATGGCCGTGCGCGCGGGCTCGCCGACCAAGCCGGCGATGTAGGCAATCTGGTTGGTGTTCATGCCTGCAGTGTGCACCCACCAGGCACGGCCACACTTCGCCCGCCAGCGAAATGGGGGACTACGGAATGCGCACCAGTTCGCCGAAGCGCGAATCCCCGTGCGCCGGCCGCTGCGCATGCTGCAGCACCCATTGCTCCAGTTGCGCCACGGGCAGCGGCCGCGTGAAGTGAAAGCCCTGCAGCTCCTCACAGTCGAGCGCGCCCAGCACCTGGGCCGTGGCCAGGTCTTCCACGCCCTCGGCCACGACCTTGAGGTTGAGCGTGTGGCCCAGCGCGATGATGGCGCGGGTGATGGCCATGTCCGCCGGGTTGGTGAGCATGTCGTGGATGAAAGATTTGTCGACCTTGAGCCGGTCGATGTCAAAGCGCTTGAGGTAGGCCAGGCTCGAATAACCGGTGCCGAAATCGTCGATGGACAGCTGCACGCCCAGGGCCTTGAGCGCGGCCAGTTGCCGCTCGGCCGAGTTGGCATGGTCCATGAGCTGCGACTCGGTGATCTCCAGCTCCAGCCGGTGCGCCGGCATGCCACAGCGCGCAAGCAGCGCCTCGATATCGGGCACGAGCTGCGGGTCGCCGAGCTGCGCAGCCGAGAGGTTCACCGACACCGGCACCATGGACAAAGGGTGGGCCGTCGGGCCGTTCGGGCCCTCGCATTCCAGCGACTGCCAGGCCACCCACTGTGCACTGGCCTGCTGCAGCACCCAGGCGCCGATGGCGCGGATCATGCCGGTCTCTTCCGCGATGGGAATGAACTCGCTGGGCGGCACCATGCCCAGCACCGGGTTGTTCCAGCGCAGCAAGGCCTCCACGCCCAGCAGGCGCGCGCCCCGGGCGCTCATGCGTGGCTGGTAGTGCAGGCTGAATTCGTCGCGGCCGAGCGCCCGGCGCAGGTGCTGCTCCATGGACTGGCGCGCCAGCGCGCGCTGGTCGGTCTCGGCCGAGTAGAACAGCGCCATGTCGCGGCCCGTGGTCTTGGCTTCGTACATGGCCGCGTCGGCGCGGCGCATGAGCTCGTCGATGTCGCCACCATCCTCGGGGTAGACCGCGATGCCCACGCTGCACGAGACGTTCAGGTCGTGCCCTTCCACCGGGTGGGGCTGGCGGATCAGCGGGATCAGGCGGTTCTCGACCAGTTGCCGCACGTCCTCCGGGCCGGCCACGTCGCGCATGATGATCACGAACTCGTCGCCACCCAGGCGGCTCACGGTGTCGCGGCTGCGCACGGCCTGCGTGAGGCGGCTGGCCACCGAGCGCAGCAGGCCGTCGCCGATGTGGTGGCCCAGCGTGTCGTTGATGGACTTGAAGCGGTCCAGGTCGATGAACAGCACGGCCACGCGCTCGTTGTGGCCCTGGGCATGCGCCAGCGCGATCTGCAGGCGCTGCACGCACAGCGAGCGGTTGGGCAGCTCGGTGAGCACGTCGTGGTGGGCCAGGAACTGGATGCGCTCTTCGTTCTGCTTGCGGTCGGTGATGTCGATGGCGATGCCGATGTGGTTGACCACGGCACCGGCCTTGCCCTCGCGCACGGCCGAGACCATGAGCCAGGCCGGGTAGGTCTCGCCCGAGCGGCGGCGAAAGCGCACCTCGCCCTGCCAGGACTCCTTGTCCTGCATGGCCCGGCTGATCTGGGCCGACAGCGGCTCCTGGCCCGCCACGTCCTCCTGCAGAAAGCCCAGGTCTTCGCCGATCACCTCGTAGAAGTCGTAGTGCGTGCTGCGGCAGAAGGCCTTGTTCACGCTGATGATCTGCTGGTCGGCGTTCATGATGATGATGCCCTCGGACGAGGCCTCGAACACCTTGGCCCACAGCTCCAGGCGCTGCTCCATGACCTTGAGCACATTGATCGGCGTGAAGGCCGTGAGCACCGCATCGCGCCCCTGGAACACCAGGCGCCGCGCCGACAGCACGGCCCACGAGGGCTCGGGCCCGCCCTTCCAGCGCACCTCGAACTCGTCGACCGAGCCCTGGTCCGCCAGGCGCTGGAAAAAGCGCCCGCGCACGCCGGGCTCCAACCCCGCCACCCAGGGGTCGATGGTGCGGCCGTTGAGCCACTGGCCCGCGGGGGTGTTGGAGTGCAGCACCTCGTGTTCGGGGATGGAGGTCACCATGATCGGTATCGGGAAGGCCTCCACCAGCTCGCGCTGCGCCTCGGCCGCGCGCGCGCTGGCGGCCAGCTCCTGCTGCAGCAGGCGCTCGCGGTCGAGCTGGGCCAGCATGCCGTTGAAGGCGGTGACCAGGCGGCCGATCTCGTCGCTGCTGTTCCAGTGGGCGCGCAGCGTGTGGTCGCCGCTCTTGCGCACTTCATCGGCCACGCGGGCCAGTTGTTGCAGGGGCTTGGCGATCTGCCGCGCCACCAGGGTCACCAGCGACAGGATGCAGCCCAGCAGCACCAGGGCCGTGCCCAGGTGCAGCCACATGCGCGAGTACAGGCTGTCCACGCGCTGGTGCAGCAGGCGGTCCAGGTCCTTGATGCCCGAGCCCCAGGCCGCCTGCAGGGCACCGAGCACCTTGGCCTCCTGCGCGGCCAGTTGGGCCATGGTCAGGCGCGATTCGCCGCTGGCGACGGCCTGCAGGTGCGACTGGAATTCCAGCAACGCGGCGTTGAGCGCACCGCGGTCGTGCACCAGCGCCGCACGCAGCTCGGGTGTGCCGGCAATGAAGGCCTGGTTGTAGTCCGACTCGATGCCCAGCGTGACGGCTTCGAGCCGCCCCACCAACGTGAGCAGCTCGGACGACCACTGCGGCCCGCGCGCGGTGCGCGGCGAGTTCAGAAAGCTCACCGTGTCATGCACGGCCTGCAGCAGCTCGGGAAAGCGCAGCACCGACAGCGACATCTCGTAGTAGCTGTCCAGGTCGGGGTCGAGGATCAGGTTGGACTGGTTGCCCACGGTGGTGAGCAGTTCGCGCCCGTCGCGCAGCAGCAGGCTGCGCAAGCGCGTGAGGGCCTGTGCATCGGCCTCTCCTGCGGCGTCCGTGCCCAGGCGCCCCAGCGCATCCTGGAAGCGCTGGCCGGCTTCCTGGGTGTGCAAGGCCTCGTCGTGCTCGGCGCGCACCTTGGCCAGGCGCTCCAGGGTCTCGGCCACGGACAGGGCGGGCTCGCCCGGCTGCAGGAAGCGGCCCAGCAGGCCGTCGCGCACCACGGTGGCATAGGTGGTGCCCACGATCTCCTTGCGCGTGAAGTCGATCGCCTGGTTCTTCTCGTGGATCAGGATGCTGGAAACGTAGATCACCGCCGTGAGGTCCAGCAGGTAGATGAGCATGAGCTTGCGGCCGACGCTGAGCCTTCCCAGCCAACCCGATACGCGGTGCATGATTGCCATTGGTGCCCAGTTCCTGTCTCTGCAAGAGGTGTCACGGCGAAACGCTGCCGACGGTAAGCACACTTGCAATTTCCGCGCCATGCGCACCACCTTGGGGCAAACGGGGCCCACTTGCACAATTTTCCGAAGTGGCTGCTATAATGCTCGGCTTCGCTGGCATACCCCGTCGGCCAATACTAGTTAGGACGGGGAAACCGCCACGCATGGTCCCAAGGCCCGATCTTCCTTGCGACCCTCTGTGGGCACATTTGGAACACATTAGCTAATGACTACGATCCGCGTAAAAGAAAACGAACCCTTTGACGTCGCCCTGCGCCGCTTCAAGCGCACCATTGAAAAGCTCGGCCTGCTGACCGACCTGCGCGCCCGTGAGTTCTACGAAAAGCCCACCGCCGAGCGCAAGCGCAAGAAGGCCGCCGCCGTGAAGCGCCACTACAAGCGCGTGCGCAGCATGCAGCTGCCCAAGAAGCTGTACTGATCGCTGGCCCTCACCGGCCACATCAACCCGCGCTCGGGACGCCAGGCGCGGGTTTTTTGTTTTCTGCTCATCCTTCGCCCCCCTTTTTCCACCTGACAAGCTACAGGAGCAAAGCCATGTCCCTCAAGGACCAGATCACCGAAGACATGAAGACCGCCATGCGCGCCAAGGACAGCGAGCGCCTGGCCACCATCCGCCTGCTGCTGGCAGCGATGAAGCAAAAGGAAGTCGATGAGCGCGTGGAGCTCGACGACGTGGCCGTGGTCGCCATCGTGGACAAGCTGATCAAGCAGCGCAAGGACTCCATCGCCGCCTTCGAGCAGGCCAACCGCCAGGACCTGGCCGACAAGGAAAAGTCGGAAATGGCCGTGCTGCAGACCTACCTGCCCGAACGCATGTCGGCCGAGGAAACCCTGGCCGCAGTGAAGGCCATCGTGGCCGAGTTGGGCGCCTCGGGCCCCGGCGACATGGGCAAGGTCATGGGCGTGGTCAAGACGCGCCTGGCCGGCAAGGCCGACATGGGCCAGGTCTCCGGCGCAGTGAAAACCGCCCTGGCCGGCGGCTGATCGGCCTTCAGCCGATCCCGGACCATTCCTTCTGGAAATGGTCCTGCAAAAACTCCACGCACACGCGCACCTTGGCCGACAGGTGCAGCCGCGTGGGGTACACAGCCCAGACGTTGGCGTCCTGGCGCCATTCGGGCAGCACCTGCACCAGTTGCCCGGCCAAGAGGTGGGGCTGCACGTCCCACAGCGAGCGCAGCGCAATGCCGCGCCCGTCCACGGCCCACTGCACCACCATCTCGCCGTTGTTGGCCGACAGCGGGCCTCGCACCTTGACCATCTCTTCCACCGCACCGGCGCGCAGGCGCCACACGCCGATGGGGTGGTCGCGCTCCTTGATGACCAGGCAATCGTGGCTGGAGAGCTCCGCCAGCGCGCGCGGCGTGCCGTGGCGCGCCAGGTAGGCCGGGGCCGCGCACAGCACGCGGTGGTTGTCGGCCAGGCGCCGCGCGATCAGGTGGGGCGCAATCTCGTCGCCCACGCGCACATCGAGGTCGAAGCCCTCGCCCGCCACATCCACCAGCCGGTCGAACACCTCCAGCCGCACCTGCAGACCGGGGTGCCGCTCCACCAGACGTGACAGGGCCGGCGCCACGACGCGCCGGCCAAAGCCGAAGCTGCTGCTCACGCGCAGCAGGCCGCGCGGCTCGCGGCGCGTGACAGCCACCTCCTGCAGCAGCTGGTCCACGTCGTCCAGGATGCGCTGGGCCCAGTGGAACACGCGCTCGCCCTCCTCCGTGACGGCCACGCGCCGCGTGGTGCGGTGCAGCAACTTCACGGCCAGGTCTTCCTCGAGCAGACGGATGCGCTTGCTCACATAGGCGGGCGAGGTGCCCAGCTCGGTGGCTGCGTCGGCAAAGCTCGACTTGCGCACGACCACGGTGAACACGCGCAGGTCTTCGTTGGAGGGTGTTTTATGCACGAAGTGTGAACAATGGATGCACAGGCGGCCGATTGTATTTTGGTGAGGGCTGTCCAACAATGCAGGCCACACACCCGCCACCATGCAAGGAAGACATCTGATGAGCAGCAGCACCACCCAGTACACCATTGCCGTGATCCCCGGCGACGGCATCGGCAAGGAAGTCATGCCCGAAGGCCTGCGCGCCGTGAAGGCCGCAGCCGAGCGCTTCGGCATGGCGCTGAACTACCGCACCATCGACTGGGCCAGTTGCGACTACTACGCCGAACACGGCCAGATGATGCCCGACGACTGGAAGGCCCAGCTCTCGGGCGTGGACGCCATCTTCTTCGGCGCCGTGGGCTGGCCCGCCACCGTGCCC
>JAESFW010000315.1_pt1 | contig 36545 bp, 33 predicted proteins | sample 9269481 | NCBI WGS metagenome assembly JAESFW01 (sample SAMN14515350, study PRJNA621654) | algae metagenome | isolation source: Lyngbya sp. HA4199-MV5 and co-occurring heterotrophs from soil with... | place: USA: Ahupuaa O Kahana State Park, Hawaii | collected 2009-07-21 | reverse complement strand
ACCTGCAGGAGTTCATGATCATCCCCGTGGGCGCCCCCACCTTCCGCGAAGCCCTGCGCTGGGGCGCCGAGGTGTTCCATGCCTTGAAGAAGATCCTGCACGACAAGGGCATCAGCACCGCCGTGGGCGACGAGGGCGGCTTTGCCCCCAGCGTCGAGAACCATGAAGCCGCCATCGTGCTGATCCTGCAGGCCATCGAAGCCGCCGGCTACACGGCGGGCGAACAGATCGCCCTGGGCCTCGATTGCGCGGCCAGCGAGTTCTACAAGGACGGCCACTACGTGCTCGAAGGCGAAGGCGGCCTGAAGCTCACGGCCACGCAATGGACCGACATGCTGGCCAGCTGGTGCGACAAGTACCCCATCATCAGCATCGAAGACGGCATGCACGAAGGCGACTGGGACGGCTGGAAGATCCTGACCGAGCGCCTGGGCAAGAACGTGCAGCTGGTGGGTGACGACCTGTTCGTGACCAACACCAAGATCCTCAAGGAAGGCATCGACAAGCACATCGGCAACTCGATCCTGATCAAGATCAACCAGATCGGCACGCTGACCGAGACCTTCGCCGCCATCGAGATGGCCAAGCGCGCCGGCTACACCGCCGTGATCTCGCACCGCTCGGGCGAAACCGAGGACAGCACCATCGCCGACATCGCCGTGGGCACCAATGCCGGCCAGATCAAGACCGGCTCGCTGTCGCGTTCGGACCGCATCGCCAAGTACAACCAGCTGCTGCGCATCGAGGAAGACCTGGGCGACATCGCGCACTACCCCGGCCGCGCTGCGTTCTACAACCTGCGCTGAGCCCTGCCCGCATGCCGGCCCGGCCGCCCGCCCCGCTGCGCGCTGCCCGCCCCTGCCGGGGCGGCGCGGCGGCCCGGGGCGCACGGCTGGTAAGCTAAAGCATGGTCAACCGCCTTGTTCCCGTCGTGCTGCTGGCCCTGCTGGCGGCCGTGCACGCCCAGCTCTGGCTGGGGCGCGGCAGCCTGCCGCGCGTGAACGCCATGCAGCGCCAGATCGACGTGCAAAAGGCCGCCAATGCCCAGGCCCAGGCGGCCAACGAGCGCCTGACCTCCGAGGTGCACGACCTCAAGGAGGGCCTGGACATGGTCGAAGAGAAGGCACGCAGCGAGCTGGGCATGGTGCGGCCCAACGAGATCTACGTGCAGTTCACGCCGCGCTGAGCGGGTGCCCGCCACCGACTCCGCCGTGACGTCCAGGATCCTGCTGCTGGGAGCACCCGGCACCGGCGCCCACGCGCTTGCCGATGCCCTGGCTGCGCACCTGGCCACCACCCCCCTTGCCTTGCATGTCGCGCATTCCGCGCTCATGGACGCCCTGCAGGCCGGCGACGCGCAAGAACAATCCGCCGCGCTGGACGCACACCGCTCCGCAGCGATGACCCTGCTCATGGGGCTGGACCTGCCCTGCCCCACCCCGGACCAGAAGGCACAGCACGCCGCCGATGCGCAGCTGCGGGCAGCGCTCGGTGCCGCCGCCATCGGCTACCGGGTCGTGTATGGCCCACCAGGGCCGGCCCGCCTGCGCAGCGCGCTGCGAGCGCTCGGCTCGGTGCTGGGCGAAACATCCCCGGTGGATGAGGCCACGGCCCACCGCGAGATCCGCGCGGCCCGGCTGCGCGCCTACGGCTGTGAAAAATGCAGCGACCCGGTGTGCGAGCACCGGCTGTTCACTGCGCTGACCCGGCCTCCTGCGCCAGACCGCGCTTGAGCTCCTTGAGCAGCAGCACCACCTGGCTGGAGCCGTGGCGGTAGCCGCCATTGAGCACCTGCACCACACGGGGCCACTCGCCCTGCTGCGCCAGCTCGACGATGGTGGCGGCCTGCTCATGGAAGTACTCGTGGCGCGCCACCAGCAGGGTGAAGGCTGGGCGGTCACCCAGCAGTTCGGCGCCCACGCCATGCAGCCAGCGGCCCAGGGCGTCCTGGTCGGTGCGGCGCACCATGGCCGGGTCCAGCCCCTTGGCAGAGCGGCCTTCGAGGTAGTCCATCAGGCGCTCTTTCCAGCGCTCATGGGCATTGATGGCAGCATCCAGGTCGAGCACGGCAAGCAGCGTGTCGGGGCGCCGCGAGTCTGGCGCGAGCGAGCTCTCGTACAGCGCCAGCGGTGGCACTCCCCGGTTGCGGGCCGACAGGCCCATGACGCGACTTAGAAACCCCATGACAGACCTTTGGTACAGGCCTTCATGGTAGGCCCGCAGCGCACTGCGCGGCGGTCGCGATTGTCAACGATGGTCAGATGCCCAGCCACACCATGTGTGGCTGACCCGACCGCCGCCTACTGCATGCCCGTGGGGCCCTGCGGCTGGATGATGGCCGGCTCCACGAAGATCTGCGCCGCATCCACCGCATCGAAGCGGTATTGCTGGCCGCAGAATTCGCAGCCCACTTCGATCTCGCCACGCTCGGCCAGAATGCTCTCGGACTCGGCCGCACCCAGGTTGCGCAGCATGTTGCCCACACGCTCGCGGCTGCAGGTGCAGGCGAAGCGTGGGCCCGTCTCGCCCTGCTGGGGCTCGAAGCGCACGAGCTTTTCTTCCCAGAACAGGCGGCGCAGGATGGTGTCCACGTCCAGGCCCAGCAGCTCTTCGCGCGTCAGGCTGGCGGCCAGGTGGGCAATGCGGTTGTAGTCCTCGTTGTGGCCGATCTGGTCCTCGTTCTCGCGGTGGCTCAGGCCCTCGGCCAGGTTGCCCTCGCCCTTGACGGGCATGCGCTGGATCAGCAGGCCGGCCGCCACCTGGTCATTGGCGCCCAGCACCAGCACGGTGTCGAGCTGCTCGGATTGCAGCATGTAGTGCTGCAACACATCCGACAGGCGTTCGAGCTTCTCGTGGTGGTCGCCGTGCAACGGCACCACGCCCTGGTAGGGCTGCTGGCCGGGGTGGCGGTTCTTGGGGTCCAGGGTGATGGCACAGCGCCCGCCGCCGCCCACATTGACCATCTGGCTCAGGCGCGCGCCCTCTGGCACCTCGCCCGTGAGGGTGGCCGTCGCCCGCAGCGAGAGGTCGGATTGCACCTCGGCCACGGCCAGCTTCACCGGCCCGTCGCCAAACACCTGCAGCACCAGTGCGCCATTGAACTTGATGTTCGATTGCATCAGCACGCCGGCCGCGGCCATCTCGCCGAGCAGCTCGGTGACGGGGGCGGGGTAGGAGCCGGTGGCCGAGTTGCCGGCACGCCGGCGCAGTATCTCGGTCCAGGCGTCGGTCAGGCGCACGAGCATGCCGCGCACGGGCAGGCCCTCGAAGAGGAATTTGTGGAGTTCAGACACGCAATGGGGTTCCGTTGAAAAAGTCGGGTGCGGCCGCTCAGCCGACCCGGTGCAGGCCGCGCTGGAAGCGGCGTGCGTTGTCGATATAGTGCTGCGCGCTCTGGCGCAGGCCCTCGATCTGCTCGGGGCTCAGTTCGCGCACGGCCTTGGCGGGGCTGCCGATGATCATGGAGCCGTCGGGAAACTCCTTGCCTTCGGTCACCAGCGCGCCTGCACCCACCAGGCAATGCTTGCCGATCCTGGCGCCGTTGAGCACGATGGCGCCGATGCCGATCAGCGACTCGTCACCAATGGTGCAGCCGTGCAGCATGACCTGGTGGCCCACGGTCACGCGCTCGCCCACCACCAGGGGCTTGCCGATGTCGGCGTGCAGCACGCTGGCGTCCTGGATGTTGGAGCCGGCTCCGATGGTGATGCTTTCCGTGTCGCCGCGCACCACGGTGCCGAACCAGACGCTCGCATCCTCGCCCAGCACCACGTTGCCCATGACCTGGGCGCTGTCGGCCACCCAGGCCGAAGCCGCCACCTGGGGCGTTGCACCATCGAGTTCGTAAATCGCCATACCGCAGTCTCCAGACAAATGAGTAGTAGTGTTCGCACCGGGGTGCCTGCCAATGGTTACAAAGCGTTTGCAGCGTTGCGCAAAGGCAGGGCCTAGAATTGTAAGGATGGAGCTACGCCAACGTGCACTGCAGGTCTTGTGCCTTGCAGACCCTGAGCAAAAAGCGGCGCAGTCGCTGAGCCTGCATGCGCAGGCAGCTCATCTTTCAATAGCAGAAAAAGCCCCTCTCGGCCCCTCGGATCCAGAGGCTCTGCCAGGCCGCCCCGAGCGCCCGGTGCTGTTGCGCCATACCGAAGTGGCACGCCGCTCCCCGGCCACGCCCGAAGGCCGGGCGGTGCTGCTGCATGCGATTGCCCACATCGAGTTCAACGCCATCAACCTGGCGCTCGACGCCATCTGGCGCTTCGACGGCATGCCCGGCGCCTACTACCTCGACTGGCTGCGCGTGGCCGCCGAGGAAGCCACCCATTTCGGCCTGCTGCGCAACCACCTGCGCGCCCACGGCCACGACTACGGCGACTTCCCGGCCCACCAGGGCCTGTGGACCATGTGCGAGAAGACGCAGCACGATGTCGTGGCGCGCATGGCCCTGGTGCCGCGCACGCTGGAGGCGCGCGGCCTCGATGCCACGCCCCAGATCCAGCGCAAGCTGCGCCAGGTGGGCACGCCCGATGCCCTGGCGGCCGTGGACATCCTGGACGTGATCCTGCGCGACGAGGTCGGCCATGTGGCCATCGGCAACCACTGGTACCGCTGGCTGTGCACGCGCCAGGGGCTGGAACCCGAGGCCCACTACGGCGTGCTGGTGCGCCAGTACGAGGCGCCGCGCCTGAAGCCCCCTTTCAACGACACAGCGCGCCGCGCGGCCGGTTTCACCGACACCGAACTGCAATGGCTCCAGCAGGGCTGACATGAAACACCCCCTGAGTCGCTTCGCGCCTCCATGCATCCGCCAGAGCCGGCCGCTCTTCGGGCACGTCCAAGCCTGCGCAGGCAGGCTTGGAGCCGCGGCCCTCAGCCCCTCTCTCGACTCGCTGCGCAAGTCGGGAGGGGGACGCCCCCAGTGCACGCAAGCAAAGCGCCGCCTGCGCGGCAGGGCGGCCCCTGCACGGGGGCGCTGGCTTTGGCCGCGCCAGTTTCATGCCCTGCGGGCAGCACACAGCGCTGCGGACAACCGAGATGCCTGATGACTCGCTCTAGAATGACCCGAGCCCTTTCGTCCCCCATGTCCAGCCAACGCATCCACGATCCATGTCCACCCATCCTGCCAATGGAAGAACCTACCCCGCCAGCACAGCCGCTGGCCAGACGTCCGTGGCAATGATCGCGCGCCAGGCCATCGTCAATGGCCAGCAGGTCGTGGTCGGCTACGAGCTGTTCAACCGCTCGCGCACCGAGACCTCCCACACGGCGGCCAGCGACGTGATCCTGATCTTCAATGCCCTCTCGCATGCGGGCACCGAAGAGCTCGTGGGCAAGAAGCTGATCTTCGTGAACTGCACGCACGAAAGCCTCTCGGGCGGCCACCTGGAGCTGCTCGACCCGGACAAGGTGGTGCTGGAGATCCCGCCCCTGGGCCACGCGGCCGCCGACGAGGTGCAGGCGCGCCTGCCCATCCTTTCGGGGCTGCGCGAGCGCGGCTTCCACCTGGCGTTCAACCACACGGTGCTGCAGTCGACCTACGCCCCCTGGCTGCCGCTGGCCGACTACATCAAGCTCGACCTCTCGGTGCTGGCCGCGGACCAGCTGGCAGTGCTGATCAGCTACGCGGGACGCCATTCCCAGGCCGAACTCATCGCCGAGAAGGTGGAAACCGCCCAGCAGTACGACATGGTCTCCACCCAGGGCGTGCAGCTGTTCCAGGGCTACTGGTTCGCGCGCCCGGCCCTGGTCGAGGCCAAGCTGCTCACGCCGGCGCAAAGCAGCATCATCCAGCTCATCAACCTGGTGCGCCAGCAGGCCAGCACCGACGAGATCGAGGAAGTGCTCAAGAAGGATGCGGGCCTGGCCTTCAACCTCATGCGCCTGATCAACTCGGCCGGCTTCGGACTGAACCGCGAGATCACCTCCTTCCGCCAGGCCGTGATGCTCATGGGCCTGAAGAAGCTGTTCCGCTGGGCCGCCCTGCTGCTCACGGCCTCGCGCACCAGCGGCGCGCCCTCGTCCGTGGGCCAGACGGCCGTGGTGCGGGGCCGCCTGATGGAACTGCTGGCGCTGGAGACACTGCCGCCCGACGAGGCCGACCAGGCCTTCGTCGTGGGCATCTTCTCGCTGCTGGATGTGATGCTGTCCATCCCCATGGAGTCGGCCATCGGCCTGCTCAACGTGCCCGAGACCGCCGCGGCCGCGCTGCTGCGCCGTGAGGGCTTCCTCGGGGACCTGCTGACCCTGGCCGAAGCCTGCGAGTCGAGCGACGACGCCGTGTTCCACCGCGCCGCCGGCACCCTGCACCTGACCAGCCAGCAGATCAACTTGGCCCACCTGCAGGCCCTTGCCTGGGCCGATCAGCTGACCGAAGATTGAGATTGACCCCCACGCAGGAATGGCGTGCAATTTGCATACAGAAGGATTGTGGGAGCGGGTCTAGAATCTGACCCGTAGCCCCCATTGCCTATTCCTATCCAAGCGCCCATGTCGACCACCCCTGAACAAGCCGCCTCCGAAGTCGACCCGACCCAGGAGAACGTCGAAGACAGCAACCTGGCCATCATTGCGCGCCAGCCCATCGTGGACCAGCACCGTGCCGTGTATGGCTACGAGCTGTTCGACCGCTCCACCGCCAGCGCCTCGCACACGGCAGCCAGCGATGCCGCGCTGCTGTTCAACGCCCTGTCCTACGCGGGCACGGAAGCCCTGGTGGGCAAGAAGACCGTCTTCATCAACTGCACGCACGACAGCCTGGCCGGCGGCCACCTGGAGCTGATCCACCCCGAGAAGGTGGTGCTGGAAGTACCCACGCTGCCCGACGGTGCCACGCAGGAAGAGATCGACGGCCGCGTGCCCGTGCTCGAGGCCCTGCGCGCCCGCGGCTTTCGCCTGGCATTCAACCAGAATGCGCTGCGCCGCGCCTACGGCAACTGGATGCCGCTGGCGGCCTACATCAAGCTGGACATGCAGGCCTTCAAACCCGAGCTGGCCGCTCCTCTGGTCAAGTTCGCCGGCAACTACGCCAAGGCCACGCTGGTGGCCGAAAAGGTGGAGACGCCCGAGCAGTTCAAGATGATGTCCGACCTGGGCGTGAAGCTCTTCCAGGGCTTCTGGTTCGCCAAGCCCTCGCTGGTCAAGGCCACCACCATCCGGCCCTCGCAGGCCACCATCATCCAGCTCATCAACCTGGTGCGCAAGCAGGCCAGCACGGCCGAGATCGAGGACCTGCTCAAGAAGGACCCCACGCTGTCCTTCAACCTGCTGCGCTTCATCAACTCCTCGGGCTTCGGCCTGTCGTGCGAGATCACCTCGTTCCGCCACGCGGTGATGATCCTGGGCCTCAAGAAGCTGTTCCGCTGGGCCGCACTGCTCATGACCACCTCGCGCGCCGATGGCTCGCCGCCGGCCGTGGGCCAGACCGCCGTGGTGCGCGGCCGCCTGATGGAGCTGCTGGCCACCGAACTGCTGCCGCCCGAGGAATGCGACAACGCCTTCGTCGTGGGGGTGTTCTCGCTGCTGGACACCATGCTCAACGTGCCCATCGAGAAGGCCCTGGAGTCCGTGGCCCTGCCCCAGCCCGTGACCGACGCGCTGCTGCACAACACCGGCGTGTTCGCCCCCTTCCTGGAGCTGACCAAGGCCTGCGAGAGTGGCGACGAAGTGGTGTTCGCGCGCACGGCCGAGGCCCTGCACCTGTCCAACCGCCAGGTCAACTGGGCCCACCTGCAGGCGCTGACCTGGGCCGAAAACCTCAACGCAGACTGAGCCTGCGCGGAGCACAAGAAAGGGGAGCTTCGGCTCCCCTTTGTCATTCCGGCGTGGTCAACTCCTCACTGCCCCTTGATGCCCGCCGCGCGGATGATGCGCAGGTTGGCCTCGGATTCCGCGGCGATGCGCTTGCCGAAGTCGGCTGCCGTGCCGCCCAGGGGCACGTTGTCGGAGGCATCGAGCTTGGCGCGCACCTCGGGCAGGGCCAGCACCTTGTTGATCTCGGCATTGAGCCGGGCCACCACGGCCGCCGGCATGCCCGCGGGTGCGAACACGCCGAACAGCGAGGACAGGTTGGCCGCGCCCTGGCCCAGTTCGGCCAGCGTGGGCACGTCGGGCAGGGTGTCGAGCCGGTCCGGCGCGCCCACGGCCAGCGCCTTGAGCTTGCCGGCCTTGATGTGCTGGAGCACGGCCGGCCCGGCATTGGTGGAGAGGATCTCGAACTGGCCGCTGAGCGCATCGTTCATCTGCTGGCCACCGCCCTTGTAGGGGATGTGGGTCATCTGCACGCCCGCGGTGTGCATGACCTGCTCGAGCATGATGTGGCCGAGCGAGGCCTGGCCCGAGGTGGCCCAGCGGATGCTGCCCGGCTTGGCCTTGGCCTGGGCCAGCAGGTCACGGAAATCGCGCGCGCTGCTGGCCGGCGTGCCCAGCAGCAGCACGGGCGAGTACATCACCGTGGCCACGGGCACGATGTCCTTGGCCGGGTCGAAGGGCGAGGCACCGAGGTGCGGATTGAGCGCCAGCGGGCTGATGGCCGCAAAACCCAGGGTGTGGCCATCCGTGGCCTTGGCGACCGCATCCATGCCGATGCTGCCGCTGGCCCCGGCCTTGTTCTCGATCACCACGGGCTGGCCCAGCACGGGCGCCAGCTTGTCGGCCAGCAGGCGCGCCACCACGTCGCTCACGCCGCCCGCCGGGTAGGCCACCACGATGCGCACCGGCCGCGTGGGCCAGGCCGGCGCCTGCGCCCGCACCAGGCCAGGGGCCAGCGCTGCCGCCGCCATCCCGCATGCCGCCATGGCCAGCGCAGCGCGCCGGCCTCCATCCACCGTGTTCTCGATTGCCATTTTCATTGCCTGTTGTCGTTCATCAGTTGTTCATTGCCCGGTGCGCCACCCGCGACGCGTGAAACTGGCGCAGCCCACGCCAGCGCCCCCGTGCAAGGGCCGCCAAGCCGCACAGGCGGCGCTTCGCTTGCGTGCACCGGGGGCGTCCCCCTCCCAGATTGCGAAGCAATAGGAGAGAGGGGCTGAGGGCCGCGGCTCCAAGCCTGCCTGCGCAGGCTTGGACATGCCCGAAGAGTGGCCGCCTCTGGCGGACACACCGAGGCGCGAAGCGGCTCAGGGGGTGTTTCACGTCAGTCCAATTGCAGCTTGCGCTCGCGTATCAGCTTGGCCCATTTGTCATTTTCGCCCTTCACGAATGCCGTGAACTCCGCAGGGCCGAGCGGGTGCACCTGGGCCCCGGCAGCGGCGAACTTGGCCTGGATATCGGGCTGCGCCAGCACCTTGGCCAGCTCGGCCGAGAGCTTGTCCACCACCTCGCGCGGCATGCCGGCCGGGCCCACCAGGCCCTGGAAGCCCACGGACTCCATGGCCCCGAGGCCCAGCTCGCGCACCGTGGGCACGTCGGGCAATTGCGGGTCGCGCTGGGCGCCGGTGACGGCCAGGGCCTTGAGCTTGCCGCCCTTGATCTGCGGCAGCAGCACGGTGCCGGCGTCGATCAGCAGCTGCGTCTGCCCGCCGATCAGCTCCTGCAGGGCCGGCGCGCTGCCCTTGTAGGGCACGTGGGTGATGTCCATGCCGATGGCCTGGTTCATGAGCTCGCCATTGAGGTGGGTCGAAGTGCCCGCCCCGCCCGATGCGAAGTTGACCTTGCCGGCATTGGCCCGTGCCCAGGCCACCCACTCCTTCAGGTCCTTGGCGGGGTGCGCCGGGTAGGTCACGGCGATGTAGCTGCCCTGGCTGATCTGGCCGATGTAGGTGAACTGCTTGAGCGGGTCGTAGGGGAGCTTGCGCTGCAGGTAGGGCGCGACGGCGAAGGGCCCGGTATTGGCCAGCAGGATGGTGTAGCCATCAGGCTGCGCGCGCACCAGTTCGCCGGCCGCCAGCAGGCCGCCGGCGCCGGGCTTGTAGTCCACCACGATCTGCTGCTTGAGGGCTTCCTGCAGCGGCGTCTGGACGGTGCGCGCCGCAAAGTCGATGCCACCACCCGGCGGGTAGCCCACGATCAGGCGGATGGGTTTGGCCGCGGGCCAAGCCTGGGCCAGGGCCAGGCCGGTGCTGGCCAGGAGCAGCAGGGCAATCAAGGACTTTTTCATGGTTGTCTCCTTTTGGTGTTGTGGTGAACCTTGTCCCTATCCGCGCGGGTGGTGCTGCGCATGCAGCGCCTTGAGCCGCTCGCGCGCCACATGGGTGTAGATGGTGGTCGTGGAGATGTCGGCATGCCCGAGCAGCAGCTGTACCACGCGCAGGTCCGCGCCGTGGTTGAGCAGGTGCGTGGCGAAGGCATGGCGCAGCGTGTGCGGCGACAGCGGCGTGGTGATGCCGGCCACGGCCGCCCATTTCTTCACGATGACCCAGAACATCACCCGCGTCATGCCGGCGCCGCGCTGGGTCACGAACAGGTCATCGGTCTGCTGCCCCCCGAGGATGGCACCGCGCGCCTCGGCCAGGTAGCGCTGCAGCCACTGGCGCGCCTCCTCGCCAAAGGGCACGAGGCGCTCCTTGCTGCCCTTGCCGGTGACGCGCAGCACGCCCTCGGCGAGCCCCAGCTGGAAGGTCTTGAGGGTGACCAGCTCGGTCACGCGCAGGCCGCTGGCGTACATCAGCTCCAGCATGGTGCGGTCGCGCAGGCCCAGCGGGTTGCCGATGTCGGGTGCCGCCAGCAGGGCCTCGACCTGGGCCTGCGACAGGGTCTTGGGCACGCGCAGGGGCTGGCGCGCCGCCTGCAGGCGCACCGTGGGGTCGGCATGGATGCGGCGCTCGCGCAGCGCCCAGTGGAAGTAGCGCCGCAGCACCGTGAGGCGCCGGTTGGCCGAGGTGGCACGGGTCTCGGCGTGGCGCGCCGCGAAGTAATCCTGCAGGTGCTGCTCGGCCGTGCCATCGAGGGCCAGTTCAGCATGGTGCTCGGCCAGCCACTGCGCATACAGGGTCAGGTCGCGGCGGTAGGCGGCCAGGGTGTTGCGCGACAGGCCGTCCTCCAGCCACAGGGCATCCACGAAGGTGTCGATCGCATTCAGGCTGGCGGTGAGCATGGAAAACGATAGCACGTAAAAAAGCCGCCCGGACTCCGGGCGGCTCTCGTGCAGGACAGGTCCGCAGCGCTTATTCCAGCGACAGCTTCTGCTTGGCGACCACGTCCTTGTAGACAGCGAACTCGGCCTTGATCTGCTCGGCGAACTGCTCGGGCGTGTTGCCGATCACGATGGAGCCGGTGTCCTCGATGCGCTTCTTCACGGCCGGGTCTTCCAGGGCCTTGCGCACGGCGGCGTTGACCTTGTCCACCACTTCCTTGGGCAGGCCCTTGGGGCCCAGGATGCCGTAGTAGGCCATGCGGTTCACGGGCTCCAGGCCCATTTCCTTGAAGGTGGGCACATTGGGCAGGGCCGCCACGCGCTGGGGTGCCGCGACCACGATGGGCACCAGGCGGTTTTCCTTGATGAAGGGCAGGGCCGAGGGCAGGTTATCGAAGATCATCGGCACCTGGCCGGCCACCGTGTCGTTGAGCGCCGGGCCTGCGCCGCGGTAGGGGATGTGCGTGACGAAAGTCCCCGAGAGGCTCTTGTACAGCTCCATCTGCAGGTGGCCGATGCCGCCCGTGCCGGAGGACGAGTACGAGTACTTGCCGGGCGCCTTCTTGAGCTCGGCCACATAGGCCTTGTAGTCCTTGGCCGGGAAGCTCGGGTGCACCGCGATGATGTTGGGCGTGGCCGCGATGTTGATGATGGGCGTGAAGTCCGTGATCGGGTTGTACGGCGTCTTGGGGTTGATGGCCGGATTGGCCGCCGTGGTGGACACCGTGGCCACGCCCAGGGTGTAGCCATCGGGCGCCGAGCGCGCGGTCTCGCTGGCCCCCACGATGCCGCCGCCACCGGCCTTGTTCTCCACGATCACGCTCTGGCCCAGGGCCTTGCCCAGCGGGTCGGCGATCACGCGCGCGATGATGTCGGTGGTGCCGCCGGGGGCGAAAGGCACCTGCAGCTTGATGACCTTGTTGGGGTAGCCCTGGGCTGCGGCAGATCCTGCGGCAGCCACCAGCGTCAGCGCGAGCCATTGGCGACGTTGCATTGATTTCTCCTGATGGTGGTTTACTTGGTAGTAGGCAATGGTATGCGCAATGCCGGGCACGCTCCCCTATGGATTCCACATAGGGGCTTACCCGCAGGCAGCGACAGCTTGGTTTATCCTCGAATGGTGAACTATGCCCAGCTCCTGCTCCCCGATTTCTCCTTGATCCTGTGCGGTTATCTGGTGTGCCGCTTCACCCCGCTGAACCGCTCGGTGTGGCAGCCGGTCGAGAGCCTGGTGTATTACCTGCTGTTCCCGGTGCTGCTGTTCCAGTCCATCGTGAAGAGCCCGGTGGACATCGGTGCCGCCTCGGGACTGATCGCCGCGGGCATGCTCACCGGCGTGGCCGGCATCGCACTGGCCTACAGCCTGCCGCGCTGGCCGGTGCTGGGCAAGCACCTGGACGCGCGCGACCACGCGGCCAGCGCGCAGATCGCCTTTCGCTTCAATTCCTTCATCGGCCTGGCCATTGCCGAGCGGCTCGCGGGCGCCCAGGGCCTCTTGATGATCGCCGTGCTGATCGGCGTGTGCGTGCCGCTGTTCAACGTGGCGGCCGTCTGGCCCATGGCGCGCCAGGGTGAGCATGGCTTCTTGCGCGAGCTGGTGCGCAACCCGCTGATCGTGGCCACCGTCACGGGCCTGGTGGCCAACCTGCTGGGCTTTCGCATCCCGGGCTGGATCGAGCCCACGGTCACGCGCATCAGCGCCGCATCCCTGGCGCTGGGGCTGATGGCAGCGGGCGCGGGCATGCAGTTCGGCCTGCTCACGCGCGGCAAGGCGCTCAGCGTCTCGGTGCTGGCCATCCGCCACCTGGTGCTGCCCGTGATCGCCTTCGGCATGGGCCGGCTGTTCGGCCTCAACCCCGTGCAGACCACCGTGCTGCTGGCCTTCTCGGCCCTGCCCACGGCCAGCACCTGCTATGTGCTGGCCGCGCGCATGGGCTACAACGGCCCTTATGTGGCGGGGCTGGTGACCTTGTCGACCGTGCTCGGCGTGGTCAGCCTGCCCTTTGCACTCGGGGTGTTGCGGTGACTGCCGCCCCGGCCCTGGCGCGCAGGCGCCTGCTGGCAGCAGGTGCCCTGCTGGCACTGGCAGGCTGCGGGCGCAAGCCGCCGCGCGCCCAGGCCATTCCGTCCGGGTCCACCGTGCTCGCGCTCGGTGATTCGCTGACCGCGGGTGTGGGCGCATCGGCCGACAGCGCCTACCCCGCCGTGCTGCAGCGCCTGACTGGCTGGAAGGTGGTCAATGGCGGCATCTCGGGCGACACCTCGGCCCAGGCCCTGCAGCGGCTGCCGGACCTGCTGCAAAAGCACCAGCCTGCGCTGGTGATCGTGGGCATCGGCGGCAACGACTTCCTGCGGCGCCAGAGCGCCAGCGCCACGCGCGCCAACGTGCGCAGAATCTGCGAAGACGCGCGGGCCGCCGGTGCCCAGGTGCTGCTGGTGGCCGTGCCGGAGCTCACGGTCATGGCCACCCTGGGCCAGTTGAGCGACCACGCGATGTACGAAGAGATCGCCAGCGCGCTCAAGATCCCCCTGCACCGCAAGGGATGGTCCCGCGTGCTGGCCGACGCGGCGCTGCGCTCCGACCAGATCCACGCGAATGCGGCGGGGTACGAGCGCTTCGCTCAGGGGCTGGTGGAGACGCTCCGGGAGACCGGACTGCTGGCGGCCTGAGCCAGCGCCCAGGCCACATGCTCGCGCACCAGCGGGCTGGCGTCCTCGGCCCGTGATTGCAGCGCCGCGCGCACGCCCTCGTCCCCGCTCAGGCGCAGTGCGTTGCCTAGGGCCACGGCAACGTTGCGCAGCCAGCGCTCGTGCCCGATGCGGCGGATGGGCCCGCCCTCGGTCATGCGCAGGAAGGTGGCCTCGTCCCAGGCGAACAAGTGCACCAGCTGCTGGCCCGACAGGCCGGCGCGCTCGTCGAAATCGGGCAGGCGGCTCACCTGTGCGAACTTGTTCCAGGGACAGGCCAGCTGGCAGTCGTCACAGCCATAGATGCGGTTGCCCATGGCCGCGCGGAACTCCAGCGGAATCGGGCCGCCATGCTCGATGGTCAGGTAGGAGATGCAGCGGCGTGCATCGACCCGGTGCGGCGCGACAATGGCCTGCGTGGGGCAGATATCGATGCAGGCGCTGCAGCTGCCGCAGTGTGCCGTGACGGGTGCGCTCTCGGGCAGGGGCATGTCCACATAGATCTCGCCCAGGAAGAACATCGAGCCGGCCTCGCGGTTGAGCACCAGCGTGTGCTTGCCACGCCAGCCCTGGCCGCTGCGCGAGGCCAGTTCGGCCTCGAGCACGGGGGCCGAGTCGGTGAACACGCGGTGGCCAAAGGGACCCACGGCCTCGGCGATGCGGTCGCTGAGTTTTTGCAGCCGCGCACGCAGCACCTTGTGGTAGTCGCGCCCCCGGGCGTAGACCGAGACGATGCCCTCGCCCGGGCGCGCAAGGCGCGACAGCTCCGCCTCTTGCCAGGCTTCCATGGCCTTGCCGCGCGGCAGATAATCCATGCGTGCCGTGATCACGCTCACGGTGCCGGGCACCAGCTCGGCCGGGCGGGCGCGGCGGGTGCCATGTGCGGCCATGTAGTGCATCTCGCCATGGAACCCCTGGGCCAGCCACTGCATCAGACCGTCTTCGGCGGCAGACAAATCCACCCCCGCCACGCCGATTTGGGAAAATCCCAGTTCGCGGGCCCACTCCTGCATTTGAGGAACGAGTTGACTGTTGCACCACATACCGGCCAGATTGTAGAAAGCCCCGCAGCGCCGGCGGCGGTTCCCGCTGCACGCACCTGGCACTGGCACGGCGAGGACGACACCGCCGCCTTTGCGCAGCGGCTGGCCGCCCAGCCACCGCTGCTGGCCCATGCCTTCATCACCCTGCATGGCGACCTGGGCGCGGGCAAGACCACGCTGGTGCGCCACCTGCTGCGTGCCCTGGGTGTGCAGGGCCGCATCAAGAGCCCCACCTATGCCGTGGTGGAGCCCCACGAAGCCCCAGGCCTGGCGCCCCATGCCAGCACCGTCTGGCACTTCGACTTCTACCGCTTCGACGATCCGCGCGAATGGGAAGACGCCGGATTCAGGGACATTTTTGCCAACCCGGGCCTCAAGGTGGCAGAATGGCCGGAAAAGGCCGCAGCGCTGACCCCGCCTGCCGACCTTGCTATACACATTGAAGCAATTGACGACACCGAAAGGCAAGTGACCGTGCACGCCCCTACTGCCGCCGGCCAGCGGCTGCTGCAAGGACTCTGAACGAATGAAGCTGCCCCCCCGCCCGGCAACACGCCAGCCCTCCCGCCGCACGCTGCTGCAGACGGGCAGTTTGGTGCTTTTGCTGGGCATGCAGGAAATCGCCCGCGGCGCCACCATCCTGGCCGTGCGCGTCTGGCCCGCCCCCGAATACACGCGTGTGACCATCGAGTCCGACGGCAAGCTGGTCGCCAAGCAGTTCTTCGTGACCACGCCGCCACGCCTGGCCGTGGACATCGAGGGCATCGACCTGAGCCCCGAGCTGCGCGAGCTGGTGGCCAAGGTCAAGCCCGACGACCCGAACATCGCGGGCATCCGCGTCGGGCAGAACGCCCCCAACGTGGTGCGCCTGGTGGTGGACCTCAAGCAGGCCGCCCTGCCCCAGGTGTTCACCCTGCCCCCGGTGGCCGCCTACCAGCACCGCCTGGTGTTCGACCTGTACCCGGCCGCGCCCGTGGACCCGCTGGAGGCCCTGATCGCCGAGCGCCTGCGCGAGACCTCGGGCGGCCGCAGCAGCGCTGCACCGGCGGCGGCGGCCGCGCCGGCGCGCCCTTCTGTGCCCGCGCCCGCACCGCCTTCGGCCGAGAGCGACCCCCTGGGCGACCTGATCGCCCAGCACGCCAACCGCCCGGCCCCCCAGGCGCCGCTGGCGCCACCCGACCCGGTCCCTGCGCCGCCCGCGGTGGCGGTGGCACCGCCGGCCCGGGGCGGCGGCAGCAACAACAAAGCCACGGCCACGCAGACCGACCGCATCATCATCGTGGCGCTGGACCCCGGCCATGGCGGCGAAGACCCCGGTGCCATTGGCCCCGGCGGCACGCGCGAGAAGGACGTGGTGCTGCGCGTGGCCCACCTGCTGCGCGACCGCATCAACGCCACCACCGTGGGCGGCAACCCCATGCGCGCCTTTCTCACGCGCGACGGCGACTTCTTCGTGCCCCTGGGCACGCGCGTGGAGAAGGCCCGCCGCGTGCAGGCCGACCTGTTCGTGAGCATCCATGCCGATGCCTTCACCACCCCGGCGGCGCGCGGCGCCAGCGTGTTCGCGCTGAGCCAGAGCGGCGCATCGAGCACGGCCGCGCGCTGGCTGGCCAACAAGGAGAACCAGGCCGACCTGGTGGGCGGCCTCAATGTGCAGAGCCAGGACCGCCATGTGCAGCGCATGCTGCTGGACATGAGCACCACGGCGCAGATCAACGACAGTCTCAAGCTCGGCAGCGTGCTGCTGGGCGAGATCGGCAACATGGCCAAGCTGCACAAGCCGCGCGTGGAACAGGCCGGTTTTGCCGTGCTCAAGGCCCCCGACATCCCGAGCGTGCTGGTCGAGACCGCCTTCATCAGCAACCCCGAGGAAGAGGCCAAGCTGCGCAGCCCCGCCTACCAGGTGCAACTGGCCGATGCGCTGATGCGCGGCATCACGCGCTACTTCGCCAGGAACCCGCCGCTGGCACGCAGCCGCTCGGTGTAGGCCATCGCCGCCTTGGGGTGGGCACGGCTTGCTTCAAGCCGCCTTCGCAGGCACAGTGGGAGCCATCGCAGCCCCACGACAACGGTGAAGGAGAAGAGCATGGCACTGCCCCACGCACAATCCGGAGAAGTGGCCAGCGTGCGCCCCCTGGGCGCGCAATTGGCCCAGGCCACCACTTCGGCCATCCTCAAGGCCGGCCAATTGGAAGTGATGCGCGTGGTGCTGCCCACCGGCAAGTCCATGCGCGAGCACCAGACCCCGGGCGAAGCCACCGTGCAGTGCCTGGAAGGCGCGGTGGAATTCCACGCCGGCGATTCCGTTCAGCTGCTCCAGCCCGGTGACTTCGTGCACCTGGCGCCGCGCTCGCCGCACGCGCTCAAGGCCGTGAAGGATTCGTCGCTGCTGCTGACGATCTGCCTGCTGCCGGGTTAACCACCCGCCATTTTCGTCGCTGCCCTACGCGGGCTGCACACCGCCAGCAGCCGGCACAACTGGCACGCCCCAGGCCCAACCGCCCCGCCGAAGTGGGGACGGGGATGGTGCAGAAGGCGGCTCAGGGGGTCACCTCACAAACGGAAGACGCTGACGGTCTCGGCCAGGCGCGCCGCCTGGTGCTTGAGGCTGTCGGCCGCCGCCGCGCTCTGCTCCACCAGGGCCGCGTTCTGCTGCGTCACCTGGTCGAGCTGGGCCACCGCTTCACCCACCTGGCCGATGCCCAGGGTCTGCTCGCCCGTGGCGGTGGAGATCTCGCCGATCAGGGCGCTCACGCGCCTGACCTGGGTGACGATGTCTTCCATGCTGGCCCCGGCATCGGCCACCAGGCGCGTGCCGTTGTCCACGCGCTCGGCACTGGCACCGATCAGACCCTTGATTTCCTTGGCGGCCTCGGCACTGCGCTGGGCCAGGCTGCGCACCTCGCTGGCCACCACGGCAAAGCCCCGGCCCTGCTCGCCCGCACGTGCGGCCTCGACCGCGGCATTGAGCGCCAGGATGTTGGTCTGGAAGGCGATGCCGTCGATCACCGCGATGATGTCCGTGATCTTCTTCGACGCGGCCGAGATGTCCTGCATGGTGGCCACCACCTGGCCCACCACCTCGCCGCCGCGTTCAGCCGCCTGCGATGCGGTGCCGGCCAGCTCGGCCGCCTTGCGCGCGGTGTCGGCGTTGTTCTTCACGGTGCTGGTGATCTCCTCCATGGAGGCGGCCGTCTCCTCCAGGTTGCTGGCCTGCTCCTCGGTGCGCTGGCTCAGGTCCGCATTGCCCATGGCAATTTCGCTGGAGCCCGTGGCGATGGAATCGCTGCTCTGGCGCACGGAGCCCACGATGCGCACCAGCGAGGTCTGCATGTGCTGCATGGCCTGCATCATCTCGGCCACCTCGCCACGTCCCTGCACAGCGATGTGCTGCGACAGATCGCCCTCGCCGATGCTGCGCGCCACCACGGCCACCCCGTGCAGCGAAGCACGGATGCGCTGCACCACCACCCAGGACAGCAGCATCAGCAGAGCCAGGCCGGCCACACCCGCCACCAGCACCATGGTGCGGTAGGAGCGGATCAGCCCCGCCGCCTCGGCCGCCTGGTCGGCCGAGCGCTTGACCTGGTAAGCCACCATCTTGTCGGCCACGGCGTTGTACTGGTTGACCACCGGGACAAAGGTGGACAGGGCAAACGACTTGGCGGCCGCCATGTCGCCCCCCTTCTTCAGCGCCAGGGCCTTGTCGCGCGTCTCCAGGTAGGGCTTGCGCACCGCGGCCAGTTCCTCCTGGATGCGCAGCCCCTCGGGGCTGGTTTCCAGTTCGGTGTAGCGCTTTTGCACCGTCGACGTGTCGGCCGTGGTCGCGGCGATCAGGTCCTTGAAGAAGTTCTGCAGGTCGTCGCCGTCGGACTGCACGACCGAGAACACGCGCGTGGAGTTGACCGCGATGTTGCTGCGCCAGCGCAGCGCCAGCTGCAAGCGCTCCACCTGCTCGTTGGCCAGGTGGTCCACCGTGGCGCCCAGGTGCTGCACACGCACCAGGCTGAGCGCCAGCACCACGACCAGCACAGCCGCCGCCAACGCCACGACCAGGCCGATCTGCTGGGCCACGGTGAGCCGGCCGCCCCCCGTGCCGTTGGTGCTGTTGCCGGGGGATGGAAGTGCGAGTTGGCTCATGGTGTCTCCTTGTTTGTTATGGCCGCCATGCGGCAGCGGGCCCGCGGCCCGAAGTGAACGCCGCATGATCCCTCGCCCTGCACCGCTTGGCAATCAAAACGCGCCTGGCGTGCGCCCCGCGCAACGCTGGTGGGGGACAGGGCGCCCGGCCAGGGTCCTACAGCCGCTGCCCCCGGGTACCTACACCACAGAAACGGCTGCCGCGGGACAGTAGAGGCACAGGTCGAAACCCTGTTGCCCCTGGGCTCCAGCATTTCAAGGCCTGATTCCACCCACCGCAAAGGACTCCTGCCATGACTACCACCCTTCGAACCCTGCTCGTCGCCGCATCCGCCACTGCCGCCCTGGCCATGGGCGGTTGCGCCTCCAACCCCACCAACGCACAGGTCGGTACCGGCGTCGGCGCCGTGGTCGGCGGTGCTGCCGGCAATGCCATCTTCGGCGGCCCTGTGGGCACCATCGGTGGCGCCGCCGCCGGCGCCCTGGTGGGCCACGAAATCGGCGAGGACCGCGACCAACGCCGCTATCGCCGTTGAGCGATCGGCCCTCGGCCATGAAAAAAGCGCCGCCATCTCGCGATGGCCGGCGCTTTGCCGTTCAGGCTGCGGGCATCAAGCCATGGCCTTGGCCTTGCGGCCGGCACGCCAGGCGCCAAAGATGGCAATGAGTCCGGGGATGAAGATCATGGCCCAGATGATCTTGTCCAGGTTCTCTTTGACCCAGGCGAAATTGCCGAAGAAGTAGCCCGCCGTGGCAATGCCCAGCACCCACAGCAGCGCGCCGCCCACGTTGTAGGCCGTGAACTTGCCGCGCGACATCTCGGCCACGCCCGCCACGAAGGGCGCAAAGGTGCGGATGAAGGGCATGAAACGTGCGATCACGATGGTGATGCCGCCATAGCGCTCGTAGAACTCGTGGGCCTGGTTGAAGGCGCGGCGGTTGAACCAGCGCGAATCCTCCCACTGAAAGACCTTGGGCCCGAAATAGCGGCCAATCGAGTAGTTGCACTGATCCCCGAGGATGGCGGCCACGATGAGCACCGCGCAGGCCAGCGGAAAGTTCATGAGCCCCGCGCCGCACAGCGCGCCCACGATGAAGAGCAGCGAATCCCCGGGCAGGAAGGGCATGACCACCACGCCGGTCTCGACGAAGACGATGATGAACAGCAGCGCATAGACCCAGGGCCCGTAGTTCTGCACGAACATCTCGAGGTACTTGTCCACGTGCAGGATGAAGTCGATCAGGAAGGTGATGAGTTCCATGGGTCAGGGCGGTTGAAAGCAGCGCGCATTATCCCCATGGGGCATTTGCCAGCGCCGCCAATCCCCCACGCGGGCGCACCCTAAAATGCCTCCGTGAGCTCCATCCCCCTTACCTCCCCTTCGGCTGACACGCCTGCCCGCCGCCCCATCCGCGACCTGCCCGACGAGCTGATCAGCCAGATCGCGGCCGGCGAAGTGGTCGAGCGCCCCGCCTCGGTGGTGCGCGAACTGGTGGACAACGCCCTTGATGCCGGCGCCAGCCAGATCACCGTGCGCCTGTCGGCCGGTGGGGTGCGCCTGATCACGGTGGAGGACGACGGCGGCGGCATCCCGCAGGACGAATTGCCCGTGGCCCTGCGCCGCCATGCCACGAGCAAGATCACCAACCTCACGGACCTGGAGACCGTGGCCACCATGGGCTTTCGCGGCGAGGCCCTGGCTGCGGTCGCCTCGGTGTCCGAGATGTCGCTGCTGTCGCGCCCGGCCAGCCAGACCACGGCCTTTCTGCTCGACGCGCGCAGCGGCGAGCTGCGCCCCGCGGCACGCGCCACGGGCACCACGGTGGAGGTCAAGGAGCTGTTCTTCTCCACCCCGGCGCGGCGCAAGTTCCTGAAGACCGACGCCACCGAACTCGCACACTGCATCGAGTCCGTGCGCCGCCATGCGCTGGCGCGGCCCGACGTGGGCTTTGCCATCTGGCACGAGGGCAAGCTGGTGGAGCAGTGGCGCGCCACCTTCGTGCCCGGCCAGGGCGATGCGCAGGACGCGCTGGCGCGCCGCCTGTCCGACGTGTTGGGCGAGGATTTCGTCACCGAATCGGTCCCCGTGCACCACCGCGCAGGCCCTGTCACCGTGACCGGCCGCGCCGGCCTGCCCGACGCCGCGCGCTCGCGGGCCGACCACCAGTACTGCTATGTCAACGGCCGCTTCGTGCGCGACAAGGTGCTCACGCATGCCGTGCGCAGCGCCTACGAGGATGTGCTGCACGGCCACAAGCAGCCCGTGTATGCGCTCTACGTGGAGATCGACCCCGCGCGCGTGGACGTGAACGTGCACCCGACCAAGATCGAGGTGCGCTTTCGCGACAGCCGCGAGGTGCACCAGGCCGTGCGCCATGCGGTGGAGAACGCACTGGCCGCGCCGCGTGCCGCCGCCCTGGCGGCTGCGGCCCTGGCCGCCGAGAACGCCCCGGCGGCCACCGAAGCCGCCCCCTTCACGCTGTCCCGGACACCGCTGCCCGACTGGCGTGCCCAGTCGGCCATGCGCTTCGACGAGCCTGTGGGCAACAAGGTCTCGGACCTGCAGGCCCTCTGGGGCACACCGCCCGCCGCCGCACCCGCCCCCGGCACCGTCTTCACCCTCAATGGCACCGTGCCTGCGGCGCCGCAGACCGATGCCGTGGTCGCCGAGCGCCCGGCGCTGCCTGCCAGCAGCCCTGCACCCGCAGTGCCATGGGCCCCGCAGCGGCCGGCGGACGATGCGCCCCTGCCCGTGGGCCGCGACGGCCAGGAAGCCACCTGGCCCCTGGGCCGCGCCGTGGCGCAACTGCACGGCGTGTACATCCTGGCCGAGAACGCGCAGGGCATGGTCATCGTGGACATGCATGCGGCGCACGAGCGCATCGTCTACGAGCGCCTGAAATCCCAGGTGGACAGCGGCGCGCGCATCGCCAGCCAGCCGCTGCTGATCCCCGCCACCTTCGCGGCCACGCCCGAAGAGGTGGCCACGGCCGAGGCCTCGGTCGAGGTGCTGTCCATGCTGGGCCTGGAAGTGGCGCCCTTCTCGCCCAAGACCCTGGCCGTGCGCGCCGTGCCCACCACGCTGGCCCAGGGCGACCCCGTGGAGCTGGCGCGCAGCGTGCTGGCCGAGCTGGCCGCGCACGACGCCACCACGGTGGTGCAGCGCGCGCGCAACGAGATCCTGGGCACCATGGCCTGCCATGGTGCCGTGCGTGCCAACCGCCGCCTCACCATCGACGAGATGAACGCCCTGCTGCGCCAGATGGAGACCACCGACCGCTCCGACCAGTGCAACCATGGCCGCCCCACCTGGCGCCAGCTGTCCATGCGCGAGCTGGACGCGCTGTTCCTGCGCGGGCGCTGAACCGCCCCGGCCTCCCGCGGACGGAGGTCTTGCTTGTGCGCCGTCACAGGACGGCGCTATGCTGAAGAACCCCAGCCATGGAGTGCGCGCTGCAGCACATCCCCAGCCAACCTCCCATGCTCCGCGAACATTGCCCCTCAGCCCCCATGGCGCCCTCCTCCACACCCCGGTGGCTGGGCGCCGCAGTGGCGTTGGCGGTGGCGCTGCCGGCCCAGGCAGGCCGCCCCATGAGCGTGGACGATGCGGGCGTGGCAGAGACCGGGCAAGGCCAACTGGAGGCCTGGTGGGAAGGTGCCCATGGAGCCCGGGGCACCAGCTACCTGGCCCCGGCCTATTCGCCGTGGCAAGGGATGGAGCTGGGTGCGGTACTGGCCCGCGACCACGGGGCCCGGGCCACCCTGCATGGCCTGCAGGCCAAGTGGCTGTGGAGCCCGTCCCGGGACGAGGGCTGCAACGCGGCCAGCAGCGTCGGCGCGGTGCACACCCGCCACACGGCCCACAACACCCTGGCGCTGACCCTGATAGGCACCTGCGCCACCCCCTGGGGCGCCCTGCACGCCAACCTGGGCGCCCTGCGCATGCCCGAACGCCACTGGGCCCCCGCCTGGGGCTTTGCCGTCGAACGCACACTCGGCCCCGTCACCGTGCACGCCGAGGCCTTCGGCCAGCGCGGCAGCGCCCCCACCTTCCAGACCGGCGCCCGCTGGGAATGGGCGCCGCAATGGCAAATCGACGGCAGCATTGGCCGGCAAAGCGGCCGCACGCTGCTGAGCGCGGGTATCCGGCGCGGTTTCTGAGAGCCCCCAGGCCAAGAAAAAAGCCCGCACAGGGCGGGCTTGCGGGCTCAGGGCGAAGGCAACATCAGTTGTCGCGCGCCGCCTTGGCTTGGTCGGGGAAGTCGCTGAACAGACCGTCCACACCCAGGTTGAAGAACAGCTTGTACTCGGCCTTGGGGTCGCCCTTGAAGTCCGAGGCGAGCTGCTTGGGCTCGCTGCGGAAGGTGTAGGGGTGCACGAACAGGCCTTCGGCGTGCGCGTTCTTCACCACGTCGGTCGGGGGCATCATCACGCGGTCGCGGTTGTCGATGATGCCGTCGCCGTTGAGGTCGTCGGGCTTGCCGTCGTTGTTGGCGTCGACCTGCTTAGAGGGGATCAGGTAGGGCTTCCAGGGGCCGATGCCGTCGGCATAGGTCTTGACTTCCTTGAGGCCGGCCGGGGTCAGCAGGCTGGCGAAGGTGCGGGCATCGCCGGCCACGGCGAAGTCATAGGGCTTGTCGTAGGGGGCGACCAGCGACATGCTGCCATCGGCCTTCACGTCGTCAGCGTCCACCAGTTGCACCAGGCGCACCTGGGTCTTGCTGCGCAGGTACTTGAGGTTGGCGACCTCGAAGGACTGGATGATGACCGGCGAGTTCTTGGCCGTGTAGCCGTTCTTGGCCAGGATGGACAACAGGCGGTCTTCCAGCGCCAGGTTCAGGCCCACATGGTAGGTGGGGTGCTTGGTCTCGGTGTACACGCCCACGGTGCGACCGGCCTTGGCGCCTTCGGTCTTGGCCAGCTCGATGATTTCTTCGTAGGTCGGGATCAGGAACTTGCCGTTGTTGGACTGGTCGCGGTCGGCCATGGGCTGCACGGCGCGCAAGGTCTTGATCTCGGCCAGCGTGAAGTCGCTGGCGAACCAGCCTTGTTCTTTCACGCCGTCCACCGTCTTCTCGGTCTTGCGGCTGGCGAACTCGGGGCGCTGCGCGACGTCGGTGGTGGATGTGATGTTGGGCTCGTGGCGCGCGATCAGCACACCGTCCTTGGTGGCCACGAGATCAGGCTCGATGAAGTCGGCGCCCAGCTCGATGGCGCGGCGGTAGCTTTCCAGGGTGTGCTCGGGCAGGTAGCCGCTGGCACCACGGTGGCCGACCACCAGGGGCGTCGCGCCATTGAGCGTGGGGTACTTGGAATCGTTGTCGCCACCGCAGGCCGTCAGGGCCAGGGCTGCGAGCACGGCCAGGGGAGCGGCTTTCAAACCGTTGTTGTGCATCGTCTTCTCCTCGTTCATGAATTGGAATCGCCGAACTGTGGGGTCGGCGTGTGACATCTGCATGACGCATCGCAGCACGGGGCCTTGGCACTGCAACACACAGGACTTTTGCATCAAATTGGTGCAATCAAAGCGTCATAATCCCCAAAATTGTGCATTGCCATGCATGATGTCATGTTTTTTTGACATAACCAAGCCACCCGGGCCTTTGCCGGGCATCTCCAACCCTCTCTTTCTGGAAAGACATTTTTCTGACATGAAGCACGAGTCCGCAGGCAGTTTCCTGGCCCAGGTTGCGCAGCGCAACCCCCACCAACCCGAGTTTTTGCAAGCCGTTACAGAAGTCACGGAAAGTCTCTGGCCCTTCATCGCCGAGCACCCGCGCTACGCCGAGCATGGCCTGCTGGAGCGCCTGGTGGAGCCCGAGCGCGTGGTGATGTTCCGCGTCTCCTGGGTGGACGACCATGGCAGCGTGCAGGTGAACCGCGGCTACCGCATCCAGCACAGCATGGCCATCGGCCCCTACAAGGGCGGGCTGCGCTTCCATCCCTCGGTGAACCTGTCGGTGCTCAAGTTCCTGGCCTTCGAGCAGACCTTCAAGAACGCGCTGACCACCCTGCCCATGGGCGGCGGCAAGGGCGGCTCGGACTTCGACCCCAAGGGCAAGAGCCCCGGCGAGGTGATGCGCTTTTGCCAGGCCTTCGTGACCGAGCTGTTCCGCCATGTGGGCGCGGACACGGACGTGCCGGCCGGCGACATCGGTGTCGGCGGGCGCGAGGTGGGCTTCATGGCCGGCATGATGAAGAAGCTCAGCAACCGCGCCGACTGCGTGTTCACGGGCAAGGGCCTGTCCTTCGGCGGCTCGCTGATCCGACCCGAGGCCACGGGCTACGGCACCGTGTACTTCGCGGCCGAAATGCTCAAGCAGAAAGGCCGCAGCTTCGATGGGCTGCGCGTGTCGGTCTCGGGCTCGGGCAACGTCGCGCAGTACGCGGTGGAAAAGGCCATGCAGCTGGGCGCCAAGGTGGTCACGGTGTCCGACTCCAGCGGCACCATCATCGATGAAGAAGGCTTCACCCCCGAGAAGCTGGCCATCCTGATGGATGTGAAGAACCACCACTACGGCCGCGTGGCCGACTACGCGGCCCGCACGGGCGCGCGGTTCGAGGCCGGCGTGCGCCCCTGGCATGTGCCGGTGGACGTGGCCCTGCCCTGCGCCACGCAGAACGAACTCGATGCCGACGATGCGGCCGTGCTGATCCGAAACGGCGTGGTCTGCGTGGCCGAAGGCGCCAACATGCCGTCCACCATCGAAGCCGCCAAGGCCTTCGAGGCGGCGGGCGTGCTGTACGCCCCCGGCAAGGCCAGCAACGCGGGCGGCGTGGCCACCTCGGGCCTGGAGATGAGCCAGAACGCGGCCCGCCTGTCCTGGCCGCGCGAAGAGGTCGACGCCCGCCTGCTGCAGATCATGCAGGGCATCCACGCCGCCTGCCTGCGCTACGGCAAGCGTGCCGACGGCAGCGTGAGCTATGTGGACGGCGCCAATGTGGCGGGCTTCGTGAAGGTGGCCGACGCCATGATCGCCCAGGGCGTGGTGTAACCCGAAACAGCGCTCAAAATCCCGCCAAAAGCGGGAAACAGGTAACAAAAGGCAGGCTTGGCCGCCCTTTTGCGTAACAGGCACGGTGCGTGCATGAAAAAGCAGAACTTTCCGGCCCGCACGCGAGTCTGCTCCACCCATGAAACGCACCGCCCTCCTGCTCTCCCTGGTGCTGGCCCTGGCGGTCAGTGCGGGTTGCTCCACCCTCGATGCCAAGCAGCGCGAATGGATCTTCCAGCCCAGCAACCGCAGCTGGGGCAGCACGGGGATCACCGAGGGCATGCAGGACGTGTGGATCCCCTTCGCGTCGCGCACCACGGCCAAGGCCGAGCGCCTGCACGGGCTGTGGATGCCGGCCGAGCGCGCCGATGCACCGGTGCTGCTCTACCTGCATGGTGCGCGCTGGAACGTGGCCGGCTCGTCGCCGCGGATCCGGCGCATGAATGCACTTGGTTTCTCGGTGCTGGCCGTGGACTACCGCGGCTTCGGCCAGAGCAGCGAAGGCCTGCCCTCGGAAGCCATGGCCGCCGAGGACGCGCGCGCCGCCTGGGACTGGCTGGCCGAGCGCCACCCCACGGCCCCGCGTTACATCTTCGGCCACTCGCTCGGTGGCGCCATCGCCATCGACCTGGCGCGCGAGGTCCAGGACGAGAAGGGGGTGATGGTGGAAGGCACCTTCACCAGCATCGCCGAGGTGGTCAGCACCTTCAAGTGGGGCTGGCTGCCGGTGTCGGCCCTGATCACCCAGCGCTTCGAATCGGTGCGCAAGGTGGCCGAGATCGGCTCGCCCCTGCTGGTGGTGCATGGCAGCAGGGACAGCCTGATCCTGCCCGCGCTCGGACGCAAGCTCTACGACGCGGCCCAGGAGCCCAAGCGCTTCGTGCTGGTGGAGGGCGGCTCGCACCACAACACCAACGACGTGGGCATGGAGCTCTACCGCGAGGCCCTGGCCTCGTTGTTTAGGCTCACGCCGCCGGGCTACGAGGGCGACCCCGCGCCCCTCGTGGGCCTCAACGACGCACCGCCTGCGCCAACGCCGACCACGCCTTGAGCGTGAGCGCCTGCGTGGCAGCCGCGCTGGCCACGGGGTGCGAGGAGAGCTTGACGACCACCATCTCGGCGGCCGGGTTCACATGGACCATCTGCCCGTGGATGCCGGAGGCTTCATAGGCGCCATCGGCGTTGTGCAGCACCCACCACTGGTTGCGGTAGCTGTAGCCAGGCCGCGCGGTCTGGATGCCGCGGAACTGGAACTTGCCGCGGTCGCCGCCCTTGGCGGTGTCGTCGATCACGGCCTTGTCGAAGACCTTCTGGCCATTGAACGTGCCCCCCAGGCGCAGCATTTCGCCAAAGCGCGCCAGGTCGCGCGCCGTGGCGTTGAGCCCAGCGCCCTGCAGCGGCGTGCCCACGCTGTCCACCATCACATGGGCGTCTTCCTCCATGCCCAGCTTCTGCCAGATGTTCTCGCCCATGAGCTCGGCCCAGTGCCTCCCCGTGGCGCGCGAAACGATCCAGCCCAGCACCTCGGAATGCACGGTGCGGTAGACGAAACCCTCGCCGTGCTCGCCCTCCTTCTTCAGGGTCTTGAGGAAGTCGTAGATGGTGGTCGTCCCCTGGTAGCCCGGCGGGCGCGGCAGCATGCCGCTGGCCCAGCTGTAGCCGAAGATCTCGGTCGTGGGGTCGGTGTAGACCTCGCGAAAGCGCACGGCACCGGTCATGTCCATGACCTCGCGCACCTTCATGTCGCCCCAGGCCGAATCGGCCAGCTCGGGCACGTACTTCGTGACCAGCGCCTCGGGGTCGATCCTGCCCTCGTGAGCCAACTGCGCGGCCATCAGCCCGGTGAAGGACTTGGTGACCGAGAACAGCAGGTGCGGCGTCCAGGGCTTCATCTGGTTGTCGTAGCGCTCGAACACCACCTTGCCCTTGTGCAGCACCACGATGGCGTCCGTGTAGGTGCGCGTGAGCCACTGGTCCACGGTGATGGGCTGGCCCTTGTCGTCGTCGAACGAGACCGCGCCCAGCGGGCGCGGATCGGCCGGCAACGCCGATACCGGGGCCGCGCCGCGGCGGATGTTGCGCGTGGGCTGCAGTTCGCGCAGGTGCTGCAGGGCCCAGCGCATCTGCGGGTACTTGTAGGAGTTGCTGAGGTCCACACGCTGGGCGCCTTCGGGCGGGAAGCTGGCCATGTAGCCCAGCTTGTCGAGCGTGACCGATTCGGGCGGCGGCAGGGCCGGCGCCGCGGGCGCCTGCGCCTGCACAGCGGTGGCGAGGAGGCTGCCCAGCGCCAGCGCGAGCACCGCGCGGGCCAGGGGGTTGGATGGGCTCGGTGAGCGAGGGAGGCGACTGCGGGGGTCGCCTGGGTGGTGGTGCATGCGCGTGTCTCCTGTTGTTGTGGTGGGGGTACCGGCGCCGCGCAAGGCGCCGCGATGCACTGTAGGGCGGCCCCTGGCGCACCGATGTCGTGCGCGCGACGGGAAGCCCCCATCCCCGGGTTTCCCCGCACCTTCTGGTACGCTCAGACAGATATGTCTGCCCCCTTCGCCACCGCGGGCCATCCGGCCACGCCCGTTGCCATTCCTTCGGCCCTGGCCATCCTGGTCCTGGCCCTGCTGCTGAGCATCCAGCCCGTCACCACCGACCTGTACCTGCCGGCCCTGCCGGCGCTCACGCGCAGCCTAGGCTCGTCCGTGTCCGTGGCCCAGCTCACGCTCAGCGGCCTGCTGCTGGCCTTCGGCTGCTCGCAGCTGGTCTGGGGCCCGCTGTCGGACCGCTTCGGCCGCCGCCCCATCCTGCTGGCGGGCCTGTCCATCTACACCGTGGCCTCCATCGGCAGCGCGCTGGCGCCCAACATGTCGCTGCTGATCCTGTGGCGCGTGGCCCAGGGGGCGGCCATGGGCTCGGTGGTGATGTGCGCGCGCGCCATCGTGCGCGACCTGTACACCCCGCTCGAAGGTGCGCGCGCCATGTCCAAGGCGCTCACCGGCCTGGGCATCGTGGCCTGCGTCTGCGCGCCGCTGGGCGGCCTGCTGGCCGAGTGGCTGGGCTGGCGCGCCTCGCTCTCGGCCCTCACGGTGTATGCCGTGGCCACGCTGACCCTGGTGGCCCTGCGCCTGCCCGAGACCCTGGTGCACCGCAACCCGCGCGCACTGCAGCCGCGGACCCTGGTGGCCACCTGGCTGCAGGTGCTGCGCACCCCGACCTTCTGGGCCTTTTCGCTGCAGACCACGGCCACCTATGGCGGGCTGTTCACCTTTCTCGCCTCTTCGTCCTTCGTGTTCATCGACGTGCTGGGCCTGTCACGCACGCAGTATGGCGGGGTCATGGCATCGGCCTGCGTGGCCTATTTCGCGGGCACCTTCCTGTGCCGCAGGCTGCTGGCGCGCTTCGGCCTCAAGCGCTCCGTGGCCATTGCGGGCGGCCTGAGCCTGGCCGGTGGCACGCTGATGGGGCTGGTCGCCTTCCTGGGCTGGCACCACCCGGTGGCGCTGCTGCTGCCGTTCGCGCTTTTCATGCTGGCCCATGGCGTCCACCAGCCCTGCGGGCAGAGCGGTGCGGTGGGGCCGTTTCCGCAGGCGGCCGGCGTGGCCTCGGCGCTCAATGGCTTCATGATGATGCTGGCGGCCTTCGGCATCGGCGCCTGGCTGGGGCTGCGCCTCGATGGCACGGTGTGGCCGCTGGTCAATGGCATCTGGTTCTGGTCGCTGGTGCTGGCCGTGATCTCCTGGACCCTGGTACAGAAATTCGGAGACCCGGTTGAGCGAGCCTGAAGCCCCCACGGCCATCGCCCTGGCCGGCCCCACCGCCTCGGGCAAGACCGCGGGCGCCCTGGCGCTGGCGGCCGTGCTGGCGCCGCGCATGCCGGTGGAGATCATCAGCGTGGACTCGGCCCTGGTCTACCGCGGCATGGACATCGGCACCGCCAAGCCCAGCCCGGACGAGCTGGCGGCCGTGCCGCACCACCTGATCGACATCCGCGATCCGCTGCAGGCCTACAGCGCGGCCGAGTTCGTGCAGGACGCCACGCGCCTCATCGCCGAGGTCCGCGCGCGCGGCGCACTGCCGCTGCTGGTGGGCGGCACCATGCTGTACTTCAAGGCGCTGTTCGACGGCATCGACGACATGCCTGCGGCCGACCCCGCCGTGCGCGAGCGCATCGAGGCCCAGGCCGCCGAGCAGGGCTGGCCCGCGCTGCATGCCGAGCTGGCGCGCGTGGACCCGGCCACCGCGGCGCGCCTGGCGCCGGCCGACAGCCAGCGCATCCAGCGCGCGCTGGAGGTCTGGCATGTCTCGGGCCGGCCGCTGTCGAGCTTCCACCAGGCCAAGGACCGCGCGCCCAGTGCAGCGGCAGCCAGCACCGCCCTGTTCAGCCTGGAGCCCGATGACCGCGCCTGGCTGCATGCACGCATCGCCCAGCGCTTCGATGCCATGCTGGCGGCCGGCTTCCTCGACGAGGTGAAGGCCCTGCACGCGCGCGGCGACCTGCACCCGGACCTGCCCTCCATGCGCTGCGTGGGCTACCGCCAGGCCTGGGAAAGCCTGTACGGCCATTTCCCCCCGGACAGCCTGCGCGAACGCGGCATCGCCGCCACGCGCCAGCTGGCCAAGCGCCAGATCACCTGGCTGCGCAGCATGCCCGCGCGCCAGGCCATCGCCTGCGACCAGCCCGACGCCACGGCCGCTCTGGTGCGGGCCGTGCTGGCCCGGCTGGATGCCCCGGCGCCATGACGGCCCCCCTCATCGTCAGCGGCCTGGGCAAGCACTATGGCGAGGCCCCGGTGTTCGCCGGCGTCGACTTTGCCGTGCAGCCCGGTGAGTTCGTGGCCATCGTGGGCGACTCGGGCGTGGGCAAGTCCACGCTGCTCAACTGCCTGGCGGGGCTCGATACCTGGGACGCCGGGCGCATCACGCATGGCGACACCGACCTGGGCACGCTGGACGACACGGCGCGCGCCCTGTGGCGGCGCGCGCAGGTGGGCTTCGTGTTCCAGGCCTTCCATGTGCTGCCGCACCTGGACGTGGCGCAGAACGTGGCCCTGCCGCTGATGCTGCTGGGCCAGAGCGATGCGGCGCGCGTGCAGCAGATGCTCGCTGCCGTGGGGCTCGAAGGCCTGGGCGAGCGCCTGCCCCAGCAGCTCAGCGGCGGGCAGCTGCAGCGCGTGGCGATTGCCCGCGCCCTGGTGCACCGCCCGGCCCTGCTGCTGGCCGACGAGCCCACGGGCAACCTCGACCCCAGCACCGCCGCCCGCGTGATGGACCTGCTGCTCGCGCAGACGCGCGGGCATGGCGCCTCGCTGGTGCTGGTCACGCACTCGGACACGGCGGCCGCGCGTGCCGACCGGGTGCTGCGGCTGACCAGCGACGGCATCGGCGCGGGCTGAAACCGTCTTAGCGCCATGTTCGCCCTGCTGCGCACCTTCTCCTGGCAGGACCTGCGCCACCACCCCTGGCGCAGCCTGGCGGCCATGGTGGCGGTGATGCTGGGCGTGGCGCTGGCCTTTGCGGTGCACGTGATCAACGCCTCGGCGCTGGACGAGTTCTCGCAGGCGGTGCGCGCCGTCAACGGCCAGCCCGACCTGGAGCTGCGCGCCATGCAGGGCCACCTGGACGAAGCCCTGTATGCGCGCATGGCCACGCACCCGCAGGTGGCGCGCGCCAGCCCGGTGCTGGAGCTGTCGGCCGTGGCCGCGCCGGCCGGCGCCTCGGGCGCCCAGGCCGCGCGCGTGCCGCTGCGCGTGCTCGGGGCCGATGCCCTGCTGCTGCCCGCCGTGGCCCCGGCGCTCATGCCGCGCCCCTGGGCGCAGGCGGACCGGCTGGACCTGTTTGCACCGGCCACCGTGTTCCTGAACCCCTCGGCGCTGCAGGCGCTGGGGCTGTCCACGGCACCGGGCGGCGCCGATGCCCCGTTGCCGCAGATCACGCTGCACACCGGCCAGCAGCGCCTGGCCGTGCGCGTCGCGGGCACGGTGGGCGCGGGCGGCGCACCGCTGGCGGTGATGGACATCGGTGCCGCACAGGACCTGTTCGGCCGCGGCGGGCAGCTGACCCGCATCGACCTGCAGCTGCAGACCGGCACCGACCGCACGGCCTTTGCCCAGGGCCTGCGCGCCCTGCCCGGCTGGCCGGCCCAGGCCCTGCTGGCCGAGCCGGGCGATGCGGCGCAGCGCATCAGCAACCTGTCGCGCGCCTACCGTGTCAACCTCACGGTGCTGGCGCTGGTGGCGCTGTTCACGGGGTCCTTCCTGGTGTTCTCGGTACTGGCGCTCAGCGTGGCGCAGCGCGCGCCGCAATTCGCGCTGCTGGCCGTGCTGGGAGCCACGCCGCGCCAGCGCCTGGCACTGGTGCTGGTCGAGTCGGCCGTGCTGGGCCTGGTGGGCAGCGTGGCCGGCATCGCACTGGGCACGGGCCTGGCGGCCGCGGCGTTGCGCCTGCTGGGCGGTGACCTGGGCGGCGGCTATTTCGCAGGCGTGCAGCCGGCGCTGCAGTGGAGCGCACCGGCCTCCGCCCTGTACGGAGCCCTGGGCATCGCCGCCGCGCTGGCCGGCGGCTGGTGGCCGGCACGCGCGGCGCAGACCCTGCCGCCCGCGCAGACCTTGAAGGGCCTGGGAAATGCCAGCAGCCGGGCCGACAGGGGCACGGTGGGGCTGGCCCTGGTCGCAGCCGGGGCGGTGCTGTCGTTCGCGCCCCCCGTGGCCGGCATCCCGCTGGCCGCCTATGGCGCCATTGCGCTGCTGCTGGTGGGCGGCATCGCGCTGCTGCCGCGCGGCATGGCGGCGCTGCTGGCGCGGCTGCAACCGCTGGCCGCCCGGCATGCCCTGCCCCTGCTGGCACTGGAGCGTGCGCGCCGCATGCGCGGCAGTGCCGCGATTGCCGTGGGCGGCGTGGTGGCCAGCCTGAGCCTGGCCGTGGCGCTCACGGTGATGGTGTCGAGCTTTCGCGGCTCGGTCGCGCAATGGCTCGACGGGGTGCTGCCTTCGCCGCTCTACGTGCGCTCGGCCCTGGGCAGCCCGGGCAGCGAGGCAGCGCTGCTGCCCGCCGGCTTTGCCGAGGCCGTGGCGGCTTTGCCGGGCATCGAGCGTGTGCAGCCGCTGCGCGCCAGCCCGCTGCAGCTCGATCCCTCGCGCCCCGCGCTCATGCTCATCAGCCGGCCGCTGGGCACGGATCCGACACGCCAACTCCCCTTGGTGGGCACGGCCCTGCCCGTGCCCGCCGGGAGCCTGGGCATCTACATCAGCGAGGCGGTCGTGGACCTTTATGGCCTGGCACCGGGCATGCAGTGGGACGGCCTGTCGCGGGCCTTCGGCACCCAGGCACAGGCGCCGCGCTTCTTCATCGCCGGGGTCTGGCGCGACTATGCGCGCCAATCGGGCGCGGTGGCGCTGGACCGGGCGGACTACCTGCGCCTGACGGGCGATGCACGCACCAGCGACCTGGCGCTGTGGCCGCGCGAGGGCGCCGACCTGGCCGCACTGCAGCAGGCCATACGCGCCCTGGCCGCCACGCAGGGGGCGGGTGAACTGCCGCTGGACTTCGCATCGGCCAGCGCGATCCGCGAGCGCTCGCTGCACATCTTCGACCGCAGCTTTGCCGTGACCTACTGGCTGCAGGCCGTGGCCATCGGCATCGGCCTGTTCGGCGTGGCCGCAAGCTTCAGTGCCCAGGTGCTGGCGCGGCGCAAGGAGTTCGGCCTGCTCGCGCACCTGGGCCTCACGCGCCGCCAGATCCTGGCCGTGGTGGCCGCCGAGGGCGCGGCCTGGACGGGGGTGGGCGCGCTCGCCGGCGTGCTGCTGGGGCTGGCCGTGTCGGTGGTGCTGGTGCATGTGGTGAACCCGCAGAGCTTTCACTGGACCATGGATCTGCGCGTCCCGGGCTGGCGCCTGGCGGCACTGTGCGCGGCCGTGGTGGCTTCGGGCACGGTGACGGCCTGGCTTGCGGGGCGTGCCGCCGCCGGGCGCGACGCGGTGATGGCCGTCAAGGAAGACTGGTAAGCCCGCAGGGACGAGCGCAGGCACTGCGAGACAATCGCCCCATGACCGCGGCCCACCAGCAGACCCTTTCTTCGCCCGTGCCGGCCAGCGCCTGGCTGCACGATGCCATCGCGCGCATCGAAGCCGACTACCAGCGCAGCGCCGACACGCACCTGATCCCGCTGCACCTGCCCTCGTACAGGGCACACGGCATCGACCTGTATCTCAAGGACGAGTCCACCCACCCCACGGGTAGCCTGAAGCACCGGCTGGCGCGCTCGCTGTTCCTGTACGCGCTGTGCAATGGCTGGATCCGCGAGGGCTCGACCGTGGTCGAATCCTCGAGCGGTTCCACCGCCGTGAGCGAGGCCTATTTCGCGCGCCTGCTGGGCCTGCCCTTCGTGGCCGTGGTGCCGCGTACCACCTCGGCCGAGAAGATCGCGCAGATCGAGTTCCACGGCGGGCGCTGCCACCTGGTGGACAACGCAGGCCAGGTGTATGCCGAGGCCCGCGCCATTGCCGGGCAGACGGGCGGCCACTACATGGACCAGTTCACGTACGCCGAGCGCGCCACCGACTGGCGCGGCAACAACAACATTGCCGAGAGCATGTTCACGCAGATGGCACGCGAGCCCCACCCCGTGCCGCGCTGGATCGTGGTGGGCGCGGGCACCGGCGGCACCAGCGCCACCATCGGCCGCTACCTGCGCTACATGCAGCATGCCACCGAGGTCTGCGTGGCGGACCCGGCGGGCTCAGTGTTCAGCGCCTACCACCGCACGGGCGATGCCACGCTGACCGCACCGGGCTCGCGCATCGAGGGCATCGGCCGCCCGCGCGTGGAGCCAAGCTTCATCCGCACCCTGGTGGAGCGCATGGAGGAAGTGGCCGACGTGGAGTCCGTGGCCGCGATGCAGGCCCTGTCGCAATTGCTCGGGCGGCGCGTGGGGCCGTCCACGGGGACCAATTTCGTCGCCATGCTCCGGCTGGCGCGCGAGATGCGCGAGCGCGGCGAGCAGGGCTCCATCCTCTCGCTGCTGTGCGATGCCGGCGAGCGCTATCTGCCCACCTATTTCAACGCGGAATGGGTGGCCGCGCATTTCGGCGACTGCACCGAGGCCCAGCGCCAAGTGCGGGCGCTGATGGACTGAGGTGACGCCCGTGCCTTCGCGACGGCAGGCCCTGGTGCTGGCCATGGCCAGTGCCACCACTGCAGGCAGCGCGCTCTGGCCGGGCAGCGCGCACGCCCTGCCTGCACGTGCGCTCGCCTTTCCGCGCGACCACGGCAGCCACCCGGAGCTGCGCACCGAGTGGTGGTACATCACCGGCCACGCACAGGCTGGTGGCCGTGCATGGGGCTTCCAGGTCACGTTCTTTCGCTCGCGCGTGGATGCGGCGCAGGGCATCCAGTCGGCCTTTGCCGCAAAGCAGCTGCTGTTCGCTCACGCGGCCTTGACCGACCTGCAGGGCCGCAAGCTGCACCACGACCAGCGCATCGCCCGCGCGGGCTTTGGCGTGGCCCAGGCGAGCGAGGCCGACACGGCCATCCGCCTGCAGGACTGGAGCCTGGTGCGCAGCGATTCGACCTCTGGCCAGGGAGCCCGCTATGCCACGCGCATCCAGGGCGAGCACTTCGGCCTGCAGCTGCAGTTCGACGCCACCCAGCCCGTGCTGCTGCAGGGCCGCGAGGGCCTCTCACGCAAGGGGCCCGAGAGCACCCAGGCGAGCTACTACTACAGCCAGCCGCAGCTGGCTGTGGACGGCACCATCGTGCTCGATGGCAAGCGCATGGCCATAGACCCAGGCAGCGGCCGAGCCTGGATGGACCACGAGTGGAGCGAGGCGCTGATGCACCCCGAGGCGCGGGGGTGGGACTGGATCGGCATGAACCTGCTCGACGGCAGTGCGCTCACGGCGTTTCGGCTGCGGCGTGCGGATGGGTCGGCGCTGTGGGGGGGCGGGTCGTTCCGTGCGCCGGGGCAGGCTGCTGCACGCATCTTCGATGCGGGCGAGGTGGTGTTCGTGCCGGAGCGGGAGTGGAGCAGTCCGCACAGCGGGGCACGGTACCCGGTGCAGTGGCGGGTGCAGACGCCGGTGGGGGTGTTCGTGGTGCGCAGTCTGCTGGATGACCAGGAGCTCGATAGCAGTGGGTCGACGGGGGCGATCTATTGGGAGGGGCTGTCGGAGCTGGTGCGGGAGGGGCGCGTGGTGGGCAAGGGGTACTTGGAAATGACGGGGTATGCAAGGGCGTTGAAGCTGTAATCGGTGCTCGGTGCTCGGTGCTCGGTGCTCACAGCATGCCTTGGTTGAGGGCGGAGGCCGGGATGTGCGCCCGGCGGCGCAGTAACTTTCTCTTGGACCGCCAAGAGAAAGTCACCAAAGAGAAGGCGGCCCCGCTGCCCGTGTCCCCCATCGCCCTGTCGGGCGCTGGGGGCAGCCTGCGATGCTCGGTCCTGGGGTGCACCGTGGAACTCGCTGCGTTCCCCCTGCGGGTGAACTCCGCTCAAACATCCACGGTGAGTCAGACAACGATGCGCGTGTCCTTCGGCACGCGCTCACCCCAGGCCCTGCGCTTCTCGGCACGGTCAGAAGGGGTGGGGAGCGGGCTCCACACGGGCCATTGCTGCGCTCGGCCCGGGCTGC